>VMHT01168487.1_pt1 | contig 27942 bp, 25 predicted proteins | sample 4693611 | NCBI WGS metagenome assembly VMHT01 (sample SAMN12280063, study PRJNA550983) | marine metagenome | isolation source: seawater sampled from same location over 5 years 0.02-0.2 micron viral filtrate | place: USA: collected off the coast of southern California halfway between the port... ... | reverse complement strand
TGGTGAAGCTTTGGTAATTTCTCAATTTTTAGTTCATAAAAGTGGTGAAAATTTATCTGATAAAATAAGGTTCAGTGTTCAATTAAGATACACTGATTTAGCAGAAAAAGACTATATTAAGAGAAAATACTTTTTATATTATAGATAACAATGAAGAAAAAAAAATTAAATAAATATTATAGAAACAATGAAAAAGTTTATGGGGAATTTTTACATGAATATTCTGTAAAGAAAAAAATTCCCTTAGGGCAAATTAGATATCATAAAAAAAATTTTCAAAATTATTTTAAACTTAATCAGAGCAAACTGAAAAATAAATCAATTCTAGATACTGGCTCTGGACCAGGTATTCATTCAGCGATCTTGTGTATGTTGGGATTAAAAGTAACTGCAGTTGATTTATCAAAAGAAAATATACTTAAAATTAAAAAAATTAAAAATATCTATAATTTCAAAAATTTAGATTATAAACTTCATGACTTAAGCAAACCTCTAAAATTTAGAAAAAAATTTGACTTAATAAGCTGTCATAATTGGATACAACATACTCCTAATCCATACTTAATTTTAAAAAACTTATCAAAAAATTTAAAAGTAGGAGGAAGAATTTATATAAGTTGCTATCAAACTTTTGTGTTTAGATGTTTTATAGCAAAAATATGTAGATCAATTCTCTCTGTAAAGCATTTTGATAAAATGAAATTAATTTGTTTAAATCTTTTTCCTCTTGGGTTTAAAACATACAAAAATTATGACCATGCACAATTTGGACTGATGTTTGACGATTTTTTTACTCCATTTTTTAAAACTATTAGCTATCAAGAGCTAAAAAGAGACTTCGAATCCTTAGGCTTTAAATTAATTACCAAAATACCAAAATTCAAAGACCTTAAAGTTGAGCATATGCCTTATGTGAGAATGGGCTTTCAGAAAGTTCAAAACAATTTTAACAAAAATTACAGGCCAAACTTTTCAAAATCAGGCGATAATTTTACATTATCAAAAAATAAAATTTCTAATACTTCAATAAATTTAGCTAAAAAAGTAATTAATAAATTTAAATCAAAAAAAAGTTCCGATATAGAAAAAATTTTATTTTGTGCGTCTTTGTTTGATCTAAGTTCCAGATTTTCAAATGAAAAATCCTATGAAAAATACAAATATCTAAATTCATTTTTAGATAGAGTTTTAAATAAAAATTATGATTATTTTCCACCTTTAAATCTTGTACAGAGAAATAAAAAATTTTATAGATTATAATAATCTTAATGCAAAAATATTTAAATTTAGGAAAAAAATTATTCCCAATATGTAGAAGTTTAACAGGTAAGGGAACTTTAAAAACATTAAGAATTTTACAATCGGTTGTACCAGAACTTAAAATAAAAAAAATAAAATCAGGCACCAAGGTTTTTGATTGGAGGGTTCCAAACGAATGGAATATTTCAGAGGGTTATATTTTAGATAAAAATAAAAAAAAAATTATAGATTTCAAAAATAATAATCTTCACGTTGTTAATTACTCAACATCAGTAAATAAAATTTTATCAAGAGATGAATTATTAGAAAAAATTTATTCTTTACCTAAACAACCTGAAGCTATCCCATATGTAACTTCTTATTATAAAAAAAATTGGGGATTTTGCGAAAATTATCAAAATAAAATTAAGATTAAAAAAAAATACCAAAAAAATGATAAATTTAAAGCAGTTATAAAAACAAACTTTAATAATAAAGGTTATTTAAACTACGGAGAACTTCTTATAAAAGGCAAGGTTAAAAAAGAAATACTTCTATCAACTTATATATGCCATCCGTCTATGGCAAATAATGAAATTTCTGGTCCAATAGTAACTTTGGCTTTATCAAAATACTTTATGAAATTAAAATCTAATTATTCTTTAAGAATTATTTTTGTTCCTGAAACTATTGGTGCAATAAGTTATATTTATAAAAACTTAAATGAATTAAAAAGAAATATAATTGGAGGTTATGTTTTAACTTGTATTGGTGACAACAGAAATTATTCCTATTTAAGTTCAAAATACAATAATTCTTTAAGTGATAAAGCAGCTTTTGAAACATTTAAAAAATTGAAAATTAAGTTTAAAAAATATTCTTTTTTAAAACGTGGTTCTGATGAAAGACAATATAATTCTCCAGGAGTAGATTTACCTATAGGATCTATTATGAGAACAAAATATGGGGAATATCCAGAATATCATACTTCCCTTGATAATTTTAAAGTAGTCAATCTCAAAGGGCTAACCGGTGGTTTCGAAATTGCAAAAGAGATAATAAAAAACCTAATGTCAAAAAAAATTACTAATATTCAAAGAAGAATTAGAAAGAAAAAAAATAAGTGTCCATTAGTTAGCGTCAAATGTGAACCTCATATGAGTAAAAGAAATCTATATCACTCTATAAATTTTGGACAAAAAAATATCTTTATGAAGTATTTAGATTTTATTCAATTTTCTGATGGAACAAATAGCATACTTGAAATAGCTAAGTATATAAAAATACCTTTAAATAATGCGAAAAAAATTTTTAATGTTCTTAAAAAAAATAATTTAGTTAAAATTATATAATCATTTTTTAAAAAGAAATTTTAAAAAATTTAAATCATCAAAAGTATTAATATCGTTTGCTTCTTTGTTTATCATTTCATATCCAATTGTATCTTTATAATCTTTTTTAAAGCCACTAATATATTTTTTTACATCGAGAATAAAGAAATTTCCATTATCAATGTAAAATTCATTCTTATTTGAGAAAGTCCTCTTATTATGATTTTTTATTAATAATAATTTCTTTCTTTTAAAAAATATTTTTTGCTTCAATTCATTACTTTTTCTAACAGAGATAAGATGTGCTGCCTTTTCCTTTATAATCTTTTTTTGCGCATTAATTAAATCTTTAGCGACTAAAAGCGGACTTGATGGAAAAATACAAAATAAATATCTATAATTTTTTAAGTTATATTTTTGTACACAATATTTCATAACTTCATTTATTGTTGATTTTGTATTAGATAATTTTCTTGGTCTCAATGAAGGCACAGTGGCTCCGTAACTAATAGATATTTTTGAGATCTTTTTACTGTCAGTTGAAACTATAATCTTATCAAATAACTTTGATTTTATTGCTGCTGTTATTGCATATGAAATAATAGGTTTTCCGAAAAAATTTATAATATTTTTATTTTTAATTCTCCTGCTCCCAGATCGTGCAGGAATTATGCATATACTTTTTTTATTTTTCATTATAAAGATATTTATATGCCTATAAATAATAGATGGTCAAAAATTACAAGATCAAAAAACATTTACCTCCCAACAGTAAATGAGTATAAAATTTTAGACAAAACATCAAAAATATGTTCACTTGGTAGCTGCTTCGCAGATAGAATCAGTTATGAACTTGCTAAAAGTGGTATAGATGTTGGAGAGGTAAATTTATTTGAAGAAGACAAAAACAATAAACATCTTACCTTTCCTTGGGGTTCTTTTTTTAATCCCTTAAATTTTTTAGATATAATAAATCATATATTAGAAATAAAAAAAATAAATTTTGATGAAAGTACTTTCATAAAAGTTCCAAAAAATCTTAGTGGTAATCATTACGAGTCATCTACGCAATATAACGAAAAAGAAGATTTTAAATTAATTAATCTACATGTAAAAATTAAACATAATTATAGTGATTATGAAAATAGCTTAAAAGCAGTTAATGAAAATTTAACAAAACTTAAAAATTGTTTGCTAGCATCTGATACAGTTATTTTAACTTTAGGACTAATTGAGGCATGGATTGATAAAACAAATAAATTTTCTTGGCATGCATTTCATGGTGAGTCTCTAAAAAAAAAATCTATTGATAATAAGGCAGAATTTAAAAAACTAAATTTTGAAGAAGTTTCAAATTGCGTTAAAAATTTAATAAAACTAATTACAGTAGATTTAAATAAAAAAATTATTTTTACTATTTCTCCTGTGCCAATGGCTTTCACGTTTACTAATAATGATATAACTTTAGCTAATAGATATAGCAAATCTTTACTTAGATGTGCTGTTGAAGAATTTGTAGACAATAAAAATGTTTTTTATTTTCCATCTTTTGAAATTGTTATTGACTCGATTGGAATAGAAAATTCATTTGAAGATGATAAAATACATGTAAAACATTCTGTTTTTGATGACTTTATAGGACCATTATTTTTTAAAAATTTTTTTTAATTTTAATGATAATAATATTTAGATAATGAGAAAAATAACTGATCATATAAAAAATTTATCTACACCCAATAAAATTTCTAAAACAAGATCTAAGGTCTTAAGATCATCGGCAATTTTTCCTTGTAACACCAACAAATTTTTAGATACTAAAATTTTATTTATGGGATATTGGATGATTAAAAAAAATATCAAAAAAATTTTAATGAATTATAAATTACGTGATCAATATGGAAAAATGTTAATTAGCAAAACAACTAAGATTAATAAAATTAAAGCCTACTCTATCTCAACAAAGAACCTGCTACATAAATATAATATTAATGAAAATTTTTTAGGTTCGTTAGAGGTTGAATTTTTGTCAAAAGAAGATTTAGTTTTTCCGTTTCCGGCCTGTGTTATCAATATGGACTATAAGGGTGGGTCATCATTTGTTCATACGATTGGTAGAATATATAATGATAAAAAAGACTTTTTAGCTAATTCTAAAATTAAGGTAGCAGAGTCAGGTTTTGATATAATACCAAATAAAAATTTTTATCCATTTATATCTTTTGTTAATGGACGTCAAATTCTTAAAAATCAGTTGCTAAAAATTAGAATCATTAATTCTAGAAATGAGTATTTTATAAAAAAAATAGATTTGAGCACTGTAAGACCTTTTGAAACAAAATTCATTCAAATTATGAATGAAGACGAAAAAAAATTTTTATTAAATAAAAAGGGTACCTGTATAATTGATCATAACTTATCTGGTTTTTATCCAAGGTTTTTAGCAGGAAATTATAATAACAAAAAAACTAAATTTTCTGTCACCCACTCCTACTATGATACAAAAAAAATAAAAGAAAATTTTAAAAATCCAAATAAAAAAGATTTCTTCGATGCAACCTTAATTGTTCCTATATTTAAAAAAAAATACCTGACAGAAATAAGTTTATATCCGATTTATAGTTCTAATAATTTCAATTTAAACTTAGAATTATTTAAAAATAATGGTGAAAAGATTTTTACCAAAAAAAATTTTTTTAAATCGAAAGAAAATTCTTTAAAATTTATAAATATCAATAACAAGATAAAAGAAATAGATTTAATGAAATTCAAAGAAAATCATTTTATAGCAAAAATATCTTTTGATAGTAAAAAATCTATACCTACACGATTGAAATTTGGATTGAATATAATTTCAAAAGATAAATTGAAAGCTGTTTCTAGTAATGTTTGTTTTAATGCTCAGGCTGCATTTAAATACCATCTAGAAAGAAAAACAAGATTTTGTTGGACACCTATAGTGAATAAAAATAACTCTAAATTTATAATTTATAATTCCAGCTTTGTTAAGAAAGGCTTTAAAAAAGCATCTATTTTAATGAATTTTTGGAGAGAAAAAGATGATAAGAGTATATCAAAAAAAATGGTTTTAAATGACAATGGAAGTTACTTGTTTGATTTAAATAAAAATAATAAAATTAAAAAATTTTTAGGTTCTAAAAGTGGCTGGGTAACATTTAAAAGCAACAATCCATTTATCCAAGGCTATTATCTTGAGACCTCAAAAGAAGGAGATGTAGGAGCAGATCATTTTTTTTAAATTATGAAAATAAAAATTAAAAATTTAATTGAAATAGAAAATAATAAACTTTTTAAAGCTGTAGGTGCGTTTGATAGTAAATCTCTAGAGAATTTTATTAATTTATGTTCATTATCAATCAAAGCTATCAAAAATGGCAATAAAATTATTTTTTACGGTAACGGTGGAAGTGCATCAGACTCACAACATTTGGCAGCTGAATTAGTTGTGAGATATCAAAAAAATCGTCAAGCTATTTCATCTATGGCATTATCTTCTGATAATTCTATGATTACTGCAACAGCTAATGACTTTCACTTTAAAAAGATATTTTCAAGACAATTGGAGTCAATTGGAAGAAAAGGTGATATTTGCATTGCCCTTACAACGTCTGGCAATAGTGAGAATCTCATTGAAGCTGCAAAAGTATCAAAAAAAAAAGGAATTTTGACTTTTTGTTTTTCTGGAAATAAAGGTGGTAAACTTAAAAAATTCACCAAATACCCAATCATAATAGACTCGAAAATACCTTCAATAATTCAGGTAGTTGAATTACACTTTGGTCAAATTTTCTGTGGTATCCTAGAAAACTCACTATCAAAATAAATGAAAAAATTGCAAAGCAATTTTGAAGAAAAAATTGATATAGTTATTCTTGCTGGCGGAAAAGGTTCAAGAATAAGAAAATTGATAAATAATTATCCAAAACCACTTGCACAAATAAATAAAAATAAAAAATTTTTGGACTATCTGCTTAACAATATATGTAAATATAATATTAATAAAATATTTATACTAGCAGGTTATAAGGGTAATAAAATTTATAAAGCATATCATAATAAGATTATTAATCTTGTACCCATAAAATGTATAGTAGAAAAAAAACCTTTAGGAACTGCTGGTTCTTTGTTGCAAATAAGAAAAAAAATTTCAAACAAATTTATAATAATTAACGGTGATACAATATTTGATATTAATTTCGACGAATTTAAAAATAATAAAATAAGAAAAGATGAAATATTTATGGCTTTATCAAAAAGTAATTATAAGTCGCCTAACGCCGGATTATATAATCTTGCTATAAAAAAAAGGAGAGTTACTTTTAAAAAAAATTCAAAATTAATTAATGCTGGTATATATCTAGCTCAGAGAGATTTTTTAAAAAACATAAAATCTTCTACTTTTTCTTTAGAAAATGAAATTATTTTCAAATTAATTAAATTAAATAAGGCTAAAGGAAAAATTTATAACAATTTTTTCTTAGATATTGGAACGCCAAAAACATTGAAACTATCTAGAAAAATTTTACCAAAATATTTTTATAAACCAGCTTTTTTTTTAGATAGAGATGGAACGTTAAATCATTATACCGAAGGAAAATATATTTACAAATTTAGAAACTTTAATTTTCTACCTGGCACTGTGGAAGCATTAAAAAAAATTACAAATAGTCACTACCTCTTTTTAGTAACTAATCAAGCTGGTATTGGCAAAAATGTATTTAGCCAAGATGATTTTATTAATTTACACAAAAAAATTAAAGAATATTTGACAAAAAAAAAAATTTATATAAATGAAATTAAATTTTGCCCATTTCACCCTTTGGCAAAGATAAAGAAATATAAAAAAAATTCTTTATTTAGAAAACCGGGCAATCTTATGGTTGAAGAACTTAAAAAAGATTGGGAAGTAGATTGGAAAAGAAGTTTTATGATTGGTGACAAAATATCAGACGAACTATGTTCTAAAAAAAGCGGTATTAAGTTTTTATATGTAAATAAAAATTTACAAAGGACAATCAAAAATCTTAATTATAAAACAAAATAATCAAAATTCTTAATTGATGATTTAAAGTAGTATTTGGCGTTTAATAAGTCTTTCTTACTAGCAAATTCTTTTCTAAAACCCAGTAATTTATTTAATTTTAAAACTACACTATTATTCTTATTTATAATCGCCAGCCACTTAATATTTTTATTTTTTGTAACTTTTAATTGCCATTTAAGTGCAATCAAAATATCACTTATTTTGCAAAGAGAACTTTTTACAAACCAACCACCTATAAAATACTTTCGGTTATTAATCTTAATTAATTTATGCCATATGAATAATAATGTCTTATTTTCAAAACAAACTTTATAAGTTTCTCTTACTTTAAATTCATTGCTTAGCCACCAATTATAATGATCGATTAAATTTATTTTTTTTGTATTTAGCATTTTTAATCTATTTATTTTTAAATTTCTAGCTTCTAAATATTGAAATATATCCTTTAAATTTATTTTTCTAATTACAAATTTTTTATTTATTTTTTTTAATTTTTTTTTTTTATTTTTAGTTATTTTATTCATTATAGACTCCGCTATTCTCAAAGACCCTCGGCTATCTACTTGATTAACTTTATGAAATGATTGCTTAGATACTTGTAGAAAGTTTTCTTTAATATTTTTGATTAATTTTGTAATATTTAAATAATCTGATAAATTTTCTCTTTTTATGATAAAAAAGTGTCCTAGCGTATTCAATTTTGAAATATCATTTATTTGATTTCTTGCAGTGGGGAAAAAAATAGATACTTTTTTTAAGTACGAGTTTTCATAAATAGCATTTCCTTGGCATCCGATAAATAAATTTGTTTTTGACATTATCTCTAAATATTTGTCTTTGAAGTAAATGTTAAAGTTTTTATATTTTTTTTGAATTAATTGATATTTATTTAAATAATTTTTATTCATAGAGATTATTAAATTAATTTTAATATTTTTTTCTATTTTCAAGCATAAGTTTTTAATTAACTTGTAAAATATTTTTGAGTCTCCACCACCTCCAGCATAAAAAGTAATATTAAAAGAGGTGTCTGTGTAGTAATTTTTTTTTTTTAAAAATTTGTTTAAAATTGAGTATTTTGGACCAATTAATAATTTTGTTTTTTTATTAAAACTTTTATCAATTTTTTTTTTTTCTTCTTCTGATAACAGTTTAAAATTTACATATGTGTCGCAAAAATGTTTATTTTCTAGAAAATCATCAAAAACAGTTAATTTTATTTTTGTAGATTTAACTATTTTTTCCCACTTAAATCCAAATCTGTAATCATCTACAATTACTTGTGTCACCCGATATATGTTTATAATTTCTTTAGTTTTTTTAGCATCTAATATTTCACCTTGATAATTTTTTTTTTCATAAAGATAATAATGTTTAAATTCTTTACTCTCAAATTCATAGTTTGGTTTGTCTATTAATATGATTATTTTTTTATCAAACTTTTTCAATTCTCTAGCTAGTCGCAACATTCTTTTGTAATGCCCAAGACCTATTGAAATATCGAGATTTGTTCTAATTAATATCATTAAATAAAAAGTTTTGTTTTGCCTTTATTTATAATCATTTTTGAATATTTTTTTTTATAGAAAACTTTATCAATTTTTCCAGTTGATAAAAATTTTAAGGAATTTACATAAATGAATTTTGCTGGCATCTGATGTTTTGAAAGTTTAGATAATAAATTAGATTCAAATTTATTTATCAAGGAACTTTTAGATTTTATTATTTCACATATTGCTATTGGTGTTTCTCCAAATATCTCATCCTTAACTCCAATAACAGCACACTTTTTAATGAACTTATCCTCTAAAATCTTATCTTCAATAGTTTTAGGGATAATATTTAGTCCAGATTTAATAATAATATCCTTACTTCTCGAAACAAAATAAAGATATTTTTTTTTGTCAAAATAGCCTAAATCGCCGGTTCTAAAGAAAGTTTTTTTGTAGAAAATATTTTCATTATTTTTTTCTTTTTTTGAAAATTTGCTTAAAAGTTTTGTTTTACAGCAAATTTCTCCATATTTATTTTTTTTACTAAATTTTAATAAATTTACTTTTACGTCTTTTAATATTTGACCAACAGAATTTTTTTTTGACTTATAATCACTAGGTTTCAGTATAGATACAAAAGCAACCTCTGAAGTTCCGTAAGTATCGTAAAAAATATTTTTAAATTTATTCAGAATAATATTTTTTGTTTTTTGTGAAATTTGACTTGAGGAAGCAACAATTTTTTGTACAGATATGTAACAATTTTTTTTTCGTAATAAAGAATTTACTAAAAGATTTAAATGAGAGGAAATTGGAAATAAAATGGAGACTTTATATTTTTCAATACTTTTTTCCCATTCAAAAAAATTAAATTTACGCATTAAAACTAGAGTATTTGAGTTAAGTAAAGAACTAAAAACTAATCTTTGACCTAAAGAGTGATAAATTGGAGCATAATTTATGAAAATATTTTTTTTTTTATCTAAAATATTTAATTTCAGTTGTCTAGCTCTTTCAATTTTAAGTTGCTGTGTGTAAATAATTTCTTTTGGCTCACCTGTTGATCCAGATGAAAAATTTATTATAAAATCATCCTTTTTAAGGTTTGCAAGTTTTTTTATTTTTTTATCATTTTTTTTAATAAGGTCTTCTATAGAAAAAAAAGCCATTTTTTTAAAAAAAAATTTATAATTTTTTAAATTTTTTTTATCGACAATTATTAATTTAGCATTTTTTTTAATTTTATTGAGATCATTATTTTTAATATCTGGACTTACTAATATTAAAGAAAGATTTAGCTTAGAAGCTGCTATCAATAAATAAACATATTTTTCAGAATTTTCTAAAGCTACTATAACTCTAGTTTTTAATAAATTATTTTTTCTAGACAAGTTTTCAGCCACAATTTTACTTTTTGAAATCAATTGTAAAAAAGAAATTTTTTTATTTTCAAAAATAAGCGCTGTTTCTGTATTTTTAAAATTCTTTTTATAAAGTTTTTTAAAAATTTTAGAATTCATTTTTTACTTATAAGATCTGATAGTTGTAATAAATTTAATTTTTTAATCTTTATTAGGTCTGTATTTGTAAATTTAATTTTATGATTTCTTTCTATTGAACTTATTATATCTAAAATATCAATTGAATCTAGAAGTTTTGACTGAATTATATTAAAGTTGTCTTTAATTTTATTTTGTTTTATTTTTTTTTTAATTATCATTTTAATATTATTAACTATTTTTTTTTTCATAATTTATATAATTTTTTTTAATTTTTCTTCGAAATCTTCTTGACTAAATTTAAGGCTAATATCATCTCTCCAATATTCCATTTTAGATAAATACAGATTTGGATTCAAAATTAATTCATTAATTTTATTATTAAGTTCATTTTGATTTTTTGCAAATAAATCTTTATTAATTTTTAAATAATTTATTGGATATAAGTCATCATCAAAAATAATTATCGGCTTATTCATATACGCAATGTCGTCCATTAGGGAAGTATATTTTCCAATTGTAAAATCATAATCATTTATGCATTTATTAATTGACCAAGCAATATTATCTATAATTGATACATTTTTTGAGTTATTAATATTCTGTATAATTTTTTCAAAAGCACTAAGCGACTCCCAATAATTATTTTTAGCCTTTATAAAAAAATTAATTTCTTTTTTTATTCTAGAAATAGCTAATACATCCTCTAAGCATTTAATGTTATTTTTCCAGTTCGGTCGGAAGTATTTTCCATTAGTATACCAATCTTTTGATGAATGATCTATTAGTACTAGGCAATTCAATAATTTTAATTCTTTGTCCCTATTTTCTAAACTTGCTTTTTTTTCTTCATAAAAATTTCTCATTCTTATGTTCCCAATATATTCTGTATTTAGTTGATCGCTTTTGTAAGTAGTGAAATACTTGTCGTAACTACTTTCAACACCTAGTTTTTCTAATAGTCTTCTGTCTCTAATTGTAAAAATTTTTTTTTTGGAGTTAACAATTGCAATGTTTAAACTTGTGGGAAATAAATATTCATATCCTACTAAAACGGTATTTGTATTTTTAAGATTATTGATTTTTTCTTTAGCTAAAATTATTTTTACTAATTCTAAAGTTAAAAGAAAACTTAAAGTAAATCCATTTTTAAAACCCGTATTCAAAAAAAATAATATTAATATTTTATTAAAAACAATTGTAAGAATAGATGGGGATTTAATAGCTGACCATTCTATTACGGGTATATTATTATTGTTGTAATAATTTTGACTTAATTCATCTACTTCATTAATATTCCATTCTATATGTAAAATATTTTTTGGGTTAAGATCAATATTCTTTTTTGAGTAAAAATAATCTTTACTTAAATACCCTGGATTAATCCCCTTATGTGGAAAAAAAACTATTTTAAAATCTTCTATATTTTTCTGAAATTTTTTAAATTTTTCCTTTTTTTTATTTAAGTTTTTAATAAATAATTTAAAAGTTAATTTAATAAATCTTGTTAAAATAAAATTTAATATAGTTAAATCAAATATATTGAGATTAATAAACCTCGAGTTCTTATAAATATTTTTTGTTATAAAATTATTATTGGTAAATAAAAATATTTTTTTATCGCCACTTATAATTTCTTCTGCAAATTTTTTATATTCATAATACTCTTCCGAGATAGTTAACAAAAGATTATTTGTCATCATTTCAAATTGATCCCTTGATAAAGCATGTTCTTTCAAATTTATCGTCCACAAATTTTCTGTTAACTTCTTTTTAAAATCTTGTGCAAATACAATTGAATTTCTTTTAATTATTGTGTGATTTTTTACATAATAATCCTCGTATGAAACCCATATAATATTAATTCCTTTTAGAAAGCTAAAAAATTTTTTATTTCTAAATTTTAATGATGAGTTAAAAAAAAATATTCTTTTAAAAAATAATCTTGCAAAAAAAATAAATAATACATTTATGAAATTAATTCTTTGAATAAATAATATCATTTAAGATAAGATAATTTAAAAGGTTGTCCTGCCTCTATATCTTTGTTTACTTTTTTATTTAAAATTTTTTTAAGGTATTTTGGATGCAAACCGTACTGTGGCCTAATTGATCGAATATTATTAATTGTAAGTTTTTCATTTTTTTTGATATTACTTACTATATAAAGTGATCTTCGACCGTTCATATTTTTTTTTGAGGATTTTGACACTTTAAAGTCTATTTTTCCTGATGTGGTTGAGTTATTTCTTATTATTGATATCATTTTCTTAAAATCTTGCGGTGTTGATGAAAAAAAACTATCGACTACTTTGGAATTTTTCTTCAAACAAATATGTTTTTCTATCATTGAAGCTCCCATGGAAGCAGCATGAACAGCTGTATTTATTCCTAAAGTATGATCTGAAAAACCGCTTAAACAATTAAATTTTTTCTTAATTTCTATCATTGTTTTTAAGTTAATTTCTTCTAAAGGAGCTGGATATGCAGAAGTGCACTTTAAAACTATTATATTATTATTATTTTCATTTCTGATTGTTTTAATTGCAAGACTTAAGTCTGAAAAATTTGATAACCCATTTGATAGAATAACTGGTTTTTTGGTTTTTGCGACATAGCTTATTAATGGAATATCTGTAATTTCTGGTGAAGCAATTTTATAAGCTGGACAATTAAGTTTTTCAAGAATGTTAACTGAAGATATGTCAAAGACTGACGCAAAAACTGTAATTTTTATTTTTTTGCAATATTTAAATATTTCCGCATACCATTTAAAAGGTGTTTCTGCTTTTTTGTAAAGTGAAAAAAGATTTTTATATTTTTTCCAAGTATTTTTCTTATCTATTAAAAAATCCTTTTTTTTCGAGTCTATTGTAATAGTATTCGCTTGATAGGCTTGAATTTTGACTGCATCACAACCTGATTTCTTTGCTTTTAATATTAAGCTCTTTAAGTTTGAGATTTTTCCATTGTGATTTCCAGATATTTCTGCCACAACATATGAGGATGTACTAGCGCTAATTAATCTTTTATTGATTTTAATTGATCTAATTTTTTTGCCCATTTAAATTAAATAAATATACCTGAAATAATATTATCAGTTTTATTTAAAGTCTTGAGATATGAGAAAATTGAGTCATATGATTGAGCTGCGCTTATATAAATTGGTCTTTTGTCATCTTTGAGAATAACAGGGTCTTTTATAATCTTACCATTTAAACTTTTACCAATTATCGCCTTGTTGCTGTCCACAATATCAAAATTTACACTTTTGAAAAATTTAGCTTTATTTGTTAATTCTTTTGAGAGTTGTCCTGCCCCAAAGATAACTATTGAATCAATTTTTTTGGAGTCAAAAATTACGTTATCTATTTTTTTATTTTCTAAAAATATTTTCAGTTTTTCTATTTCTTTTTCATTTAATTGAGAAAATCTCGCTAAAATATGATCGTCTATAAAAACTTTTTTAATTTTATTTAAAATTAATTTAGAAAATAAATAAATAGCTGCTTGAAAATTATCAAAAGATAAATCTTCAAATTTATAATTCATACTTATTTGAAAGCAACATTGATCAAGTTTATATTTTATACAGTTATTAACGAATTGTTCAAGCTCACGTTCTGAAGAATTACCTTCTGTTAAAATATATTTTACTGTTACTCTTCCTGGATTTTTTTTGGAATATTTATTAAGGTTTTTAAATACTTCAAAAAATTTATCTTTTCCTCTAATAGCCTTAAATGTCTCTGGAGTTCCTGCATCTAAACTTGTAACTATTTTTATTAATCCTTCATCTAAAAATTCTTTGATTGACTCCTTAAAAACAACTGAATTTGTAAAAACTCTGTGATAAATTTTTGGAGAGGCAATTTTATTAATATCTAGGAGCATCTTTTTGAAATTCTTATCTAAAGTTGGTTCACCTCCACCCCAGACTACTTGGGTACATTTTTTTAAATTACCCTCTTTTCCATAAGTATTTAAAAAATCAACAACATCATAATCTGGTTTCTTTCCTCCGTAATAAATCTCACTACAATAAGTGCATTTTAAATTGCAAAAAGAATGATGTTCGATAGATAAAAAATTAGTTTTTTTTGTAATTTCAGGTTTTTCTTTTTCAACAATATAATTACATCCTAAACAGGCTTCTTCTTTATCATTTTGAATATTTTGAAACATTTTTTCTCTAGCTTTTAGAATATCTTCAGAGGAAATTTTTTGACCCTTTGTTGTTTTTAATAAAACAGCGTCACCTCTCATCTTCCCTTTATGAAAAAATCTTTGGCAACATGCACGTATCTCGTTAGGAGCCAGATACAAATTGCCTTCTAAATGTTTACAAGTTTTATACTTCATATTTTAAATGGCTTTTAACACACCTATCATAATTAGTAGATGCAATAAAATTTTTATTTATATATTTTTTCAAATTACTAATAATGATTTTTTTCATTTTATATTTATAAGCTTCTTTAAATCTGCTTATTTCAACTCTTTTAAACAAATATCCAAAAACTCCTCTTAATGTGTATTGATAAAGCGAACTCATTTTTTTGGAATTTCCAATTTTTTTTTGCTTTAAAAATTGAATAACATCTTTCCAAGCTGATATAAATCCATTGATATGATTTTCAGATAGAGTCGATGTTATCGATTTATTATTTATTTTTTTAAAATAAAATCTATGTTTGAAATACGAAATAGGAATATCTTTATTATAAAAATACGTTTTTAATAAAAATAAAATATCCTCATAGTAATAATCCTTAAAAAAAATTTTATTTTTAATTATAAATTTTTTTTTAAAACAGTAAAAAATTATAGCGTATTCTAATTTTTGTTCTAAAAATAGTTTTATCCTCTTTTTCAAATTCATTTTTTTAAAATTTAATTTAAATTTAGTTAAGTTTTTATAATACCTTTTGTTGTTTGTTCTAAAATTTATAGCTGTAAAATTACTTTTTTTAATGGATAAAAAAGAAATTAATTTTGATAAATTTTTTAATATTATATCATCGTCAGAGTCTAAAAATAATAACCACTTACCTCTAGCTTTTTTTATTCCAATATTTCTAGCTATACCTGGCCCATTTGCTTTTTTTAAAAAATAAGTATTACGCATTCCTTTTAAATCAATTAGTTTTATTTTTGGTCCATTAAAAATATAAATAAATTCAATTGATAAATTTTTTTCTAACAATTGATTTTTTTTAATATTTTTTTTTATGGTGCTGTCTAAAATATGAACAGGCGTAATAAATGTAATTAATATTTTTTTTTTATTGCTATAATTCATTTAGAAAACACTGAGAACTGTTAAAAAATTTTTTATTTTGAAAATCTTTGAAAGTTTTTTAAAAGTTCCAGTTTTTATAATATCTCCAATTGATAAAACACTTCTATTTTTATTATCCACTACTCTGCCCCCTATAATTGCAAATATATTAGAATTTTTTTTATTAATTATATTTTTAAAATTTTTGTGAACTTGTAGTGAAATATTTAATTTTCCAACTTTATAATTTTGATTTAATTTATATTTTGGTTTTTTAAAAATTATATCATTTTTTTTTAATGGCTTAATATAGTTTTTTCCCTCATATGGTTTTGATTTTCTTCCATACCTATCTTGGTATCTTACAAGATCATTTTTTTTAACTGGTGTTTCAAATTCCAATGCTTTAACTCCATTAGTTGAAATAGCTTTTATCGAATGAAATAAACCAGTTCTAATCATTAATTTAGTGGGCGCTTTGTATATCTTTGTTTCAGATTTCCACAAACCTAGTTGTATTTTTGCTTTACCTTCTAATAAAATAAAACCAGTTTTTTTTAGTGGATGGCAGTGTAAAGATGTGGATTTTCCTTTAAATATATTTAAGAATGTAACTGCTAATTTATTTTTTTCTCTGTAAGCTACGTATTCGTAGCCCCACGGTTTAGCTACAATTTTTTTATCATACTGCTTATCATTATTTCTCATTTAAAATTTTAAGCGTTTCTTTCATCCAAGGTCCCATATCTTTATAATGTGCTGTTGTTACAATATTGTTATCTACTACCACCTCTTCGTCTGTATAAATTGCTCCAGCATTAGTGATGTCATCTTGCATACTATAATAACCTGAAATTTTTTTTCCTTTAACTACTTTAGCTGAAATTAAAAGTTGAGCTCCACTACAAATACAAGCAATAAGTTTTCCGTCTTGATGAAATTTAGATACAAAATTAATGAGTTTTTTTTCTAATCTTATTTTTTCCATTGCCTTAACGCCTCCCGGCAATACTAAAAGATCATAATCTTCAACTTTAATTTCATCTATATCTTTTACAGGATGGTTTTTATTTGGTGGTAATGCTGTTCCTAGAATTCCAAGCACTGGTTTTCCTCCTATTAAACAAACATCTAAATCTATTCTTTCCTCTAATAATCTATAAAAAGGATAAATAAATTCATGATCTTGCGCGAGAGCACCACTAATTATTACTGCTTTTTTTTGTTTCATATTAATTAAAAATAATTCTTTTTAAGGTATTTGAAGTATAATGTGAATATAAAGTTTTTTTTTCATTATATTTTTCTTTTTCATATTTTCCGGCATCAATAAATTCATCTAAACCAATATTTGGAATTTTATCCCTATACTCTGACAATCTGTCTTCATGCGGCAAGTGATTTCCAACAAAAAGAGTTGTATCTATTGAAACCCTTGTATTACAACCTGGATTTCTAAAAGTATTATGTAGAAGAGCATAGTCGCTGAAATAAATGTTTCCTTTCTCAGGCGTAAATTTTAATTCTTTATAATTTTTCATCACCCACTGCATCTCTTCATAAGTTGATGCTGTTGCGAGCATCTTGTCATCAAATTTTATAGGCTCGTAATATTTAAGATTATTATTTTTAGAATCTCCAATTATTGGAAAAAAACAATTCATTCCCCATGGGCCTTCTACCCATGCATCTGAATGAGGTAAAGATGTGTTTAAAGGCCTTTTTAAATTATCTTCTAATTCTTCTCCAAATTTTATTCTAATATTGGGCGTGGCTCTAAATCTTGTTATAAGTTTTGGATTTGATGCAACTACTTTTTTTATAATTTCACACCATTCTCTCAATAAAATATTATATTCTAAGTGAAATTCTCTTTTTGGAACTACACCGCCATTTGGTGTTATATTCACTCTATTTTCTCTAGACTTATTTACGCTTGAAATAAACTCATTGTCATCATTTTGAAATTTTATTTTTAGAGCTTTACATAGATAAAGTTTTATTTTTAATTTGAAGTCTTCAAAAATATCTTTGTCTATTTTATATGCTGCCATTAAATCATGTGGTCTATCAAGACCCCAAGCATCACAAATTTTTTGTATTCGACCTATCCTATATTCTAATGACATATTTTTTATTAAAAAGTAGTATATTAAAGTTTTAAAATATTATACGTTCAAAAATTGAACATGTCTATAAATAAAAATATTCAAATATGAAAACTGCATACAAAAGCCCCTTTCTACAAGTTTATCTTGAAAATTTTAAAATTAAAAAAAGAAAAATTAACAATTTTCATAAAATAATAATGAATAACGCTACTATGGTTGTTTTGGAAAACAAAGATAACAAAGTTTTGATAGTAAATGAATATAGAAGAGCATTTAAAAAAGTTGTTTTTGGCTTTCCAGGTGGACACATTGAAAAAAATGAAAAACCTTTAACAGCAATTAAAAGAGAGCTTAAAGAGGAATGTGGTTATGTTGGTAAAAATTGGAAATTATTATTTTCCTATACTAGAAGTGGAAGCTATGGATGTGGCAAAGAGTTTGTTTATACTGCTAAGCTTAAGGGAGAAGTTAAAAATTTTATTAAATCAGAAGAAATAGACACACTAAAATGGATTTCTAAAAAACAACTTTTAAATTTAATTTTAAAAAAAAAGAGCACTGCTGGTATCATTTCTACAGTATTTTACTACCTTTACAAAAAATCAAGATTTGAAAAATTAAAATAATCCATGTATATAGATTGATATGAGCGATTTAAATGAATTCACGGTTAGTAAACAAAGCAAGTTACTATCAAACGCTAACTTATTAAAAAAATATCATGCTAACCTAATATATGATTATACAGAATATCCTACTAAAGGAAATTGGTCGGAAGAATTTAATTCTGAAAGTTACAAAAATGCGATATTAGATTGGTATCCAAAAAATAAATCTAAACCAGTTCTTTTTTATGTACACACACCTTTTTGTGAACAGCTTTGTAATTTCTGCCTTTGCAGCAAAGAAATTACAAAAGACTATGATCGTGTAAAAAATTATTTATATAAATATCTATCAAAAGAAATTGATTTACTTGAAGATCACTTAATAAAAAATAAAATTAACTTTAACTTTAAAGAAATTTATTTTGGCGGTGGGTCACCTACTTACTATAAAGATGAGGAATTTAAATATTTAATTAATAGATTAAAAAAATTTATAAATTTTAAAAATCTTGGAGATTTTACAGTTGAGATCGATCCAAGAAGAGTGGATGAGAATAAACTCTTATTTTATCATGATATGGGGGTCAATAGATTATCATTTGGAATTCAAGATTTTGACCCAGGAGTGCAAGAAGAAATTAATAGAATGCAACCACCTGAACTTCTTGATAAACTTCTAACCGATAAAGTTAGAAAATTGTTTCCGGTAATAAATTTTGATTTATTAATTGGACTGCCTAGGCAAAACATAGATACCATCTCCAAAACAATCAATGAAGTAGTTAGATTAAAGCCGTCACAATTACAAACTATGTATGTACACTATAAACCGGGCACACGAAAATACATGATCAAGATGGTTAGAAATGAACCGATGTTGGATTTTTTTGATAGAAAGGCTGTATTTTTAAAAGCGAGTGAATTACTTAATAAGGGAGGTTACTCAAGAGCTGGCTTTGAAAGTTACGCGTTACCAAATGATCCTCTAGCGAAATCAATGAATGAAAAAAAAGCTGTATATAATTCACTTGGCACTCAAAAGGGTGAGGCAACAAATTTTATTGCTGTTGGTAGTTCAGCACATGGAGTGTTAAATGATAATTACTATTTTCAAAATTTTTATGAGCAAGATCTTTATAGAAAAGCACTAGATGAAGGTAAATTTCCAATTTACAGAGGAATTAAAATTTCAAATGATGATGCGATTAGAAGAGAAGTTATTAGACATATTAGAACCTTTTTTAATGTAGAGTACAGTTTTTTTGAAAAAAAATATAAGATAAATTTTGCAGATTACTTTGCAAAAGAATTAATGAATTTAAAAATCTACGAAAATGATGAGCTTTTGAATATTAATAATAATAATTTTATATTATCTGATTTAGGCCAACATTTTTCACCTCAAGTAGCAAATGTTTTTGACACCTATAACAATCAAGAATTTTATCTTAAATAAAATCTACACTTTAGCTAAATTTTTTCTTAAAAGTTTTTTTAAAAAGCTAAACCTTAACAATATTTCAATTATTGTTGCATAAATTAATGTCGAGATTAATGAATACCCAAAAAATGGGATCGCCAAAATAAAGCAATTAATTAAGCCTGATAAGGTGTGACCATACATACCACTAGCCCATACTCCAAAATTCGTAACTATAAAAAAAACTAAAGCTCCAAGCAAAACCCCTGAAATTCTTATTGATAAATTTTTTCCAAAATAAAGTGATAATAGACCTATTAAAAATACGCTTCCCCAAGTAAAAAAGGTTCCAGTGTGATAACCTATAATAATATCTGTTATAGCAAAACATAAAATCAAAACAGGTATGAATTTTACTCCAAGTATTAATGGGACATAAAATGATAAGGCTATTAGATTTGTAAAATTGGGAGGATGAGGAATGAACCTACTCGATGCCAAAATAATAAATATACCAAAAGAATAAGTTAAAAACTTTAAATTCATTAATAAAGTCTATAATAAATTAATAAAAAGTTCAATTTAATCAAAAGACTTTCTTAGACCAAATCCAAAGCTTCTATTCGGCTGAGAATAATCCAAAGCTGTATTATAAGTTTCATTAAATAAATTTTTTACATTAAAAAAAATATCATAACCTGGAATATAGTCATAATTTATAGTCAAATGATTAACCACATATCCGTCTAGCTTCACATCCATATAGTTACCGTCTCCATCCCTAGGAGAATTATAATTACCATAATCTCTGGAATTAGTTGCAGCTATTGTTTGAAGATTTAGAGAAATATTTTTATTTGGAATTGAATAATAGGTGTTTAATCCAAGACTATGTCTAGGTACTCTTACCATTCGTGTGTCTATAAAAGCTCCACCCCCAGTTCCTCCTGAGTTTCCATCATTATCTAAAGCATCATCAGCATCCTCACCATCATAAGTTCTAGATAAAGTATAATTTAAATTAAAATTTAAATTTCCTCTAGCTAACCATCGTGCACCTAATTCTAACCCTTCAGATTTAATTTTTCCGGGTTGATTATGGTAATATGTATTAGTGTCTGAAGGAGAGTCTTTCCAGCCAGCTAAATTGTCAGAATATTCATGATTAAAATAACCAAAATCTAAATTAAATTTATCATTAAATTTATGTTCAATACCTATATCATGGCTTTTTCCAGTCTCGGCGGTCATTTTCCCCTTAAACTGACTTGTAGTCCACACTTGAAAATTCTCGTACAATGAAGGAAATCTAAAACTAGTTCCATATGTTCCTCTGAATTTTGTTTTTTTTTTATTTGTTAAATAGGCAAATGACACTCTATGACTATCTTCATTTCCTGCATGTTCATTCTCGTCAAATCGCATTCCTACAGTTGTGTAAAAATTTTTAAATGGTCTATTTTGAACATCAAAATAAAATGAATCAGTTTCTGTCCCTCTGTATAATGATTTTTGATAGTCCATTTCATCATTTTCATATTCAGCTCCAAAAGTTATACTGTTATCTAAATTAAAATTATAATTTCCTGAATAATAATAAGCATCCCTGAACCCTACATACTCAGCTTTAGCTTTACCAGTTCCCCATTCGCTAAAAGCGTCATAAGTTCTATTATTAACACTTTTTACTTTTTTTATAGAATGATTGAAATTTTTAAATGGTTTATGAATTATTCCTAAAGTTCCATTCCATTCTTTGTTCCAATTTTGATTATTATCATCTGTGTCAGTGCTATATTGTGAATCTTCCGAGTCATAGTTTAAACGCGAGGTAATTAATCTGGCATTAGATTCAAATTTAAGTTTCTCGCTTATTTTATAGCCAAAGTTACCTACAAATGTATCATTATAGTATGCATCTTTTTCATCGTTATCTGTCATAGCCGAATTACCTTCGGTATAATAATTTTCATAACCTAACCAAAAATCTTTTTTTTCGTCTGCTCCTGCGAAAGAGCCTGAAAAATTAATTGTATCATTAGAGTCAGATATAAGATTAAATTCTTTCTGAAAACCTTCTTTCCCTTTCTTTGTAGTGATATTAACAGTCCCACCCATAGCTCCACTTCCATAAACTGAACTTTGATTACCTTTTAAAATTTCAATTCTGGAAATTGAACTTTTCAAAAGATCATCACTGTAGTAATCATTACTAACGGTTGATGGGTCTGACATCTTTACTCCATCAATATAAATAGTTGTGTATCTCTTTGGTAAGTTTCTTACTTGAATTCCAGATTGGGTACCTGCACCACCACTTTGATATGCACTTATGCCTGGTGAACCATAATTTATAATATTATGTAAAAAGCTTTCTGGTGAATTATTTATATCTTGTTCTGTATACACAGTAACTGAAGTACCTACTGTAGAAATAGACTGAGGTTTTTTACTAGGAGCTATAACTATAACTGGAATATCTTTTGCATAGATTTTGAAAAAAAATAAAAAAGAAATTAATACAAATATTGTTTTTTTAGAACTTTGTTTAAGCATATGCACATCCTTGTTTTTGAAGCTTCGCTTCATTACATTTAATGCCACTGCTAATTATAATTGCAGAATTAGGCTTTCCCTGGCCATCATTCAACAGCGGTCTATACTGGGTGGCGCTCGGACTTAATTTAAAGTTTTACCGTTGCAGGTACAGTCAATGAATTTCACATTGTTCCCCACTCACTTATTCAGTATGGTATGAAATTAACATTTTTTAAAACCTTTTTCAAAATGAAAAAAGTTGCGACAAAAAAGACATTTTTAGTCACTATATTTCATAAATATCACAAGATTTTGACATTAAATCTTGATCTTAGTAAGATAAATATTGTAAAAATTGATAAATAAGTTCAATTATTGAACAATAGAATTTTAATTAGTAAAAGTTTATGTTAATAAAAAACAACTATAAAAAATAATAATTATGAAAATACTCTTTCTTTATCCAATGTGGACTGGCGAAACCAAAGGAATTAACAAATACTTTGCTAGAACATCTGGGGGAACTTTTATTCCTTACAACTTAGCGTTACTTGCCGCAATAAGTGAAAAAGCCGGTCATCAGGCTAAAATAATTGATGGTGAGCTTGATAGAATGCCTTTAGATATAATGTGTGATATGGCTAAGGAGTACAATCCAGACATAATCGTTTTAACAGGAATGACAGCTTTTTTTAATATTGCTGTAGAGTGTTCACAATTATTAAAATCAAAAGGTGTAAAAGCACAAATTTGTGTCGGAGGTCCTCATATTACTATTGTCGAAGAAGAGGCGTTCAGCAAAGATTTCGATTATGGATTTGTTGGTGATGGAGAGGAAGCTTGGGACAAATTTTTAAAATTTCAAGAAGGTAAAATGAGTATAACTGATGTTCCTGGCATTATTTACAGAGAAAAAGGAACTATCAAAAAAAATAAAAGAGCTCATACAAACAAAGACTTAGATATATATCCAATGGCAGCTTATCATCTTTTAAAAATGGGCAAGTACTCAATGGGAACTCTTAAAGGTAGGTTGCCGTCTTCATCAATACAGACATTTAGAGGTTGTCCATGGAAATGCATTTTCTGTGCCTCAGATCAATTAGAAACAACGAAGATTTTAAAAAGATCAATAAAATCTATTGTTGATGAAATAGAACATGTGGTTAATACTTTTAATGTTAGACACTTTGTCTTTGTCGATGACGTTCTTACTCTAGTAAGAAAAAGAACAGTGGAAATGTGTGATGAAATTAAAAAAAGAAATATTGATATAACGTTTGAAGGTAGTACTAGAGCTAATCTATTGGATGATGAACTTGTAAAAAAACTTAAAGAAGCTGGACTAATAAGATTATCTTTTGGCTTAGAGACAGTAGATGAAGATATGCGTGAAACTATGAATAAAAAAGTGCCTTTAGATTTTTACGTTGAGGCTAATAGACTGCTGGGTAAATATGACATTGAAGCTATGAACTCTTGCATGATTGGTTTGCCAGGTGAAACTGAAAAAAATGTAAATAAAACCCTAGATTTTTTATCTAAACAAAGAGATGTTATGCACGCTAACTTTGCGATAGCAACTCCTTATCCTGGAACAAAATTTCACGAAATGGCGAAAAAAGGTGAGAAAGGCATGAAATTACTTACCAGTGATTTTACTCAATATAAAAGATATGGGCAAGCCGTTACACAAGTAAATGATCTTGGGCCTATGGATCTAGTGAGATTACAAAATAAAGGTTTCGTTAATATCTATTCTAAATATTGGAGATGGCCATCGGTTTACAAAAGACACGGAGCAATAGGTCTTGTCTTAACTTTTTACAGGCTTCTTAAAATGATATACGACGATATTATATATAAAACGAAAACACTATTTACGCTTAACGATAGAGCTATACACGGCTAAAAGTAAGTTGCTTATTAAATAAATTTAACTTCCAATTATTTAATTCATATTTTTTTAAGATGAAAAAAAAAATACTTCTAGATTTTGAAAAATTTAACAAAGATGGTTTTATTGAAATTCACAATATTGTAGATATTAAGAAACTAAATAAGATTAAAAAGAAATTTAAAAAAATATATCTTGATCAAGAATATTCCACAGGAATACATCCAGATAAAGTTTGGTGGAGAAAAGGTGACTCAAATAAAATTCCTAGAATTATAGCAAATGCTTGGAAAGCAGATTATGATATTAAATCTTTAGTATTATCTAAACAATTGTCAGAGATTGCGGCGAAATTGTCTGGGTGGAATGAAACAAAAATCAATGAAGACAGCTTAATATGGGTTCCACCTAAATGTGAAGGTTTACGAATTCATCGGGATAACCCTTTTCATCGTTGGCATAAACCAGGAGGAGTTATTTCTGCATGGATTCCCATAATAAACACCGCAAAGGGAGCAACACTTGAATATTTTATTGGATCTCATAAAGGCAAAAGTAAAAATAAACAACAATTAAAAAAATATAAAAAACATTTTGTTAATTTAAAAAGAGGATCTGTAGTATTTCATCATGGAGATTTATTTCATGGAGCTGGAGTAAATAAAACTAAAAAAGAAAGAATAGCCATTTCAATACACTTTATGAATGGAAATTCACAATTTCATCAAACCGTAAAAAGTCCCTACTATAATAGATATAAACTACACAATAGTAACAAGATGTTAAATGAGTTTTTTCCTAAGACATGGTCAAAAAAGTAAGATAAAAATTTATTTCAAATATAAATAATTAATAGCTTACATCTTCTTCATGATGCTTTCTTTTTAATTTATAAGAAGACATCTCATTTAAATGGTCTACTGTTTTTGCATCAAATGTTTTCTTCATCATTGATAGATAGTTTGTATTTTTAAAATAAATATCAAACGCTTTGTCTCTAAAATCTAAAACTTCTGATGCCTTAACGTGCTCTGTTCTCAACGGTAATGTTTCGTAAGCATGTTGGGAGTATCCAATCCAACCTGGACCGTTTTTATCTTCTGGTAGTGACCATTTATTCTTTTTAGCCATTAAGTGAAGTTGAGACCCTGGATAAGCCATAGCAGAATAAAAATTTGACCATTCACTATTGATTCTTAAAGAAAGGTCTAGTGTCTCTTTCATTGAATCTAAGTTATCGTCTGGTAAACCAAATATATAATTAGCACCTACATTAAAACCCATATCTCTTACTTTTTTAACAATTGCTTCTATGTTAAGATTATCGAATCTGCCTTTAATTACTCCACTTCTGACATGTTTAGAACTAGACTCAATGCCTAAACCTAACCACCTAATACCAGCCTTTAACATTTTTTTTAACATTTGATTATCTTCAAGTGTATCAATTCTAGCATATGCCCAAAAATTCAATTTATTGCCGTAACCAGTATTAATTATTTCATCACATGTTTCACTAACTTGTTTCGGATTTAAGACAAACATTTCATCAGGAATTTTAATATTAAATATTTTATACTTTTCAACAAGCAACCTTACCTGGCTAGCAATATGTTTAGGTGACCAGTATCTTATTGTATTTCTTTCAAAAGGCGCGTTGATACAACAAAATGTGCATTTAAAGGGGCAGCCCAAGCTAGTTTGCAAAGAAGCATAATTTTCTCTAGAGGCAAGTCTTCCAAATGTGTGCCAGTTATGAGCTTTATATTTAGTCATGTCTAATAAGTTCCAAGCTTGACCAGGGAGATCTTCGTCTAATTTTTCAAACATCTTTGCGCTCTTATTAAAAGAAATATTTTTATCTTTATCTCTATACCAAAGACCTGGGATCTTTTTTACATCATTTATTTTTCCTTTAATGAAGTCTATTAAATTAATAATTGTCAAAGGACCTTCACCTTGACACACGTAGTTATAAGGCTCTTCTAAGATTGTTTTTTCTGGAAGCGCTGATGCGTGTGTTCCTACTACCAATGTATTTATAGAATTATCAGACAACTCATTTAATTTTTTGCAAGTTTTATTACCGCCAGGCATGCATTGGGTTGATGCAGAAGGTTGTTGTCCGTAAATCATAAACACAGCTAAATGAGGATTAAGTTTAGCTATTTTTTCTGCAGTTTGCTCGTGCGTTAAGTTTTCTGCTTCTGCATCGAGGATATAAACGGTGTAATCTTTTTTTATCAAGTAATTGGCAATTAAAGAGGACCATACTGGTGGTTCAATTGCAGCAAGATTATTTGATAATCCTTGATACACAGCCAATCTTGAAGGTGGAGTTACAAATACAGCATCTATTTCTCTCATGTTTTATCCTTGATTATCTTAATTATTTTTTCAACTATTTGTTTTGCGTTTGGAGTTCCATTAAGTGATTTTGCTGAACATCCAGGTGATTGATCTTTCATACCAAAATTTATTACTTTAGAAGATTTCACTTTTTTCATTAATGTATAGGCAATGTGTTCGGATAAGCTGCAAATCTCATAAGTGGAGTCAATAACTAAGCCTTTTTTTGTTTTTTGTAAAGAATTTAAATATTCTTTATTAATCTTGAATGGTTTTAGCCATAAAATATGAAAAATATCTATTTCAATATTTTTTTCATTTAAAATTTTTTTTACTTTATCAATTTCAAATCTGGCCGCTGAAATAACAAAAATAGTAATTTTAGATTTTATACTAACAAAATTTTTAAACTCTTTTTTTTCTTTGTAAGACCTTCTATGTTCACTTACGAGCAAAGGATCTGTGTTCTTTTTAAACTTTTTCCATATCAAAAAATACTCTTTTGGTGTCATAGGAGCACAGATTGGTAAACCAGGCATATGAGCAAAAGGTGAATGATAACAATTAGTATGGAGAGGCCCTGAACTGATCCCTTCTGAAGCTATAGCTCTAATAAATACGGGGGCGGCATATCCAAAAATTTCTTTTGCTTTTGCTGCATGGTTTATCAGTGGACTTGCGTTCAACCAAAGAAAACTTTGAAATCTCAATATAAAGATTGGCCTAGCACCAGCTATTGCAGCCCCTACTGCAAATCCAGCACCTGCAACATCGGTCATTGGAAATTCTATAATACCTTTTTTTTGTGCAGGTACAGTATTTTGAACCCACCCAACTGCTGATAAACATTGTCCCATAATCACTCCATTATTTTTATTGGTGTGATTGTAAGAAATTTCTTTTATAGTTTCTGCAACCGTTTTTCCCATAATTTTTTAGCCCATTCAGAATGTTTTTTTTCAGTTTTCGTTATAAAGATATTTTCTTTTTTTTTTAATAATTGTTTTTTCACAATTTCATATCTATTCCAAAAATATTTGTCATGCTTATCCTTTCCAGCTCCTTCATGCCAGTATTCTCTGCATGTTCTAATATTTACCAAAGCTGGATAATT
>VMHT01130263.1_pt1 | contig 27950 bp, 14 predicted proteins | sample 4693611 | NCBI WGS metagenome assembly VMHT01 (sample SAMN12280063, study PRJNA550983) | marine metagenome | isolation source: seawater sampled from same location over 5 years 0.02-0.2 micron viral filtrate | place: USA: collected off the coast of southern California halfway between the port... ... | reverse complement strand
TTGATCGCGTCGAGCGCGCCGTGCGCGCGCCGACGCGCGGCGAACGCGCGCGCGGGCGCGGCGAGCGTCCACGACGCGCGCCGCATCGTGACGCGCGGCGACGGACGGACGTCGCGTCCATGACGCGCGCGCGCGACGCGGCGATGCGTCTGCGGCGCGCGGCGGCGTCCGCGACGCGCGCGCGCGACGGATTCGGCGGGACGGCGGTCGGCGCGCGCGTCGTGGAGGCGGCGCGCGCGACGCATTCGGCGCGCGACTCGGCGGCGGCGAAGACGGCGACGACGACGCGCGCGCCGACGCGCGTGTACATCGAGACGTACGGATGCCAGATGAACGTCTCGGACTCGGACGTCGTGCGGAGCGTTCTGCGAGCGCACGGCGTGGCGACGACGGAGGACCTGCGCGAGGCGACGGCGGCGCTGGTGAACACGTGCGCGGTGCGCGACAACGCGGAGTCGCGCGTGTGGACGCGATTGCGGCAGTTGAAGGCGCTGAAGCGAGACGCGGGACATGCGTTGACGACGGTCGGCGTCTTGGGGTGCATGGCGGAGCGATTGAAGGCGAAATTACTGGAGACGGAGGATTTGGCGGATTTGGTGTGCGGGCCGGATGCGTACAGGGACGTGCCGAGGCTGTTGGAAAATTCGACTCGACGGTTGAGCGATTTGAGCGAGGAACACCGGATGAACGTGCTGTTGTCGTTGGATGAGACGTACGCGGACGTGCGACCGGTGCGGAGAGACGTGGGGTCGCCGATGGCGTACGTTTCGGTGATGCGAGGATGCGATAACATGTGCGCGTTTTGCGTGGTGCCGTTTACGCGAGGACGGGAGCGAAGTCGACCTTTCGAATCCGTCGTCGACGAAGCGCGCGGGCTGATCGCGAAGGGCGTGAAGGAAATCACTTTGCTGGGTCAAAACGTGAACTCATACGCGGACGCGCCGATGAAGGCGACGACGTCGGCGGACGACGACCCGTTCGCGGCGTACGCGAAAGGATTCAAATCGGTGTACAAGCCAAAGCGCGAGGGCGCGCGCACGTTCGCGGACCTCATCTCCGCCGTCGCGGGCTTGGACCAGGAGGTACGCGTGCGGTTCACGTCGCCGCATCCGAAAGATTTCCCAGACGATTTATTACGCGTCATCGCTCAGACGCCAAACGTTTGCAAGCAATTGCACATGCCCGCGCAGAGCGGATCGACCTCGACTTTGGAGCGCATGCGACGCGGATACACGCGAGAGGTGTACTTGGATTTAATCAAGCGCGCGCGCGAGATGATTCCGGGTGTCGCGCTCTCGAGCGATTTCATCAGCGGCTTTTGCGGTGAAACGGAGGACGAGCACGCGGAGACGCTCTCGCTGCTCGAAGACGTTCGCTATGAGCAGGCGTTCATGTTTCACTATTCATTGCGCGAGAAGACGCACGCGGCCAGAAATTTGGAAGACGACGTTCCAGAACATGTGAAAAAACGGAGGCTTGCGGAAGTTATCGCGACGTTCCGTCGTCGCGCGCTCGAGGCGAACGCCGCGGAAGTCGGTCGGACGCACTTGGTGCTCGTCGAAGGCGCGAGCAAAAAGGATCCCGAGGCGCAGATGAGCGGGCGATCGGACACCGGCAAGCGCGTCGTCATACAAGGTAAGCGCGCGTTTAGTAATTCTAGCGGAAAGGAGGTGGACATTAAAGCGGGAGATTACGTGGTGGCTAGAGTGGTCGAAGCCGGCGCGTCGACGCTTCTCGCGACGCCATCGGAGATCACGACGGCTCGCGCGTTTTACGACGCGCACAGCGGCGCGGCGTGGTTTTAGAATTGTAATCGATTGTTGTATTTGTACGAAACGTAGCATCTTAGCGCGTCAGCAAATCACCGTCACGCCTTGAGATTGCAAAAACGTCTGCGCCGCGTGAATTTCTTCAGCGTCGGGCGTCCGCATGCCCTCGAGCTTGTACTCGAGACCGAGCTCGCTGAACTTAAACTCGCCGAATCTGTGATAGGGCAAAAGCTCAATTCCCTCAACACACTCGTGTGTTTTCGCGAGCTCCGCCAGACCGCGGAGCTCGTTTTCGTCGTTCGTTCGAAAGTCGACGAATCGAAAATCCGGATCGCTCATGAGCACGAATCGCAACCAAGTTTTCACACGGCGGCGATTCAATTCTTTCAGAAACGCGCGCATTGTCTCGTACTCGCGTTCCGTCGTACCGGTGATGGCTTTGTATTTTTCCAAACTCGAGCTCTTCACGCACAACAGCACCACGTCAACGTGCGGCAACACGCGATTCCACGTCTCCGCGTCCCCACTGGCGGCGGTGTCGATCGCCACCGTCAAGCCGATCTCGTGCGTCTTGATCGCCACCGCCTCCACGAACGCCGGTTGCAACAGGCATTCGCCCCCGGAAAGCGTTAGCCCACCTCCCTCCGAGCTCGCGTAATACTTGCGATTTCGCTTCAAAATTTCGACTATATCGTTCACCGACATCGTGCGCCCGGGATTCGGCGTCTTCGCGAGCGCGGCGTGCGTCGAATCGACGTTGCAGCAAAACGCGCATCGTTTTTCACACCCTTGAAGGAACACGATGCATCGTATTCCGTGTCCATCGACCGCGGTGAAAGTATCGATGCTGTGCACGCGCCCGGTGACCGCACCGCAGTCCTCGATGTCCGCCGCGCTCGCCGGGTCGCCGCCGAGCAGCCCCAAGCCCCGCGCCGCGTAGTTGCGCTCGGGCGGCAGGAAAACGATCGGTCGCGGACGTGGCGGAAAAGCTCCGCGGCGCTTGGTGGCAAAGCAAAATGTTGGGCTTTTTGGTTGGGCTTTTTCGTCGTCGTCGCGCATTTTTCGTTCGTCGTCGTCGTCGCGAAGTGGCGTGGAGTGAAGAGTCTCGGGATAAGAATCGACTTTCGAGACGAGGCGAGAGGAAAACAAGTTACTAATAGCAATTCATCACGCGAACGATTGACGATCGATGCGCGTGAGCGATGGATTTAAGTGATGATACATTCTTTCGGGTGGCGTCGCCGAATTTACGGCGCGAGTAGCGCGCCTAGCGCGACCGTTGCGAGCAAAATTATGTCAACGTGGAAGAGCGGAACACCTGCGGCGGATACTAAGCCCAAGAAGCCGCCAAATAATGAGCCGCTGTTACTCGAGCACGTCGCGGCCGTGAGCGCACCGGCGATGCATGTCGTCTGGCCACTCACGGTGTACCCAGAGTTGCACGTCGGTTGACACGACGAGCCGCTGGCGAGCTCGGAGCCGCACGTACCAGAAACGCCGTTCGCAGGCTGCGTGAGTCCAGTGCACGGCGGCGAAGAGATTGAGATACCACTGACACCCGCGTTCGAGGCTGATGTTGCGATATCCGTAGTGAAGGATGGATCATTGAGAGTCGCAGTGACGGTGGACGCCTGCGAAGTCGGGATCGCTGTCTTGATTTCGGCGGCTATCGTCGTCGTCGGTGCGGCACCCGTTCCAGTCACGCCGCCGACGGTGATTGGAGAGCTTGCCGCAGACAAAGCTGTGTTCAACGTCGCTCTATTCGTCGTCACGACTTGATACGTCACGATGTTGCTGAGTAGACGCCTGCGCGCCGCGCTTTGCGCAAAGTTCTCAATGTCAGACGTGGCGACACCCAACGACGACGCGGCGGCGGTGATGAACGAGCTTTCATCCACAGGGGACGAGAACGTTTGCTTTCCTAGCATCGTGTACTTAATGGTGATATTAGCCGGGTCCACTTGAACGCCAGTGGTGTCTGCCAAAAGCGACGTCGTCAGCGCGTTTTGGAGCGTCTGCACGAGGGTATCGTCGATGACTTGTGTGATTCCCGCGAACTCAACCTTGACTTCAACCTCGGTTGACTCAACGCACTCACCATTCAAAAGTGAGTAGCCATCATTGCAGACGCACTGGGTCTCGGTCCCAAGTGCGACGTCACCCGCCGCGTTCGTCGAGCCAGATGGACACGCCACACACGCACCGGCACTGTTCACGCGATAGTTCGCGGCGCAAGCGCACTGCGTCTCGCCCGCGGATGGGACGTCACCCGCCGCGTTCGTCGAGCCAGATGGACACGCCTCGCACGCACCAGCACTGTTCACGCGTTCGTCCGCGGAGCACGAGGCGGCAGAGTCGCACTGCGTCTCGGTCCCAGGTGCGACGTCACCCGCCTCGTTCGTCGAGCCAGATGGACACGCCACACACGCACCGGCACTGTTCACGCGTTCGTCCGCGGAGCACGAGGCGGCAGGGACACACATGCCGTTTGACCAAGCGGTTCCGTCTGGACACGAGCACTGTGTCTCGCCGTCGGCCAGCCAGCTATCATCGCCTTCAGGGCGGGTTGAGTCTGTCGGACACGCCGAACAGACGTACTGACTCCAGACGTAATGGTTGGCCGAGCAGTATCGCGTGCTCGTAACTTGATAACAACGATCATCGCTCACTTCTGCGATCGCGATACTGGACATTGATTGCAGACGGTCAGCGCCGTTGTTCGTGACCTCAGGATTCCGGGTGTAATGAATCGCCGTGCTGCTCTTCCTCGCTGAGACGTCCGAAGTCGAGTAATACGTCGAGCTCGCCTCGTACGTACTCGACGCCCGGTTGATTATTGTGCCAGAACTACCTGTCACCCTGGTTTTAGATCCCACGGGCCCGTAGTCACACGTCCAAGCGTTGTCACCCCACGCTTGAGTATAATGGTTGTATCCGCCCACGCAAACCCAGAGTGGGACAGTCTCCGTAGCCGCCATCACTGCTTTATCGCTGTAGTTGATTTGAGCGGCTTGGATTCGGATTTCGTAAGCGCCATCGGCAGTGTTCGGGTCCACGGCGACGACGAAACATATATCGTCGACGACTGCTTGTGCGCCTGCTGCGTTCACGCATCCGCCCTCGTCAACTCGCCAACCGGCGGGCAGATTCAACCCGCGCACTGTCAAGTGAGATTTCGCGCACGCGCCGTAATCCAAATTTTGCACGCTCATTCTATACTGCAGCACGACTTTATAGCATTCTTTTTGTTGCACCGTATGCTGAATTCCGTAAGTAGCATAAGGGATGTACTGATCAAAGTAAGAAGTTGTGAAATAATTTTTTTCGAAGGTTCCATTCGTGATCGACGAGGCGTCGCCGGGATAATCGGCCAAATTGAAGCTTGGATAATACTTATCTTTCTCGCTGTCGTTTGACATGCGGACGTGCCACACCCCGTAGCCAAGAAACTGACTCGGATACGCCTTCGCGCCTCTTTTGCTGCACTCCGCCGGTTGGCCAAACGTGACGGTAACCGTGATCGTTTGAGATGTTGAATCGAACGCGGCTACCGTTAACTTTAGTCCTGACACGGGGTCTATCCAAACGCCGCCGTTTTCTGTCGATCTCAGCGCCGTCTGTTCCCAGTCGTCGTATTTCGCAGCGTCTGTTGAATCAGCGGCGTGTGGGTAGAAATCAATCAACTTGTTCCCTTCGTGATAACCGAGCACACCGAGAGAGTTGAATCCGCTGTGCTCGCCGTTAACGATAAGATTGTCGAACTTGTTGCCACTTCGAAGCTCGAGCCAGATCGTACCCAAATCCGACATGGTATCATCAGAGAAACGAACGACGCACGCGCGCGTTGTCGAGGACTCCGTCGTATCAACACTCAACGAACTCAGGATGCACGTTTCACTCACATCAGCCGCGTCGTCGTCAACGCGTCCGTTGGTCTTCGTGATGACTTTCACGTTATCGTTAGAGAGCCAGTGCATGTCCCATCTTAAATACGAAGAAACGCCCCACGCCATCTTTTTCCCGTACGTGTCCGAGCCCGAGCCCAAGACATCGAAGACGCCACCGTAATCTTTGTACTCACAAAGCCGCCACGTCGTAGTCGAGTCGTCGTAATCCGACTGCTTGCACTTGTACCCGCCCGAGTGATATTTGAGCCCGATTGCGTGTAAAAGCTCGTGAATCTCCGTCGTATCGCACAACTCCGTCGTGGAATCCGCGTCGGCGCACGCCGTGACCGACGAGTGCTTCTGCGTGCAGATGATGCCGTTCGTGTTCGACTCGCACGTCCCCGTGCACGTGTTCGTCAAATGCATGAACGTCCGCATGTTTTTCCTATCCGAGTTTCGGTTCGTCCCGGGGTCGCCCGCGTACGAATCGTACACTTCTTGAAAATCAGCGCTCGCATCCCACGGGTTATAATGCACGCCGTCGGCCGCCGACGCATCCGGGTGAGGATTACACGCCCCGTTCGCGTCCTTCTCGTTCGAACCGAGCTGATGAAAGAACACCGACACGTTCAGCGTCAGCGCCCCGTACGACGCCCACGCGAAGTACGCCTCCGTCTGCGTCTTAAACACCTTCCTCAGCTTCGCCTTGTCCACCTCGTCCACCGTCACGTCCGCCGGGTGCGTCACCATGATCAGCGCCTCCTGCGTCCCCGTCGCCGCGTCGCGTCGTCCGCTCAGCGCCGATCCCGTCTCGATCGTCACCGCGTGCGTCGCCCCCGCGGCCCGTTTCGCGAGCGCGAGCGCCGCGACGACGACCGCGACGACCGCGCGCGCGCGTCCCGCGCGTCGCGCGTCCCATCGCGCGCGCATCGCCCGCGCGCGCGCGTCGGCGGCCGTCGAGATTCGCGCGCGTCGCCTCGGAATGTCGCGCGAACGCCGGGGGGGTGGCGCGCGGTCGACCGTCGACGCGAATCTCGCGACGGTTCGGTCGGGATGCGAATCGACGTTCTCGGCCGAGCCGAGCCGAGCCGAGACGAGAGAAGACGAGACGACGCGAGACGACGCGCGGCACAGCGCGACGACGACGACGACGACATGACGCTCGCGGTGGACGCGGTGGACGCGTTCGTGCGCGCGCGCGGAACGCCGCGCGCGGACGACTGCGCGACGACGCTCGCGAAACCGACGGGAAAGACGCTGGAACTGCTGGCGGAGGCGCGGCGGTTGCTCGAGCTGGAGCGACGCGCGGGAGGGGCGCTGGCGGTGGATGCGGAGACGCCGTCGCGAGCGACGTCGCACGGCGCGGGGTACGTGCTGTCGAAGGAGGTGGACGACGTCGTGGTCGGGCTGCAGACGACGCGCGCGCTCGAGCGCACGATGAAGCCGTTGGGAGGGTTGCGCGTGGTGGAGAAGGCGCTGGGCGAGCGCGGCGCGACGATGAAGGAGGACGCGAAGAAGTTTTTTGACGATTGGGTCACGACGCACAACGACGCGGTTTTCGACTTGTACACGGATGAAATGCGATCGGCGAGGAAGGCGCATCTCTTGCTCGGGCTCCCGGACGCGTACGGACGAGGGCGCTTGATCGGGGATTATCGCCGCGTGGCGCTGTTCGGCGTCGATCGGTTGATCGCGGAGAAGCAAATCGACAAAGATGCCACCGCGACGAGCGACGAGGAGGACTTGCGCGCACGATTTGAGGTGTCGGAGCAAATTCGCGCGTTGGAGCGGCTCAAGGCGATGGCAAAAATGTACGGTTTCGACATCGGCGCCGCCGCGCGCGATTGCAAAGAAGCGGTTCAGTGGACGTACTTTGCCTACCTCGCGTGCGTGAAGGAACACGACGGCGCGGCGATTTCTCTCGGTCGAGTCGACGCTTTTTTTGATGTGTACATCGAGCGCGACATGAAGGCTGGTTTCATCGACGAATCGGGCGCGCAGGAACTCATAGACAATTTTGTGCTCAAGCTGAGACTCGTTCGGCATCTTCGACCGGAGGCGTACGACGACATTTTCGCCGGCGATCCCATCTGGGCCACGTGTTGCGTGGGTGGCATGCAGATGAACGGCACCGACACGTTGGTGACGAAGACTTCTTGGAGGTTTCTACAAACGCTACGCAACATGGGCGCGGCGCCGGAACCAAACATGACGGTTTTGTGGAGCGAATCGTTGCCGAAGCCGTTTAAAGAATTCGCGGCGGCGATCAGCATCGAGTCGAGCTCAATTCAGTTCATCTCCGACGACTTACTGCGGGAAAAGTTTCAATCGAGCGACGTCGGTATCAGTTGTTGCGTGTCGGGAATGCAGTTGGGGCATACCATGCAATATTTCGGCGCGCGATGCAATCTACCCAAGCTTCTTCTCTACGCGCTGAACGGCGGTCGCGACGAAATCACCGGCGCCCGCGTCGCGCCCGCGCTGTTCGACGACGAAGTTCCTGAAGGTGTTTTACAATACGATGACGTGATGAAGCGTTTTACGGCGTACATGGACTGGCTCGCCAAGCTTTACGTGGAGACGATGAACTGCATCCACTACTCGCATGATCGATTCAACTACGAGGCCTTGTTTTTCGCGCTCATGGACACCGATTGCAAGCGGATGATGGCGTTCGGCATCGCTGGGTTGAGCGTTGTGGCCGACTCTCTCAGCGCCATCAAGCACGCAAAAGTCAAGATGATTCGCGACGAAAAGTCGGGATTATCCACTCGGTTCGAGGTCGATGGCGATTGGCCCGCGTTTGGCAACGACGACGATGAGGTTGACACCATCGCCGCCAGTGTTGTGGAAACGTTCATCTCGAGTTTACGAAAGACGCCAGCGTATAGAGGATCCGAGCACACGCTTTCGATTCTGACGATTACGTCCAACGTCATGTACGGGAAATATACTGGCGCGACGCCGGATTTGCGAAAACTCGGTGAACCGTTCGCGCCGGGCGCGAATCCGATGCACAATCGCGACAAGACGGGTGCTTTGAATTCACTCAATTCTGTGGCAAAGATCCCGTACGCGAGTTGCATGGATGGCATCAGCAACACGTTCTCCATCACCGCGCCATCGCTCGGCAAGACGGACGGGACTCGAGTCTCGAACTTGACTGCGTTGCTGGATGGCTACTTCTCACACGGCGCTCAACATTTGAACGTTAACTGTATCGATAGATCGGTACTGTTAGACGCCATGGCGCATCCAGACAACTATCCCACCCTCACCATTCGCGTGAGCGGGTATGCGGTGAATTTCATCAAACTCTCGCGAGCACATCAAGAGGAAGTCATCGCTCGTACTTTTCACGCTTCGCTTTAGTCGTACAAGATCGTTTCATTCATGACAACAGCGTTTAACCGAACAATAGCGCACCCGCAAACTCTTCGTTACCACTCGTCGCGTTCAAGGCGTCGATAACTTGCTGCCGAGAAAAGCCGAGCGCGGTTAATCGAGCAATTTTTTCTTCGTCGTGCGCCGACGAAGACGAAGGCGTCGTCGAGGGCGTCGGGACCGCCGGCGAGGGGGTCGCGACCGCCGCCGAGGGGGTCGGGATCGCCGCCTCGGGCGCTTTGCCTTGAAACGCTTCCTGTGCTGTCTTTCCAATTTCGCTCTCGTTCAAAAACGGCAACTCCACGTCGACCGAACCGATAACGAGGGCGTTCTTCCTCAAGTCGATGGAGCACGCGTGTCTGCGCAGCATGTCTAAACCAAAGATGAAGTCCATGTCTTGTTCCTTCTCCAAAACCGTAATCGCGCACGGCAAGAAGTGTTCACCCACCTTCATCGGTGCCTGGTGCACGCGTCCAATGATGTTCTGCGTCCCCACGCCTTTCGCGATGCCGCTAAACCGCTTGTCGATGAGCCTTTCCAGCCCGCACTGTCGCGCGCACGTCACCGACATGATCGACATCTGCGCCCCACTATCGACAAACGCCTTCAGCGCCACTCCATTCACCTCCAGATCGACGTATAGCATCACCACCTGAGCGAACGCCTCGGGCGTTTCCTCCATCGCGGTCGCAAAATTGCCTAACACCTGTTCTTGTCGGATGCGTTCCTCAATCTTCCGCTGCGCCTCGACGTCGAACGGGTCGCTCGTCATCAACGCCATCTCCTCCGCCTCCTGTTCCCTCGCCGCTAACATCCGTTTCCGCATCTCCCGCATCATTCTCTGAAACCCCTCCACGTCGTTCGCTTCGATGCAATCGACGAGTTCGCTTCCTCCCTGCCGACGCAACGCCTCGAGCGTGCCGGCGTTGCCGCGAAAACTCTCCATCATCGCCTGCGCGTCCACTGCGCTACCATCCGCCGCAAGCGCGCGCGCGTCCGCCGACGCGATGCTTCCCCCACCGGATGCACCCAGCGACACGATCAACAGGTCGTCCTGCACGACGCCGGCGTCGCGTAAACTTGACGCATCTGGAATCTGCTTGGCATCTTTCAAAACTTTGGCGCGCGTTATATCGCGCGGATCGCCGTCTGGGAACTCACAGGCGACGGCAGCTTTGAGGTCTGCGACCGTACAGTCCGGAGAGACGTCGACGTTGACGATGAGGTCGAGTTCGGCGACGTGCACCGAGACTCGCATGTCGACGGCGGTTGAGGCGAGGCTTAAAGTGCGACCGGTGGTCGCGACGACGATCGACGGACGCCCGTCGCCAGTGGCGCGCGCGCGCGCGCGCGATGCCGCGCCTGTTCGAAGAGCTCACCGACGTCGAGCGCACGCACGCGTACTGCGGCGACGCCGACGTCGCGCGCATCGCGTACGACGCCCTCGAGCGCGAACTCGCGAACGACGCGACGCTCGTGGCGAACGCGCGTGATCTCGACGTCGCGAAACGCCGCGTCGATCGCGCGACGCGGCGCGGACGCGTCGATGAGGGACAGAACGCGCGCGTCGTGAGCGTGAACTGCACGTCGACGTGCGAGCGGTGCCTGGATGGGTTTTTGGAGCTGCGGCGAGACGCGCGAGACGCGCGAGGCGGCGTCGAGTCGACGGGAGACGAAGAGGCGACTCAGAACGAACGGTTGAGGTTTGATTTTGAACGCGTTGAGCGAGGATTTGATTGCGAAGGAACGAGTGATCGGATAGAGACGGAATTTTTGAGGGAGTGCGCGAGAGGGAACGCGTTGAGGGAGATTTTGACGGCGCCGGCGCCGGCGAGAGGACGGGCGATTTACGAGGCGGCGGCGCGGGCGTTCGCGGAGACTTGCGAGAAGGCGAAGGCGGGTGGGGATGAGTGGGCGACGTCTTTGATGCGAGAGATACGGGAGCGACCGTGTGGGTCGTTTCCGGGACTGTTTGCGCTGCTCGCGATCGATGACAGGAAGACGAGACAGTCGGTTAAGGAGTTGTTGTCGGAGCCCGAGACGGATGAAAACGGCGAGCCGGTGATGGATGCAGATACGGGGTTACCACAGACGCGCATGCGAGCGTTGACGAGCGATAACGCGCTCAGGGACGTTGTGGACGAGGTGTTGGCGTTTTGGATCGAGTGTTTAGCCCGAGCTCAGGTGGAGAGAGAATCGGCGAGGCGCACATTGTGCGAGGAGATTCGCGACGACGTGCCCAAGGATCACGAGCCATTCGTCCCGGTGGAGGCAAGGCTATGGTTTGCGCTGGCGTATACGTTAGAGCGAAGCGATAGCCAAATAGCGCGCGAGGTGTTCACGACGCATCCCATCGTCTTCCGTTTGGCGGCATGCGCCATGAAACGATCAAACGAAAAAGGCGCGCGCGCGCTCTCGAGCAACGCGTGCGAAGTCATCCAAGTGATTCTCAAGGCTTTACCTCGTGGACCGAAGGCGGCGAAATCGTTTTGGGAACGCGTCGGCGTTGATCGCGCGGATTTGATTGAAGATTTGTTTCAAGCGGCGCTGAATCTGCCTAAAGATAGAAAGGCGGAACAGATTTGCGCGTTGACTGCGTTAAAGTACGTCTACCTTCTCCTTCCAACGCGCGACGCGGTACAGGCGAGGCAGGTTATGAACATACTCGCTGCAGATATCCCGCATTCAAAAGCGACATTCAGCGCCGAAGTACAGTGGGCCAGCCGCCTTGCCGCGTGCAGAGCGGTCGAGGAGCAGTACTCTGAAATCGGCGTGGACGATGCTGTGTTGACTTTGGGCGACTGGTTCAGTACGGTTGGTATGGATTGGACCAAGAGCGTCGCCACAGACCGGGATCTTTCTCGAGAGGCGACGAAAGCCCGAAACGCATTAGGTGGTAGTCTCGTGGACACGATTGGATACGTCATTTGCGCCGACGCCATCGCTTTGAGCGCGCTCGCTGATCCGGCGTTTTTTGCCTTCGAACCGGAGAGATGGGCTCGAGAGAAGCGCATCAGAGGCGAGACCCCGTTGGGCGAGTTGCACTTGAAAATTTTGAACACGATTCGACAGAAAAAGAGGTGGAAAATCAACACGAGCATGTGGAAGTACGCCTTAGGTTTCGATAGTATGTCCGCGATCAACAGTATGCACGCGGGCGTCCTCAGACCGCGATATGTGAGCGCAGTCATGTACGCCATGGGACTCATCGCGCCATTCGCGCGGAATGACGACGAAAGTGAAAACGATGCGATGCGTGGTATCTTTCCGTATGCTGAGATCGTGCCGGAAAACCAAGAGAACGCGAATAGCTTGCGAAAGTTTCTTGGCAAGTGTGGGGAATGGTTTTTCAAATCGTTACTCGACTGCCCGGAGAGCCAATCGAGCAAGAGGCCGCTTGACCGTTCCGAATACACTCCAAAGTGTACCGAGGGTGCGGTAATGTGCATGATGTCACAACGCACGTCGCTGGTAGCGGCTGCGGGTGAAGTTTTGAAGAAGCATTACGCAGAAGATAACAGAGAGAACTGCTACAAGAAGATGTTTCTCGACGACGAGCACACGGACATTCCCAAAGCGGTGCTCGGTGCGACGCACTGCGCACTGAAAGACGTGAAACGGATGCCTTCAGAAACGTCTGAAGACGTGAGCGAGCTACTTAAGGCCGCGAGCGCGCCGATTGTACAGACACATCATCTCGTGAAGGCGATCGATAAAGATGACAAGGCGCGCTTGCGGACGTTTAGCGAGAACGTGACCAAGGTGTTGATTTCCTCAATCGGTGTGTTCGAAACGATCACGCAGCACGCGCCGCGACGCGCCTTGGCCGCCGATGATGACATTCTTTACAGTATGTTGAGCATGCTCACGATGTACTGGAAATTGATCAAAGCACGCGAGCAAGAGCACATCTTCAACAGGCAGCCGGCGAACATTCTGAGGAATCTTCTCGCTTGGGAGCCCGCGAGCTTTATAGGGTCAGCGGAGGAGGGGATCGCAGATGCTTGGCTGGATTGCATTGGATTGTTCAACACTGAAGTTTCAGATGAGCCCTCTTCACCGGGCGTGAGCATTCGAGACGAGAGTGATTGGCGCCAGCGTGTTCGCGAGCTATTGAGCATGCGCGGCGACGCCGCACTAAGCGACAATATCAAAGAAAAGCTTAAGAGTGTCTTTTCGATGGTTTCGCTATTCATCGAGGGAGAGAAAGAAAATATCGGAGACGTCGTGGTGATCGATGAACCACTTCCCGAGACTTCATCGCCGTATCGCATCAGCGCGGCGGTCCCGACGACGGCGCTGGATTCAGACGAAGAATTCGGAGTTACTCCCTATGAAGAGGACGACGAGTCGACGTCGAATGACCCCCAATGGTTGCGGCCGACGGACCAAAAGAAAACGCGGCCCAAACGCAAAGCTACCAAGGAGCTATTCGCATCGGTGAAGCGCAAATCCAACGAGGATGTCTCACCGTCGTCGACGAAGGGTGACGCGGCAAAGTCGTCGGCGTTCAAAATGCGCAAGCGCGAACCTACCACGAAAACGTACAACTTGGATCGCAGGAAAACCGTGGCGTCGATAGAATTATCGGAAACCGCCGTTACACGTGGACGGGTGAGTACGACGACGTCGGGCTATCAGGTTGCCAAAGCGAAGGATTATCACGCGATAAATCAGCAACAGAGGCGAATCAGCAAAGAAACGACGACTGCAGTGATGGAGGTGCCATAACCTTCAGCGACCTCGAAGAAGTCAAAGCAGCGAGTGTCAACATCTAATGCATCACTGACGAGAGTGAAGAAGCACATGACTGTCCTACCCGCCGTCAACAGTGCCGAGCGTGCGCCGGCTCTTGTGCCAGTCTCCAATGTCAGCCGCCAGTTCAAGCCATCAAGCTCGCGCCGCTCTCCATATCGCGTAGAGACGCTCATCCGAAGCATTCTGTGCCTCAATAAAGAGCAGTTCAAAAGTGATACGGTGCGGGCGCGGCATGGGGATGTGACGCTACACGAGAAGGACAGTCACTTAAGCCGCGAAAGTCCGCCGAGGTCGTTCGCGAACGCTCACGAGTACAGAGAGCATTTCATTCCGCTCATTCTCGCCGAGTTGCGCGCGAACGTAGATCGTGCGCTCCAGACCTGCGATCGACTCTACAGCGATGACTTCACCGTGTCAAAGCTTCGGCAAGAAGACGTAGCCAATTCGACGAGTGTGTTTGAAACGTTTGAGCTGTCAAAGCCGCTCGCGTCACAAGCCAACTCTGACAATGCTCGTTCGGTATTCAAAACGGACGATCTGGTGATGATTGAAACCATTTCGTACGCATTCGAACAGCGAAACATGGATCTTCTTGAGGACGATGACCCGTTGAGCCCCGTGAAGGAACGGGCGACGCACTGCGTGTTTGGTTGGGTGGAATCGGCGAAAAAGGATGCGTCGAACGAAACTGTCGTTATCAGAATGCACTTTGCCCCGAACTCCGGCGTGCGTATAACGTCAATGTCGCGCAAGCTTCACACCATGAAAACTCGCCTTAAGGTGACGCGAGTGTTCGAGCTCGCGACGACGCTTCGAGAGCTGCAAGCGCTCGACGTGAGCGAGCATTTTCTATCGAGAATCAACAACAAAGTTTTGCAGCTCTCGTCGTTGTTCGACACCCTCGACGATGCCGATCAGTACATCGCTGCGCCGGCTTTAAGTGCGGTTGAGTCATCGCTAAATCCAATGCAGCGCCAAGCCGTGCTCGGTGCTTGCGCGCATGAGCACGCATCTAGTCGTGACTTGCCGGTGCTGATTCAAGGACCACCGGGAACTGGGAAGACGCACGTCATTGTGAGCTTGATAGCGGCGCTTTTGAACGGCGTCGACCAATATGGTCATCCCGTGCGGAAGAGAATTATATGTACGGCGCAAACGAATGCCGCGATTGATCATATCGTTGATCGGCTCGTTGATGGATCTTCGGTGCACGCGGAAGTACGAAAATGCCTTCGAGGCGTCGACGTCACTCGAATCGGTACGGATGAAAAAATCAAGTCTGGTTCAGCTTCGGAGAGATGTCACGTGCGCACGAAGCTCAAAGAATACGGTGTCGACGTAGAAGGTCGCGAAAACAACACGTACGCTCAAAACGCAGCGTATTACGAGAGCAAGGTTCGAGATGCGAAAGCGGAGAGAACTAAAGTCGAGGCGCAGATTCGACTCGAAGTCACGCGATTGCGAAATCGTCAAAAGTCTTTTAAGGATAGTGTCCCGGTGTATAGTCAGGCACTAGTCGATCTGGAAGCAAAGAAGGCTCAATTGTTCGCGATCCAAGACGCGGCGCACGCGAAATTGAAGGCGAAACTCGCCGAAGAGGGAAGAATTGAAGGCAGCGTTGTCGTGTCGACGCCTTTTGAGCGCGTCATCGACCGTTCAAATGTTGTGTGCGGGACGCTATCTTCCATGGCACAACTGGTTAAAAAGCCGTCAAACGCAGCACCGCGCGCTGCTGACTCGCGACCGTATTGCTCAGTTCAACCTTTTGACGTCGTCATCATCGATGAGGCGTCGCAAGCTGTCGAGCCGGCGGCGCTGATTCCGTTGCAGTGGATCAAGCCAGACGGCGTCATAATCATGGTCGGAGATTCGCAGCAGCTCGCACCGACTGTCATCTCCAGATCAGCGCAGCGAGCCTATTACGGATATAGTCTTTTTGAACGTCTGTCTGACTGCGGTGTACCCACTTTTACGCTTCGGGATCAATATCGCATGCATCCAGACATCGTCAAGTTTCCGAGTGAACGCTTTTACAGAGGTTTACTGCGCAGCGGCGACGGCGCTCTTTACGAAGATCGCGTCGCGCCGTGGCACTCCTTCTCTAACTGCGGTCCGTATCAGTTCTTCGACGTCAAGGGTCAAATGAACCAAGATCGCTACGAGACTGGCGCGCGCTCCTTCTCCAATTCCGCCGAGGCAGAGTTCGCGTCGTATTGTTACAAGAAAATAGCCGTCTCGGCGCAACTCCACAAGAGTGAAGTGAAGGTTGGCATCATCACGCCCTACTTGGATCAAGTGCGACGTTTGCGCGATTTCGTGGAGCCATTGTTGAAGAAAGATGGCGCGCTTCGGACGTGGGCGCATGTGACGTACGGTACCGTTGATCAAGTGCAAGGACAAGAGTTCGACGCCGTGATCATCTCGTGCGTTCGCGCGTACCTCGAAGGCGACAAATCCGCCCCCGATCCGCCGAATACGGATATCGGCTTTCTCAGAGACGAGCGACGATTAAACGTGGCGCTCACGCGGGGTCGATATTCGACGTGGATCGTGGGTTACGCCGAGGTGCTCAAACGCGAGGCCGTGTGGCTGGATTTAATCGAGAACGCCAAAACGCGAAACGTGTTCGTGGAGCACGTAAAGCAAGCGCCGTATGATGAAGTCTTTACCGCAGTTCCCGTGTCGGCGACATCATCGCGCGGTGGCGATGGTCGCGCGCATCCGATTGTTCGTCACCCCGGCGTCGTTATTCAGACGAAGAACGATCCCCGTCGCAAGGCGAAATCTGAAGCGCTCGCGAAACGCGTCGTCGACGAGTTGGCGATGTTAGACGATGAACCATCACCACTTCGCAAACCATCGCCTGCGGCAAAGCATGTCGCGCGCCGATCGCCGGTCGCTGGTCGAGCGCAACAGAGGAAGCAGGAACGGAACCGACACGTCGCCGAGGCGAAGAAGGCGCCGGCGTCTTTCGTTCCGGCGGACGAATTGAGCGATTGATTTAGCGCAAGCCCCCCCCCTAAATAGCGCAGCACAATTGAAATGAATGAATTACATTAGTAGCATCAAAGCAGCGAATCGAAACCCACGCCCGTGAGCTCGGCGGAGCGATCCCACAACCAACGAGCGTCGTCCACGTCCAAGCAGTTCTTCGCCGGCGTCTTCTCCGCGCAGTCGCTGTAGTACTTCCCCCGCGCCTCTCCCCGCGCGATCTCTCGAGCCAAAAACACGCTCGTCGCCGCGCCTTGTTCCGTCGTCTTCAAAAAATTCAATCTGATGAAATCGTACAGCTTCGTCTGCCACCACTTGATTTCTTCATCCGGCGGTTGGAGATATCGACCCAACTCGCTGTCGACGGCGCCCGGGTGCAACGCCGACGCCGTGACGTTCCCGAGTCCCGCCCTTTCGCACCTTCGCGCGAGCTCGAACGCAAACAACACGTTCGCGAGCTTCGACTGCCCGTACTGTCCCCACGCGCTGTAATTCTTCTCCCCGAACAAATCCTCCCGCGCCAAGCCTTTCCCCGCGATTCTGTGCGCCTCGCTCGACACGCAAATCACCCGCGCGTCCTCGCTCTTCGCCAGCGCCGGCATCAGCCCCGCCGTGAGCGCGTGATGTCCCAAGTGATTCACGCCGACTTGCAATTCAAATCCATCGCGCGTGCGCTCGAGTTTCGGCACCGCCATGACGCCCGCGTTATTCACCAGGCAATCCAACCCGTCGTCGCCCTCGTCGTCCAGGTACGACGCCGCGAAGTCCCGCGCGCTGGCGACGCTCGCCAGATCGAGCTCTCGAAACACCAGCGCGCACGTCGACGCCGCGCCGTCGCGCGCGAGCGCGTCGATCGCGCGTCGCGCCTTGCTCGCGTCTCGACACGCGAGCGTAATCTTCGAGTACTCGTTCGACGCCCGCAGCGCGCGCACCGTCGCGAGCCCGATCCCGGTGTTCGCGCCCGTCACGACGCACGTCTTGCGCGACGCGCCGTCGGCATCGCGCGACGCCGCGACGCGCGCGGACGCTCGAGGCATCATCGTCGTCGGCATCGCCGTCCGCGGAGTGCCGTCGCCATCGCGACGCGCGCGGATGACGCTCGACGCGCGACTCGACGACGTCGAGCGCGAGCTCGTGCGCGTCGCCAAGGCGCTCGTGCGCCGCGCGATCGATCGCGACGCGCGCGACGACGCCGGTGATTCGAACGACGCCGATGATGTCCCGCTCGACGACGTCGTCGCGACGCTGCGCGCGATCGACGACGACCTGCGAGCGCTGCGCGCGGCGATCCTCGACGCTCGGTCGAGCGCGTTCGCCGACGGCGCGCGCGCGAGGGCGGCGCTGCTGACGCGACACGGCGAGGCGACGGCGCGCGCGCGCGCGCTCGAGGAGGACGCGCGACGCGACGCGCGAGGCGAACGCACGACGAGCGCGGTGCCGAGCGCGCGCTCGCGAGGGGCGACGACGACGACGACGACGACGACGACGGTGTGGGAGACGATGGGACGCGCGCTGCGAGGATTGGTGCGCGGCGCGGGCGACGCGGGCGTCGCGGACGACGCGAGCGGGACGCGAGGCGCGAGGCGGTTCACGCGGGAACAGCGCGAGCGAGAGAAAATGAGCGGGGTGACGACGACGCGCGTCGGCGCGACGCGATGGGACGATGGTGAGGCGGAGGGCGACGGCGCGGCGCGAGGGACGTGGTTCGCGGGCGCGGCGGAGAGTTTGGCGCGCGTGGGGTCGACGGCGACGGAGACGAACGCGAACGCGGCGCCGAGCGCGAGCGCGAGCGAAGACGTCGCGCGCGACGAACTTTTCGAGCGTCGCGCTTCGTCGGAGGTGCGCTCGGCGCCCACGGCGGCGGCGGGCGAGCGCGCGAGGCGCGTCGACGCGATGCGCGGCGCCGACCGGCTCGACGCGTCGTCGGACGTCTTGTCCAAGTGCGCCGACGTCCTCGCGGAGACGCAAGACGTCGGCGCGTCCGTGCTCGAGACGCTCGCCGCGCAGCGCGAGTCGTTGATTCGCAGCGGCGCCGCCGCGCGCGGGGCGAAGAAGAAGATGGACGAGAACCTCAAAATCGTCAAGGGTATGAATTCGTGGACGAGACTGGGACGGTAGCGCCGCGCCGAGCGCCGAGCGCCGAGCGTCGCGAGTTGTAATCTAGTCATCCACGGTCCCGCGCGGGCGCGCCCTTCAGACGATCTCGCGAACGATCTGAACGACGCCGTCCCGCCGAAAACCTCCCGCGCGACGCGGGCGCGCGTTTGAGAGCGTCGCGCTTCGACGCCGCCGCGATCGCCGCGGCGTCGCGTCGGACCGAGACGAGACGCGCGCGTCACTCCGCGACGCGCGACTCGACGATTCCGAGCGACCGCGCGCGACGGGAAAAGGACGACGCGAGAGCGCGTGCCGCGACGCGACGCGCGGTCGGCGCGGGCGAAGGACGAGGACGACGGCGCGACGCCGCGTCGAAAAAATCTGGGCACCTCCGAGAACGACGAGATGCAAAGAACGACGAGAAAACGACGCGAACGGCGCGAAAAGAACGACGAGAAAAGAACGAATGGCTGCGAGAATGGTTGCGATACGTGCTGGAGTGCCGCCGAGAATGGACATTTGGAGTGTTTGAAGTACTTGCGCGAGAACGGGTGCGATTGGGACGAGAGGACGTGCTGGAGTGCCGCCAAGAAGGGACATTTGGAATGTTTGAAGTACGCGCGCGAGCGCGGGTGCGATTGGGACGGGGGAACGTGCTTTTATGCCGCTTCGAATGGACATTTGGAGTGTTTGAAGTACGCGCACGAGCACGGGTGCGATTGGGACGAGTTGACGTGCCGTGGTGCCGCCGAGAAGGGACATTTGGAGTGTTTGAAGTACGCGTGCGCTCACGGATTTCCGGGTTCAGATCCTTACGCCACGGCGCTGAACGAAGTCTGTATACCAGACGCCGACAAGCGACTCGGCGTCGAAGTCGCGCTCATGTTTCATCGAGCGAACGGTGGCGACATCTCCATGCGAGAATTCCTGCCGGTATGGAAAGAGCACGGAGAGCTTTATCGCGAGGCGCACTTGAGAGTTGCTCGAGAGCTAGCACCGACGTTATGATTACAGCGCGTCGCGCCGTCTATGCGCTAATTTCTCATCGCGGCGAATCTGCTTTGATGGCCACGCCGACGTCTACGGACGCGCGAATGACTTCGCCGCGGCGCTCGCCGTTGACGCGCTCGTCCTGCCATTCCAACATCGCCGCTACGTTATCGAAACACCCCATGACGTACTGGTCCATGCGCAAGTGATTGGCGTGCGTCGCCGAAAACGGAATCTCGCACTCCGTCGCCGCGCCTTCGATTCCGAGCAACGCGAACGACACGCACGCGACGGCGGCGATCGTTCCCCACCCCCACCGACCTACGAACACGAACGGCATAGATATCAAATACGCGAATAAAAACGTGCGCAAATGAATGACGTAAATTTCCGGAATCTTCGTCGCTCGCAACCGCTCCAGCGCGCCCACTTGCGACGCCAAAAAATCCACTCTCTTATTCAACTCGTATCGCAACGCCGCCGCGTCCGCGTCGCGTCCTCGACCCTCAAAACACCGTTTCACCGCGCGTCGACACATGGACAAGCAAAACAACGGCGGGTGCTTCGATCGCGACACCGCCACGCGATCTTCGTCGGACAAAATTCCCGCCACTTCGTCGCGTTCGATTTCGCGAGCGCCTCGCAGGTGACATTTGCTCGCGCTCGCGAACGCGCACGCCCACGCCGCGCCGTCGTCCGCCGCGGCCCTCCCGCGGTCGTCATCGCCGCCGTACATCAGCAGCACGTCCACGAACGCTCGTACGCCCGCGACGATCCCCCCGAACGCGGCTCTGCCGTCGTACCATCGCACCGCCGCGCGCGCCAGCCGAAACACCAACAAAAATCCCATCGCCGAAAACGTCAGCGCGTACGCCCCGTCGAACGCGCCTTGGTCCGCGCGCGCCGCGGACGTCGCCGCGCGCTCGTGTATCACCGTCCACGCGATCGACACGGCGTTGACGACGGCGAATGGCGCGGCGAACGCGCGCACACCGCGCCGGTCGATGGATGTCGCGAACACGGATGCGAAGAAATTCGACGAATCGTACTCCGGTTGCGCGCGCGCGCCCGCTTGGAGCGCCGCGCGACGCGCCGCGGTGTTGTCCGCGTCGCGCATCGTCGCGCCGAGCCGCGTCGACGCCGCCATCGCGCGCGAATCGACGCGTAGTCGACGTCGCGGAGTAACGAACTCGCGCGCGCGTCACTTTTAGACGCGATGTTCGGCGCGAGCGCGTTCATCGAGCGCCGCGTGCGCCGCGCGCGGTTCGACCAGGCGCTGATCGACGACGAGCACCCGACGCCGGGTGCGCGCGCGACGCGACGCGCGCGAAATCGACGCGAATCTCGACGACGCGAATCTCGAATCATCCGACGACGACAAAGAATCTCGACGACTGACGCGACGCGAGACGCGCTCGCGAACACCCCAGCGTACGCGACGGCGCAGCTCGCGGAGATGGCGTCGGCGCTGACCGGAGACGACGCGCGGGACGCGTGCGAACACCTGACGCGACGCGCCGAGCACGCGTCGCCGTACGTGCAGCGAAAGGCGCTGCGACTGATCGCGAAGTGCTGCGAGGGAGGCGAGCGGCGCTCGACGACGTTCGCGAGGGAGATGGCGAAATTGTCGAGCCGCGTGCGGGCGCTGCAGACGGCGACGGGGGCGCCGCATCCGACGAAGGGAGACGCGCCGCGCGCGGCGGTGCGAGACGCGGCGAAGGAGTGCATGGCGGCGATTTTCGGGAGCGAACGCGACGCGGGGAGCGACGCGGGGACGAGGACGGTGGGAGGGCGCGCGATGGAAGGGTTCGGGGATGGACGCGACGCGCGGGCGGTGGAGAGCGGCGCGGCGGACGCGTATCGAACGACGCCGCCGAGGACGACGAAGCCGGGAACGTTGGACGCCCCGTTGGGGGACGCGCTCAAGTCCACGCCGAAGCTGCGCGTCGAGGCGAGTGAGGCGAAATGGAAACCACTTCGACCGCCGTCGCCGGTGAAGAAAGTGGCGGCGGCATCGACGAGCGGCGTGGGGGATTTGCTTTCGGACTTCGCGTCGGCGACGCCGGCGCGAGCCGAGACAACGGCGCAGACGAGCGCGATGACGTCGAGAACGAGCGAGGCGTTCGTTTTAGACGGCTCCGAGGAGAAGCGCGCGATAGATAAGCTTTGCACGCCGAGCGGCGTAAGATTGGTGCCCGCGGAAGCCGACGTCGAAGATTTCTTGCGAACGGGATCGAGATTGAACGCTCAAGGCGTCGTCGTCGCGCTTTCGGAGCGTTTGCTGACGTACGCTAGCGGCGAAGAAGGCTGGCGCGGCGCGTATCGCGCGGTGAACGTCCTCGAACGCGCCGCGTCGACGAGTTCGCATCGTTGGCTCGCCGATGTCTTCGCGAACTCGTCGGCGATGGATTTGCTCGACGCCGTCGCGAACGACGCGTCGACGCACGCGCAGTTGAAGCACAAGGCCAAAGCGTGCGCGGAGGCACTTCGACGCAGCGCGACGCCCGGCGCGGCGCCCGGCGCGGCGCCCGGCGCGGCGCCCGCGGCGACGACGGATTTACTCGCCCAGCTCGGCGACCTCTCCGTCGCGTCGCCGCCGACGACCGCGTTCGTCGACCCGCTCGCCGGTCTCACGACCGACTTCGCGTCCGCGCCGCCGTCCTCGTACGTCCCACCGACCGCACCGATGCGCGGTCCCGGGCTCGAGGCGCTCCGCGACGTCCCCCCGACGACGGACGCGACGCGCCTCTCGCAAACCAAAGCCTTCGATTTCGTCGGCGACTTGCTCAAATGACCCGGTCGCCTCGTCTCGCGCGCTCGTTCGACGCCTTCGACGGTTGATTTGTTTTTTCAATTACAGTACACCTCCGCTCGCTAAAACGCCGCGCTCCGCGCGCTTCTCTCTCAGTTTCCTTCGCCTCGCCGCTCAAACGTCCCCAACCGCGGATACTTGCTCTCAAACTTCGCGCGCCACTCCCCCAGCGTCTTCAACTCCTCCTCCGTCAGCCCGCGCGCGCCGAGCGCCTCGTCCGCGTCCGACACGTTGATCTTCATCGTCGCCAGCGCCCGCGTCGCGTCGCGTCCGTTCAGCGCGGCGTACGGTCCACCGACGCCGTAGAAATCTTTCCCGAGCGTCGCGTCGAACACGACGCCGTCGCACGCGAACGCGCACAGCGCGCCGTTCGAGCGCTCGACGAGCGCGCGGAGCGTCGCGGGCGTGAACGTCGTCGCCGCGTCGCCGTCGCCGTCGCGCGTCGCCATGCCGCGACGCGCGCGTCGTCAGATGGCGCCGCTGGCGACGCCGACGCGCGCGGCGGCGACGCCGCGCGTCGCGCGCGGACCCTCGCGCGCGCCGACGCGCCGCGCCATGGTCGCGGGCGTCGCGCTCGTCGCGACGCGCGCGCGAGACGACGCCGACGACGCGCGCGCGCGCGCGGCGACGACGACGGACGACGCGCGAAGACGCGCGGAAGAAACCATGGCGACGCTGCGCGAGGACGTCGCGACGCGGCAGTACTTCGTCACGGGCGAGCTCACGGAGGCCATCTTCGCGCGCGACTGTCGGTTCGTCGATCCGACGACGGACGTGCGAGGGCTCGAGCGGTACCTGCGCGCGGTGCGCGCGCTGTTCGACGAGCGACGGTCGAGCGTGCGGTTGATCGGAGACTTGCGGTTGGTGGACGCGACGACGATCGAGGGGGATTACAGGGCGGAGGGATACCTGAAACTGCCTTGGAATCCGCGCGTGCCGCCGTACGAGGGACACATCACGTGGAAGTTGAGACCGAACGACGGGAGCGCGGACGCGGGGCTCATCGTGGAGCAGAGACAGACGTGGTCGATCTCGGGAGGGGAGGCGCTGCGAGAGACGTTCACGCTGGGGAGGTGATGGGGCCGAGCGATGCGGGGAGTGGGGAGGCGACGCGCGACGCGTGTAGAATGAAGTGTAAAATAACGAGCGACGCGCGAGACGACGTCGCGGCGAAAACACGTTAAGGAACGCGCGAGACGACGTCGCGGCGGGCGCGACGGGAACGAATCGAATGATTTTCTCCTTGGCTCGAGTATTAACAAACTAGTGTACTGGTACGACGCTTAGACGATGAGCGCGGCGGTGTGCAATTTTTCCGCGAGCGTGAGCTGCGTCCTCGTCAAATTCGTCAAGTACCGCACCATCATCACATCCTCGGCGCTGTCTCCGAACACCTTGTCGAACTGCGCCTTCGTGAGCTGCGGGACACCGGCGAGCGCGGCGGAGAGCGCGCGACCGACTTCGGCGTCGCCCTGACGTTCGCCGCGCACCACTGCGTCGACGTACGCCTGCGCGTCCGTCAACAGCTTACCCAATTTACCCATAGTCTGCGCCAGCCCAGCGACGTCGTCGTCGTCTTTCGCCGAGCTCGCGGATCGAAGCGCTTCGACGCCCAACTTTGTGGCTTGCTGAAGATCCACCTCGCACTCGATTTCGCTAAACCACACGCCCGCCGATCGGCTCTCGCCGCTCTCCCGATCCGTCGTCGCCAGCACCGTGTCCCCGACGCTCGCGCTGAGCATCTCCCCGCCGTTTCCAGCACCGGTGAAGTCCGCATCTAACATCACGTGCACGGGCGTCCCATTCAGCGCTTCCTTGGCGAAGAATTCGTGCACGAGCGCTCGCGCCTCCGGCGTCACGCTCCCCGCGCTAAACCACCCGACCACGCGTTCCTCCGGGTTCACCCTCGCGTGCAATCCGAGCATGGTCTTATGAAATTCAACGTCCACGAACATTTCCCCATCGCGATCGTGGCACGGAATCGCGTACGACGTGCGCGCGACGACGAAAACGCGACCGTCCGCCGTCGTCGTCGCCGTCCCGAGCACCGCGCCGATCACCTTGTCCACCGCCTCACCGCGTCGCACGTAGCTGTTCGTTCGCGCAGCGTCGACGATCGTCAGTCACATCGCTCTCGCGCGCGTCATCGCGTCCGCGCGCGTCGCGCGACGTCGCTTTCGCGTCGTTTTCACGTTCGCCGCAATTTTTAGGTTCGTCACGTCGTGACGTTTCGTCGCCGCGCGTTCGCGCGCGCGCGTACCTGTCGCACACGTTCAACACCACGGACGGGGTGACGCTGATCTTTGAGATCGTGCCTGGGGCGCTGAGGGAGGGCATCGTGCGAAGACGGCGCGCGCTCGAGAGTGGCGGGCGCGACGACGCTTAGGGTCCAGAACGCGAGCGCGACTCGGCGGGCGCGACGAAATCGAGACGCGAGCGACGCGAGACGGGCACGATTCGGTCGTGAGCATATCTTACAATTATTGTCGAAATACGGGGAGCTAGATCACGCCTCGAGGCGGCGCATTTTGGCTGCGCTCTTCACCGCGAGCTTCTCGACGGCGTTCGTGAGCGACGTGGCTTGAAGCTTTGGGTCGAAGTGTTGGTCGTATTCCGCGGGAGCGATACCGAACGCGTCGCACAGCGCCATCTTACCTTTTTTCAGGCGTTCGCGGAGCAAGTGCTCGAGGTCGCTGCGCTCGACTTGACTGAGTCGTGACGCGACGCCGCTTCTCGCGCCTTTGGCGGTGAAGCCCGCCGTCAAGCCGTACGCCGGGTGATCTTCCGTCACCGCGGGGACGTCCATCCTGTACTTTGACGCCGCGGTAATCTTTCCAGACGCGGTGAGTCTGCTCGTTTTATCCGCAGCAGACACGGATTTCGGACGTCCGCGCGTCGCGGCGACGGCTGTCTTCTTCGTCGTGCCCATGGAATCCAAAGCGGCGGCGGCGAGCGAGGCGAGTGGGTCGTCTTCAACTTCGGCACCCTTACGCTTACGTCCGCGCTTGGATGGTCCAGGAGGACGACCTCGTCGTTTTTGTACCGACATGGTGATCTTTTCGTATTCGTCGTCGCTCAACGCCTCTCCCAACTTACCACCTTTGCGCCTGCTCGCTGGACTGAGAAACGCCTCCGCACCGTCTAAGTCATCAGTTTTTCTCGCTGGTCGCGCCGGAGACCACGTGCCTCGCACCGCGGTTAGCACCTTGTCCACCTTGACGAATTCATTGGCGTTTGCCGAACCTTTCTGCACCATGACGTTGGACGACGGCGCGCCGCCGTCGCCGCCTTCGTCCTTCACAATGTTCGGTATCGCCGCACCGGCGTCGCTCGGCGTGTTGCTCAGCAGTTGCGGTGCACTTTGCAACGGAGTTCCATCGCTGTTGTTCGTCGGTGTGATTCTATCCGGAGTCGTCGCGCCGCTCGCCGATTTCGCCCCTCGCGACGCCGGCGTCGAAGCGCCGGCGTCCGCATCGGTAGTCACATCTTCGTCTTCGTTGTCGAACCCATCGTCCGACGAGCCTTCGTCGTCGTCATCTCCATTTTCTGATCCCATAGCGAGCTCGTGCGCGAGGTCCAACAGCATGCCGCTCGCACCGTTCGGTTCTTCTCCGTACCCGCCTCGAGCGCGCGCCTGAAGCTCGCGAACGGCTTGCGCCGCGGCGACGGCTCGAATCCGCGACGCATCGCTTCGATTTCTTCGCGCCTTGTGGTTAGCCTTCGAATACGCCTGCTGCAATTTCTTTGTGGTGTCGTCCAAATCCAACACCGCGCATTCCTCCATCCTGCGTTTTTGATCTTCGAGCTCCTCCACCGATTTGACGAGAAGTTTATTCTGATCGCCTGGCGAAATTCCAGCTTGCACGTTCGTGATGAGGCGATCGAGCGATTTCATCTTGCGGAACGGCCAACGCGCGATGCCGTATTTGCGACACTGGCGCTTCAAAACCGTCAAACCGACGCCGAGCTTTCGGCACGCAGCCTCGGATGGAAGATGAAAGCAACTCGAAAGCTCCTCTTGCGAAATCTCCGACGCGCTCCGAAACTGTCGCACGCGCCGGTTCTCTCGCGACTGATTCGGCGGTTTCTCTTTCTTTGGTTTCCCTTTTTTCGGATCCTTGCCCGCGCTTTCGCCCGCAACCTTTCGCAGGTGCGCGTTCTTCGCCAACGCGTGCGACACGACAGCCTTCGTCGTCAACTCCGCGTCCATCGTCGGTCTCGCCGCGATCGCGGCCGATATCGACATCCCATGCACGACCCCCTTACCGTTCCCGTCATCCTTTCCCATCGCGTTCGCGTCCTCATCTCGCCCTCCCGTCTCCATCGCGTCCTCGCTCGCCGTCGTCTCGCTTCGCTCGTTCGCGTCCCCGCGCGCCTCGCGCCTACTCGTCGTCCCGTCGTTCGCGTCTCCGCGCCCTCTCGCCCGCTCGATCGTCTCCATCGTCGCCCGCCCGCGTCTCCACGCCTCCTCCGTCCGCGCGCCTTCGCGATCGTCGCCTTCGACGACCGCGTCGCTCGCCGCCGCCGCGTCCCGCGCGCCGGGTCACCAAAACGTCACCAAGACGAACCGCCGCGATCCGCGCGATCGCCTCTTCCGCCCCGACGATCGCCGACGCGCGCCCGTTCGCGCGCGCCCGCGCGCGCGATCGACGCGAGAATACGCGACGCGCGCCTCTCGCGCGCTCGCGACGCCCGCGTCCGTCGCGCGTCGACGCGCGACCGCGATCGCGACGACGATTCTCGTCCAGGGTCCGCGCGCGCGGTGCGGCGCGCGGCGCGTTCGCGGCGCGCGTCGCGCCCGCGCGACCGCGTGCTCGCGCTTCCGACGCGCGAAAACGAACGCACAAAAGTGCGCGCGAAGATCGCGAGCGCGAGCGCGCGCGTCGACCGTCGCGGTGTGCGTCGACGCGCGCGCGCGACGCGTCTATCGGCGCCGGATCGTCGCGCCGCGCGCGCGGCACCCCGGGCGTCGCTCTTGGCGTTCAGCGCGCACAATATACGCGCGAGCGGGACGCGATCGCATCCTTCGAGTTATTGGTTCCGGACTCGTCGCGAGTGGGGGGTCGGCGCTCCATTTTTTGTCGGTTCGGTTCCGATCGCGCGCGCGATCGCGCGACGAACCTCGGCGCGAGGTTGACGCGCGCGCGACAAAACCGGGCGCGAGGTTGGAGCGCGCGCGGCGGCGGTGGATCGCAAAGTACGCGCGCGCGCGGCGGCGCATCGCGGCGCGCGGAACGGCGCGCGCGCGCGGCGCGCGATGCG
>VMHT01220135.1_pt1 | contig 27983 bp, 38 predicted proteins | sample 4693611 | NCBI WGS metagenome assembly VMHT01 (sample SAMN12280063, study PRJNA550983) | marine metagenome | isolation source: seawater sampled from same location over 5 years 0.02-0.2 micron viral filtrate | place: USA: collected off the coast of southern California halfway between the port... ... | reverse complement strand
TCAAGTCACAAATCGAAGAGAGGTAGATTATCGTGCTATATGCGACTATCTTAATTCTGAAATTTTTCATCTTATTGCTAGTGTTGATGATCCTAAAGTGAAAGCTTGGGCTCGTAAGATTGTCACCAATCTACATAGCATGGTGGGAAAAGATATCTTATAACCACGTCTGCTTAGGGGGGATCACTCCCCCCTGACTATTCCCTGAACTTTCCAGCTCATTCCAGGCAAACCCATCAACAAACCTACAACTACTACATATAGAGATCCTAAGCCGTTTTTGGCACAAGATGTCGTATGCTCGACCCCCACCCCCCTTAAACGAAAAACATGTTACTCCACTGAGGGCACGTAGGTTGTGTTTTACACAAATAGTTACTATGATATAAATTCTGAAATGCGAAACGAATTTGATGTATCCTCTATGGATCATAAAGAGGCTAGAGAAGCTTTACTTAAACTTGAACTAAGAAAGACTCAACTTGAACTATCTAAAAAGGCAAGAGACTCCTTTCTAACGTTCGTTTCTACTGTGTGGCCGGGGTTCGTGGAAGGTGAACATCACCGCAGGATCGGTGAGAAGTTCGAAAAGGTACTATCGGGTGAGATTAAAAGATTAATTGTCAACATGCCCCCTCGACATACGAAGTCAGAATTTGCGTCCTTTCTCTTTCCTGCTTGGCTCATGGGCCACAAACCACAGACCAAGATCATTCAAACAACACACACCGCCGAACTCTCGTATAGATTTGGTCGTAAGGTAAGAAACATGATGGATGGGGACGAATATAAATCCGTGTTCCCCGAAGTAAAATTATCACAGGATTCCAAAGCTGCTGGTAGATGGGAAACCAACTACGGGGGAGAGTATTTTGGGGCGGGTGTAGGAGGAGCCATCACAGGTCGTGGTGCGGATCTATTAATTATTGATGATCCACATAGTGAACAAGATGCTCTTAGCCAAACTGCCATGGACAATGCGTGGGAGTGGTACACCTCAGGTCCTCGTCAACGTTTACAACCAGGAGGGAGTATCGTTTGCGTGATGACAAGGTGGAGTGAAAAAGATTTAACAGGCAACCTCGTGCGTGCCATGAGTGAGGTCAAAGCAGATCAGTGGGACGTGATAGAATTTCCTGCGATCATGCCCAACGAAAAACCTGTCTGGCCAGAGTATTGGAAGCTATCCGAACTAGAGTCTGTGAAAGCATCCTTATCGGAACAGAAGTGGCAAGCCCAATGGCAACAGAACCCGACAGGTGAAGAAGGGGCTATCATCAAACGAGAGTGGTGGAAGGAATGGGAAAAAGAAGATATGCCTATGCTTAAACACATCATTCAATCTTATGATACTGCTTTTACCAAGAAAGAGTCGAGTGACTATAGTGCTATATCTACATGGGGTGTGTTCTATCCTGACGAAATTACCCCCAATATAATATTATTAGATGTTGTCAAGGATCGTTTCGAGTTCCCTGAACTAAAAAGAGTGGCCCTCGAACAGTACAAATACTGGGAACCGGAGTCCGTGATCATCGAAGCAAAAGCCTCGGGCCTCCCGCTCATACAAGAATTACGTCAGGTCGGTATCCCTGTTATCAACTTTACACCTAGTAGAGGTAATGATAAGTTATCACGTGTGCACGCTGTTGCTCCAGTCTTCGAGAGTGGCGCAGTATGGGCACCCAAGAAACGCTGGGCAGAAGAGATGATAGAAGAATGCGCTATGTTCCCGCATGCGGAACATGACGACCTTGTAGACTCTATGAGCCAAGCACTATTAAGGTTTCGTAAAGGAAACTTTGTATCGTTGGAAGATGACTACGAAGATGAGCCTACGGACCACGGAACAGAACCGGAGTATTATTAATGGCCTACAATCCTTTTGATGATGTAATAGATCAAGACCCTGCTTATATGCAAACGGGTGGTCAAAGTGTTATTCCACAAAGAAGAGCAGATTATACTCAAGAAACATTTAAACCGATTGCAACAGCAATATCCAAAGGTTACAAACTTCTAACTCCTGAACAAGATACACTAGACGAGATTGAAAAGAACAAGCAACTTAGAGAGTTGTCTACGGCTCAAGCACTAAGAGGAACAAAGTTTGAAGAATTTGCAGGACAAGCTGATCTACCCAGTGCTGTGATTCAGAGTCCAGGGATCAAGGAACGTTTAGATGCAGCAGGGTACAAACCTCAAGGATTTATAGAAGGCATGAGTCGCACAGGACAATTTATGTATGGCGATCAAAGACAAGCTTACGAAAAGTTAGCTTCAGGACAACAGCTAACAAGCCAAGACCGAACAGCCATAATACTATCACCTCTTGATAGTTTAGATTTTTTATTCCCACCACTCGCTATAAGAAAATTAGGAAGTATAGGGTTAAAGACAGTTGACGATGTATTGAAATCAACTTCTGAATTAGAAGAAGTAAAACAAATTAAAAATTATTTTGGTGGTCAAGGATTTACACCAGCAGGTGTAGTCAGAGCACCTGATAGTGGTGGTGTTGAAGGCTCAAACACATTAAATGTACAAGCTAAAAAAATTAATGAAACAGTAAAAAAAATTAAATCAGGAGAACTAGAACCTAATTTAGGACCAAACAAATATGGTTTAGATAAAGTAAGAGCAAATGATATTTTAAGAGGATCAAGAAAACCTAATGAAACTTTAGATGTGTCATTAGAAGAAGCACAATCTTTGATAAAAAATGTATCTACTGTAAAAAAAATTGAAAACTTTCTAACCAATTCAACTGGAAAATTTACAAGAAAACAATTAGAGGAGCAATTTAAAACTAATCGAAGCACTGTAAGTGAGGCAATTAAAAATGCAAAGGCTTCCGATAAAATTTTAGCAGCAGAGGTAATTAGCACTTCAAAATATGCCACACCTGCTGAAAGAGTTAGAAATATTGCAACATTAATGAATAAAAACAAAAATGAATTAGGTTTAACAAAAACAGCAAAAACATTTGGTGATGATAGAGAGGAATTTGTTTTATTTGATGGAATATTTAGAAGCCTTGAACCTGAAAATTTAGGTTTAGCAAAAGATGTTGATAAAAAAATATTTGCTGAAAATTTTATAGATTTTATGAAAGGTGTAGATTGGAAAAAAAATTTTGCAGAAGATTTAGATTCTATAAAAATTTTAGATAAACAAAGAATACAAGGTGATAAAGTCATTAAAGAAATGTTTGAAGATTATAAAAAAAGATTTCCAAAACAATTTAAAGATCTTGATTATAAAGATTTTAAATTAAATGTTGCACACAATTTTCCTTTAAGAGTTGTGAAGGGACAGTTCGAAGGAGTTGGAGGTATGAAAGGATCTTCAAGATTAACTTTTGCAAGAACCAATCTAGGATCACATGCAGAAATAGAAAATACTTTTAAAGAATTAATATCTGCAATTAATCAACAAGATGGCAAGATTACACCTGCTCAAAAGGAAATACTAACTTCAATAGATGATCGTGCAAAAAAACTCGGCACTGTTGCATATGGTAAAATAAAACAACCTGAGTTAGAAAATGAATTTATTAAAGTAGGAACAGAAAACGCTCCCGGCTTAACAAGTATAATAGAATCCGTTGAAAATTATTTTAAAGATATAGCCGGTAGAAAAAATCCAAAGTTTAAAAAATTTGAACCTAAGGGCGGTGCAACTAATTTAGTATCAGGATTTGTTGATGAAGATATACCAATGCAAATCATGGACAAATTAAAAATGAAAAAAGGTGGACCAGTGAGAAAAGCAATAGGCGGTACCCTTGAAAATATAAATCAACAAAACTTTACACCCGACCCCGCTATAGATGGGGATAGTGCTTTTCAACAAGCAGTAAAGGATGAAAACCTAGTTGCCTTTAACCCAACAAAAATATTTAAATTTTTTAAAGACAAGATGCCAGGTGTTTACACACCAAGTAAAACAGACGTGCCCCCTCCTGCTAGAGATATTAATACTAATCAAGCAAACTTACCTACAGTCGAGGGTCTTCAAGATTATGACTTTCCACTTAAATCATTTACTGTAGATAAAATTCAAAACTCTAATACTAAGGCAGCTAAACCACAAGACTGGATAAATGAATTACAAGGAGGCAATGCCTCTCCTTCTGCGGAGTTACAAGATTCAGGTTTATTTCAATACATGGCAGACTTTGAAAGATATTACCCAAATCAAAGAATGACAAAGGAACAACTAATAAATTTTTACGAACAAAGTCCTATTGCTAATATACAAGTTAAAGTAAAAGCGGGTCCTACTGAAACACCTTATGGAATGCCTGATCAAGAGTTCATGGGTAGACCTCAACATCAGAATGCAGGTAGTGCTTCCTTAGATGCAGTAGGAACTAATTATAGAGAGATTGTTATCTCTGCAGGAAAATTACCAGGAGAGGATACACCTTTCATTGCTAGTTCTCATTTTAGTGACCCGAACGTTTTAGTGTTTTCTCGTGTTGCCGATTATAAAAATGCAGGCGGAGACAGGGTTAGTGTTATACAGGAACTGCAAACAGATCTTTTAACAAACGTACGTAAAGAACAAGAACGTTTAGCTGCAGAAATATCTAATCAAAAAAATAAATTACAAACAAATCAAGAAAGATTACAGAGAGCCACTGAAACTAATGACATTTATAGTAAGAATCAAGCACAACAAAATATTGATTCAATACAAAAAACTCTTCCTCAAATAGAAAAACTTGCGGAGACAGGTTTAATCAAACCGTATCCTTTAACAGTAGCTAAAGAGTTAATACCAACATTTGAAAAACAAATGATGGATTTTCAATCAGAGATGCAAGATTTAATGAGAGCGGGTATTAATAGAACTGACCCTGAATATTTAATGAAGATTGATGACCTACAAAAAAAACAATTTGCTGTTTTTGAAGAGTTAAGAAATTTAAATCGTACGAGCAAGTTTGATGATCTAACGGATGGTGTTAAGGTTCCTCAGTCATCAGACACTGAAAACTTACAATTATATGCTCAAAACCAATCAAGCTACGAGAGCACAAAAGATGTTACTACTTTTCCTCCTATTCCTTTTAATAAACAAGCAGATTATGTTGATCTCATACTCAAAGCTACAATCAAAGATGCAGAAAATAGAAACATAAATAAAATTGCAATCATGCCAGCAGAAGTGGGAGCTAACAATCGTTGGAATAAAACAGGTGATGCTAAGAAAAAATTTGAGAATCTCTACGATAAGGTAGGTGTTCAACAACTTAAAAACATTGCAAAAAAGTATGGTGGTGAATTAAACGTTGAACAAATTCAAGACACCAGTAAAGGTACTTTTGGTGTTAAGTATTTTAATAAGGGTGTTGATGGTAAAGATGTTTTTGGAGAAACAGATGGTTTAGATATAAGAGATGCAGAAAGTTATGCAGCGTATTTTGATTCACGTGCGATGCAAGAAATAGCGAACTATGGTGATGGCAAAGTAATGGTAAGACGAGAAATAGCACCTGGTCAATTCTCAGAATTTATTTTAAAAAGTGATAATCCTGATACATCTAAGGGCTATAAGTTAGTAGATCCTACAGGAGATGAGGCAGTTATTAGAGTTATGGAGGAATATAATCCAAGTTTAGTGAATATGATGGTCTTAACTTTACCAAGAGCAGAAGAAGCTACAAAAAAAGCTCCAATGTTTATGTTTAGAAAAAAAGAAGGTGGAATAATTCCTGAAGATAGGTTAGTTTCAATTACAGATATTTATGGTGATTATTAATGGCAGAAAAATTCGATAGCACTGCAGACGTGCCCTATTTAGCACGTGATGCAAAAACAGTTGGCCCTGGCGGGGGCGAAGACTTACAAGCAGAAGATGTTGGTACTACAGTAGATCTTACTCAAGACTCATCTGAACCAAATGTAGAAATTATAGAAGACGGCTCAGCCGTAATTAACGAAGAAGAAGAACTTGTCACAACTTTCAATAGTAACTTAGCAGAGATTCTAGACGAATCTTATCTGCAAGGTTTAGCAAATGATTTAATTGAAAAAGTAGATAATGATAAATCTACACGAGAAGATTGGGAACAGTCCTACACAAAAGGTTTAGATCTTTTAGGATTTAAGTACGAAGAAAAAACAAGACCCTTTAGAGGAGCAGCATCAGTCAATCACCCGATGTTAGCACAAGCTGTAACACAGTTTCAAGCGATGGCTTATGTAGAATTACTTCCAAGCGATGGCCCTGTACGCACACAAGTGGTAGGAGCTAATTCACCTGAACTTCAACAATCAGCAGAACGAGTAAAAGATTACATGAACTATGAGATTACTCATGTCATGGAAGATTATAATCCTGAGATGGATCAGTTGTTATTTCAGTTACCTTTATCAGGTAGTGCTTTTAAAAAGATTTACTTTGATGAAGTTCAAGGAAGAGCAACATCTAAATTTATTCCTGCTGAAGATGTAATAGTTCCTTATGGTTGTTCTGATTTAGATAATTGTGAAAGAATTACACAAGTGTTGAAGATGTCAATGAATGATCTTCGCAAAAAACAAATTTCTGGTTTCTACAAAGACATTCCTTTAATGAACAACGACGGTTCAGGGGAATCAGGTCTACAAGAAAAGATGAATCAAATTGATGGCGAGAGTCCTGGTACTTACGCTATGGATGATATGGCAGAGCTGTATGAACTGCATGTAGATTTAGATTTAGAAGGCTTTGAAGACATTAATCCAAAAGATAATGAACCTAGTGGTATTAAACTTCCTTACGTTGTTACTGTGGATAAAAGTTCTAATACTGTTTTATCTGTTTACAGAAACTACAACGAAGGTGACCCTTTAAAAAAGAAAAACGAGTATTTTGTACATTACAAATTCTTACCGGGCCTAGGGTTTTATGGCTTTGGTTTAATTCACATGATTGGTGGTTTGACAAGAACCGCAACATCCGCTTTAAGACAGTTACTAGATGCGGGAACACTATCTAACTTACCTGCTGGTTTTAAATCTAGAGGACTGAGAATACGAGATGACGATCAGCCTTTACAACCAGGTGAGTTTAGAGATGTAGATGCACCAAACGGAATTATCAGAGAAGCTTTAATGCCTCTTCCATACAAAGGACCTGATCAAGTCTTAATGCAACTTTTAGGTTTCTGTGTTGATGCAGGAAAACAATTTGCTGCAGTAGCTGACATGCAAATGTCAGAGATAGGTAGTTCACAAACTCCTGTTGGAACAACAATGGCACTAATGGAACGCGGCACAAAAGTCATGTCTGCTGTTCATAAAAGATTGCACTACGCTCAAAAGAAAGAATTCAAATTACTAGCTAAGATATTTAAATTAGTCTTGCCTCCTGTCTATCCTTACAACGTGACTGGTGGCCCAAGACAAATTAAGATGAAGGACTTTGATGACAGTATAGACATCTTACCTGTATCAGATCCAAACATTTTTTCTATGTCACAACGTGTGACCTTAGCACAAAACCAATTACAACTTGCTCAAGCAGCACCTCAAATGCACAATCTGTATGAAGCTTATAGAAGAATGTATATTGCTTTAGGTGTCAAAGATGTTGAACAAGTTTTACCTTTACCAAAAGGTCCAGAGCCACAAGATCCTGCTATTGAACATAGTGTTGTACTAATGGGTCAACAACTCAAAGCTTTTCCACAACAAAATCACGAACTTCATATTAAAGCACATAGATTATTTTTATCTTCCGTTCTAGTAAAATCAAATCCTATGGCTGTTGTAAATTTAGTTTCTCACATTAATCAACATGTTTCTTTTTTAGCTACCATGACAGTAGATCAAGCTTTAGTTGGTGAAGCAGAAAAATTAAGACAAGAATTTGGAGAACAAATACCACCAGAAAAAATTATGGAATTACAATCTCAAAGACCTATGCTTATAGATACTGAGATTGTTAAGATTACAGAACAAATGGTGCTTGAAGAAGCTGAATCTATGCAAGATCAGAACATGGATCCTCTTGTTTTACTTAAACAACAAGAATTAGCACTTAGACAGCAAGATTTAGAGATGAAAGCGCAGTCTGAAGGTGAAAAACAAGGTCTAAGAGAGAATCAATTTGACTATAAACAAGATTTTGACGCTATGAAGCTACAAAAAGACTATGATTTAGCAGGTTTACGTGCAGATGTAGCTTTACAAAAGACAAATACACCAAAAGGAGGTGAAAATGTTTAATTTATTAGTAGGTCCCCTATCAAGTTTGGTGGGAAACGCAGTAAAAGGCTTTGTTGAGACTAAAAAAGCAAAAGCAGACCTAGCTTTAACAGAAATAAAAGCTCAGAAGTCACTTAAAGAAGCTCAAATTGCGGGAACAATTGGGTGGGAGGCCAGTGCGGTCGATCAAATGAAGGGTTCTTGGAAAGACGAGCTAATTTTAATATGCCTGTTGGTTCCAGCGGTAGCAGTATTCATCCCCGGATGGACTCCACACATTAAAGCAGGTTTTGAGGCACTACACTCCTTACCTGATTACTACAAACATCTTTTATACATAGCCTGTTCAGCAAGTTTTGGTATAAAGGGAGCAAAAGGGGCTATGGGCCTTATTACTAAGAAAGGTAAATAATGACAATACTAGAAAACGAACTACCTGATAATCTTTTAGGAAGCACATCAACTATAAAATTCACTTTAGATGACACAGGATATGTAAAAATTGAAAAAGACTTCACTACAGGTGGATGGGATGTGGATGTTACAGGAACAATCACTGATCCAGACGGAACAACTTGGCAAATGGAAGTAAAAACTTCTGCAGGTTCTGATCACAACAAATCAGGGGTAGCGACAGGACAATCAGAAGAATTCACACTTAAAACTAACTTTGATAAAACAACTGTAACCTTAAAACTTTGGGCTGAAAATGGTACTGCCTCTGCAGGAGCTGTTGGTCATATAAGTTTAAAATATTAGTGACAACGAAGTGTGTAAAATGCGATTGCATTTGCCACTGTGGTTCAACTTGTATGTGTGAATGTGCAGTATGTGAACATGAAAAAAAAGAAGCTAACAAAGACAGTCCCCCCGAAGAAGGGACCTACCCCACAAGGCTTGCAAATAAATTATAAAAAGATACAAATAGTTAAGACAAACAAATAAGGAACTTAACTATGAAACACGCCTACTTTAAGATACCTGGGTGGTTCAATTACTCCGAGACATATGACATCATTGTAGATGCAATACCGGAAGATGGTATTATTGTAGAAATTGGATCTTTTCTTGGTAGATCAACACATTACTTAGGAACATCATTAATGAACGCAGGTAAAGAAGATGTAAAAATTTATTGTGTTGATACTTTTGAAGGTTCTTCAGAACATGCAAATATAAAATTACCTAAAGACTTTTCTTCTATATTTAGAGAGAATTTAAAATTCTTTATTGGAAGAGATATGGTCAGATTATGTCAAGGCAGATCTGATGACATAGCCATTTTAGAAAGGTTTGAAGAAGCAACAGTTGATTATGTTTTAGTTGATGGTGCACATGAATATGATGCTGTCAAAGAAGATATAATTAATTGGTGGCCAAAACTTAAACCTAATGGAGTAATGTTTGGTGATGATTACTCTCTTACTTCAGTTTCGCAAGCAGTAAAAGATGGTTTGGGAGCAATACAAGTTGAATCTTATGGAGCCAATAAAGGTTTTGAACAAACTTGGTATTCTGCAAAGAACGGAGAGAATAAACAGTTTGAAAAACTTATTCCTGGTGTCAATACATACACATGAGTCTCTTTGTAATACACAACTATCAAAAAGAACTTAAAGCTGTAAAAGATCAGTTGTTTGATCATTTGACACAAGGGGTTGAAAATTTCGAAGAATATAAGTATATTCAAGGAAAGATACATATGATTGACATATGCCAACAGGAACTTTCTCGCCTGCTGGAACAAGAGGAGAAAATAGATGACTAAAACTTTATACGTGCCAGATCACGTATTAGAAAAATACAAAAATCCTAATGAGGGTGTCGACCCTGATAGGAAAGAATTACAAAAATTACCACAACCTGTTGGATGGAGAATCTTGGTCTTACCTTTTAAGGCTCAAGAAAAAACCAAAGGTGGTGTTATACTTACAGACAAGACAGTTGAGGACTCTCAACTAACAGCATCGGTCGCTTTAGTTTTAGCAACAGGACCAGATGCCTATAATGATAAAGAAAAGTTTCCTAATGGACCTTGGTGTAAACAAGGCGATTGGGTTGTGTTTGGCAGATACGCAGGATCAAGACTTAGAATAGAAGGTGGAGAAGTTAGGTTACTCAATGATGACGAGATACTCGGAACAGTTGAATCACCTGAAGATGTATTAACAATTATTTAACATGGGAGGTAAACCATGCAAACAGAAATAACATCTGGTCAAAAAGAAAAGATGGTCGATCTTGATACCTCGGGAGAGGGTGCCGAAGTAGAATTAGAAGATAAAGCACATGGCACAGTCAGTCCTGAAAAGTATGAAGAAGTAAAGACTGAAGAAAAAGATCCACTAGATCCAAAAGTTGAAGTTCAAGAAGAACAACAATCTGAGGAAATGGATCAATATTCAGATAAAGTAAAAAAACGAATTGATAAATTAACATACAAGATTCGTGAAGCTGAAAGAGAAAGAGAAGCTGCTCTTAGTTTTGCTCAAAACGTGCAAAAAGAATTATCAGACGCAAAGAAAAAAACTTATGACATTGACAAAGGTTACATGTCAGAAAGTGAAGTTCGTAATAAGATGGCTGCAGATCTTGCACGTCAAACTCTTATACAAGCTAGAGAAGCGGGTGATTATAATAAAGAAGAAGAAGCAAGAGCTGCTTTAACAAAACTTGATCTTGAAGCTGAAAGAATTCGAGTTACTAAATCTAAAAAAGAACAAGAGTATGAAGATTTCCAAAAAGAATTGGAACAGGGGCAGAAACAAGCTCCCGCACAAGAACAAAGACCACAACCTTCATCTAAAGCATTAGCTTGGGCTGAAAAAAATACTTGGTTTAGGTCTGATGCGGATATGACTGATTATGCTCAAAGAATTCATCGAGGATTAGTAGCAGAAGGATTTGACACGGAATCAGATGAATACTATGATGAATTAACCAATAGGGTTAAAACAAAGTTTCCAGAGTCTTTCCAAGGCTCGGATCAGGCTACCAGAAGCAACAAACTCGCCCAACCAGTTGCCTCTGCATCAAGGTCTGCAACCAGTGGGCGCAAATCTGTTAGGTTGACTCCTAGTCAGGTAAAAATAGCTAATAAGCTTGGAGTTCCTCTAAGCGAATATGCTAAGTACGTTTAGGAGGTACAACATGACAGATACAAAAACACCAAGAAGTGCACAAACAAGGGCAACTGAGGAAAGAAGAAAACCTTGGAAGCCACCGTCTCAATTAGACGCACCACCATGTCCTGATGGATATAAGCAAAGATGGCTCCGTCATCGTGTAAATGGGGCAGATGATACTAAAAATATCAATGCCAAACTCAGAGAGGGTTGGGAGTTAGTGAGAGCTGACGAAAACGACAAAGACCTTTACTCTGCTTACAACGGAAGTATCAAAGCTTATGAGGGTGTCATCAGTGTAGGTGACTTGCTATTGGCAAGAATACCAACGGAGATTGTTGAAGAGCGTAATGCTTATTTCAAACGCAAGACTGATCAACAGACTGAAGCGTGGGAAACAGATCCGTTAAAAGAAGAACATCCTAGCATGCCTATCAATTCCGATAGGCAAAGTCGTGTGACTTTTGGAGGTCCTAAGAAAACCAACTAAGTCACTTTATAATAAAGGAGATGAACGATGGCAAATCAATCTGGATATTACGGATTTCGTCCCGTGAAAATGCTCGGTGCTGCTTACAATGGTCAAGGTCAAAGTGAGTACACTATTGCTAATAACGAGGCATCCGCAATGTATCAAGGCGATCCAGTAATACTGGTCGCAAACGGAGCTATTGATGTCGGTTCAACTGCTGGTGCTGAACTAATTGGAGTTTTTAATGGTTGTGAATATACTGATCCTACTACAGGAAAGCCTACTTTTTCAAATCATTATCCAGGCAGTGTCGCAGCGGCGGACATCAAAGCATTTGTTATAGATGACCCGAATGTAATATTCGAAGTCAAATGTGACGATAATAATGCAGCGCAAGCACAAGTGGGTACAAACTGCAACATCGCAACATACAGCGCAGGTTCTTCAATAGATGGAATCTCAAATGTTGTTGTTGATGGTAGCACTTTTACTACTAACGCAGGCGGCAACTTTAGAGTAGTGGGTCTATCAACTGATGTTGATAACAGTGATTATTCTGCAGCAAATGCAGCTATTCACGTTAAGATTAACTTACACTCTCTAACAGACACAACAGGTATATAGGAGGTTAAACTATGGCTATATCTAGAAGTCAACTCGTTAAAGAGTTAGAGCCGGGTTTAAATGCACTATTTGGCCTGGAGTACGGACGTTATGATGCTGAGCATACCGAAATATTTGAAACAGAAAATTCTGATCGAGCATTCGAAGAAGAAGTAATGTTATCAGGTTTTGGTAATGCAAGAGTAAAGTCAGAAGGTGGATCAATTGTTTATGACAATGCAACAGAAACCTTCACAGCACGTTACACACATGAAACAATTGCACTTGGTTTTGCAATCACTGAAGAAGCTGTTGAAGATAACCTCTACGACAGAATCTCAGCAAGATACACAAAATCACTTGCTCGTTCTATGGCAAACACCAAGCAAGTTAAAGCTGCTAACGTATTAAACAATGCGTTTGATGCTAACTTTACTGGTGGTGACGGTGTTGAGCTTTGTTCTACATTGCACCCAACTGTAGCAGGTACACTAGCTAATGAGCTAGCAACTGCTGCTGACTTAAATGAAACCTCACTGGAGCAATCATTAATTGATATTGCTGCATTTACTGATGAGAGAGGTTTACTTATCTCTACACAGGGAAGAAAACTTATCATTCCTTCAGAGCTACAATTTGTTGCTGACAGACTTATGGCTTCAGCAAACAGAACAGGCACTGCAGACAATGATATCAATGCACTTAGAAATATGGGCATGCTTCCTGAGGGATATGTAGTAAACCACTACTTAACAGATAATGATGCATTCTTCATCAAGACTGATATTCCAAACGGTTTCAAGTTATTCCAAAGATCCCCAATTAGAACATCTATGGAAGGTGACTTTGACACTGGTAACGTAAGATACAAAGCTAGAGAGAGATACTCATTTGGTTTCTCAGATCCTAGATGTGTATTTGGTTCTCCAGGTGCTGCATAATCATTTAACCGATAACTAAATTTAAAGGGGCGTATGTCTTTGACTGCGCCCTTTTTTTATGCTTATATAAAACTTTATTAACCCTATGACCCTTCGGGGACTATTTACAAAAAGGAGATAGACATGGGAACAACTACATTTTCAGGCCCAATTAAGGCTGGAACAGTAAGAGAGGGTGCAAGCGCAAACGCAGGTTTTACCCTTATGGCACAATCAGCAGTAATTGATATTATTGGTGCTACAAACACAACAACAATTGGTATCGTACCAGCAAATTCACAGATCGTAGATGCTATACTTAATACAACAACTGTATCAAACGATGGTGGAACTGGCGTAGTGCAAATCGGAACAACAGCCGATCCAAACGCTTTTATGTCAGACACAAACGTTAAAGCATTAGGTGTAACACACACTGGAGGCACAACTTCAGCCGCTAATGATGTTGGTACAAGTGATGTAACCTGTACTGCAACTTACACAGCAGGTAACGGTGATGGCACAACAGGTGTTGCTACAGTAACTATACTTTATGTTCAGAACAACAACTTAGCATAGTACAAGTCTAGGAGATAATATGGCAGATACAGTAACAGGACCACAAATCTTACAAGAAAACGACAACAGAGCTACAGTTAAACTTGTCGTTGTGTCAGATGGTACGGGCGGTACTACTGTTATGGGTGATGTGTCAGCATTAGCTGCAAATAATTCAGGTCAAGCTGTTGCAAGAATTTCAATTCAACAACTATGGTTTAGTTGTTCTGAAGGAGATGGTGGTAACGCTTATGCTCGTCTGGAATATGAAGATAGTGATGGAGATATACCTATAATTACATTAATTAGTAGTGGTAACTTTGATTTTAGATCGTTTGGTGGACTACCATCAAACACAAGTAGTAACTCAAATCAAAATGACATTCATGTATTTATTCCATCAACAGCAGATGCTGGTAATACATTCAGCATAATAGCAGAGTTCAAGAAAATCTATTAGGATGGCAGATAAGCAGCCACCTAAAACTAAAAAATATTTCCGCTCCACCAAAAGTGGGGCGGGAATGACTAAAGCTGGTGTTAAGAAATACAGAGCTGATAATCCTGGTTCTAAATTAAAAACAGCAGTTACAGGTAAAGTTAAACCGGGCAGTAAAGCTGCTAAAAGAAGAAAATCTTTCTGCGCAAGAAGTGCAGGACAAATGAAAAAATTTCCCAAAGCTGCTAAAGATCCTAACTCAAGGTTAAGGCAAGCAAGAAAAAGATGGAGATGTTAGTGAAACAACTTGCAATTATATTACTTATATTCACAACTGTAGCTATTGTTACAGATTCCTCAGCAAACACCAATACCGTGTCGTCAACAGTTTTAAACAACGCACCTGCTACAGCAAATGCACCGACCGTCCTCAACTCAAATTCTGATATTTGCAAAATCGGTATTGGCGGAAGTGTGCAAAATAATATTTTAGGTGTAGCTACAGGTTACGTCATCACAGATGAATTTTGTGAGCGTGTTCGCACTAGTCGCGCTCTTTATTCCTACGGCATGAAAGTTGCGGCCGTGAGTTTGTTGTGTCAGGACCATCGTGTCTGGACGAGTATGAAAAATGCCGGGACCCCGTGCCCTGTAGACGGTCTCATCGGGGCTGAAGCCGCTTCCTATTGGGAAGAAAATCCTGAAAAAATTCCAGAAGGATCTCCTTATAGAGATGATTATCTACAAGTAAAAAAAGAAGAAACAAAGGAGTTTAGTGATGCTAGCCAAATTGCTCTTTATAAAGTTATGTTTATTATTACTACTGGCCTCCTCTTATTCTAGAGCAGACTGCCTACCTGATACTGAAGGACTCTGTACCCCTGGTGTAACAACCACGGAAGATACAGAAATTGACATTACTGAAGAAGATCTAGGCACAGAAATTGTTACAACCACTGTAACTACTGTTACTAATACGGAAGTAACTGTCACTAACGAAGACTCAGGTAATATTCTAGATGGTACAAACGGATATGTGAGTACAAGTAACGAAGGAGACATGGATATTGATTGGGGTGGTCAAGGCCCTGCCAGTATGCCAACAGGTAATTCTTGTTATGGATTAGGTGCAGATAAATGTGCAGCTATTGCAGGATCAGGTAATTCTACTTCCACAATGGGTGTTGATGGTATGGGCACAACGTTTATACAGACTGTTGATTTCTCTGAACTCAATATTAGTAATGGTGGTGAAGTTAAATACTCAATAGAGGTAGATAAACAGGATGATCAAGATCGAATATACATGCACATTACAGGACTTAACGGAACTAGTCAGGTCTTTTCAGGCACTGACATCTTGTCTGAATCTGGAGTATCAACAGGCTACCAATCTTATAATGGGTCTTTCGATTTCAGTGGTGTATTAAATAGAGTTACCATTGAAGTAGGCGGAAGAGACATCAATCTAGCCGTGGGCCCAGTCTTTGATGATGTGAGTGTTAATGTTTTTTATAATGTAATCAATACAATCATTACTCAACAAATAACTACAGTAGAAGAAATTTATTATCTAAATCTTCTAGATACAGAGATAAACTTTGCAGAGGAAGTATTTGAATTTAACGACATAGCTACCAATGATATTGGTGAGATAGAGTTTATGCCTTTTGAATCTGAATATGAGGAAGTAACTTACGAAACTGTTGAAGTAGAAATGGCAGAAATAGAATTAGAGTTTGAATATGTCGAAATTTCTTATGATGTTACTTTTGATGCACCTTCACCCATGGAGTTATTGCCTGCACCTGATATGAATATGGATTTTGAAATGCCTGTTAATATAGAAACCGTTACTTTAGAGATTGAAATGGAAATGGATTTACCTCCACCAGATATGGTAGCTTCTGTAGAAGAGATAGCACCTTCAATTGAAATAGAACCTGAGATAGTGGAAACAGAAGTAGAAGAAACAAAACCACAAATTGAAGTAGTTCAGGAAGAGCCTGAGATGATTGAACCTGAGCCTGAAGAAACTGTTGAAGAAGCACCTGAAGAGGTAGAAGAAATCGAGGAGGTAGAAGAAGTAAAAGAACCTGAAGAAGAAGCACCTGAAGAGATAGAAGAAGCTGAGGAAGAGGTAAAAGAAGAGCCTAAGAAAGAAGAGAAAAAGGAAGAACCAAAGAAGGAACCTAAAAAAGAATCTTCAGCAAAAGAAAAAGCTGCAAGTAAAATAGTTAAAAAGATTGATGATAAGGCTCGTTATGACGATGCAGCTCAAACAAAAACTTTAATAGTTATGCAAATTCTCGGTAATACAAAAACATTCTTTGACACACAGTCGTATATCCAAGATACAAACGTTACAGAATATTTAAACAAGACAATAGATGATCAGTATGGTATGTTGTTTGACATGGCACAAGGGCAGATAATGGATGATATGGTGAACTCACAATGGCTGAAGTCTCAGTAGGCGGCGTTTCTTTTAAAGGTGGACGCATGATGGCAGTCATTCTAGCACTTAGTAGTGCTGTAGGTGTTTTATATGGCGGGTTCGAAGCTTTCAAAAAATTTCAAGATATGTCTGCTCAGATTGAGTCCTATACTGCCCCTGATTTAAGCGGGTTTGATAAAAAAATTGCTCTTGTAGAAACACAAACAAAATCACAAATAGAGCTAGTATCACAACAATTAGATGCTTTGAAAAGTGAGTTAGAAATTATATTAGGCGAAATAGACCTAATAAGTCAGGTAAGTCGGGAACTTAAAGATGACCTTAAAACGGATTTACGTAACGTAGAGCAAGACGTACGACACATAACCGAAATTGTAAATGACGTGGAAGATAGACAAAAAGAAGACTCAAGAGAACTTATAGAAGAGATGAAGATAATGGAAGAAAGCCTTGACTTGAAGATTAATAAGGCTTTAAATAACCCTTTAAGTGGAATGTCCGCAAAAACAAAATAGGAGTATGTCATGTGTGGTTGTAAAACAGATCAGGATTGTCAATGTCGTTTAAGATAGAGCTTAAAACAGTTTTGCCCTATTTGGTGCTATTTGGAACTTTAGCAATGACTTGGGGCATGTGGAGCGAACGCTTAAATGCAGTAGAAAAAAAGGCTGATAGTGTTGCAGAAATGCAACAGGATTTAGCTGTTATAAAAGCACAACTAAAGTCTATGGATGAAAAAATGGACTGGATGGAAGGTTTTTTAATAAAGAATTATAGTGAGTTTTAATGGCCATTGGGAGATCTCAAATGGCTCAACAAGTAAGTAAACCGGGAGGTAAAAAAAATGGCAAAGTTATGCGCAAGAGGAAAAGCCGCCGCAAAAAGAAAGTTTAAAGTTTACCCTTCAGCGTACGCAAATATGTACGCTAGTGCAGTATGCAGTGGTAAAGTTACCCCTGGTGGTAAAAAAGGAGCTAAGAAAAAAGCAATGGGTGGCTCTATAAACGAAATATCTCAATCAAGGAAACAAGTTTCTGCAAATAGAAAAGTCAAAGGCGGTAAAATTATAGCTGCTGCTTGTGGCGGAGTAATGCGTAGGAAAGAAACCACACTCAGTTAAGGAGGTAAATCATGGAAAAATTATGGAGCAAATGGAATAGCTTAAACAAAAAAGGCAAGATTATTGCCGGTGTTGTTGGAGTTGTTATTCTATGGGTCGTTTATAATCAAGTCTGGTAATGGCTAAAAAAGGTTTACGCGCTTGGGTTAAAGATAATTGGGTAGACATAGCCAATAAAAAATCCGATGGTTCTTATCCTAAATGTGGTAGGAGTGGTGGAGAAAAAAGAAAAAATTATCCTAAGTGCGTTCCTATAGCAAAAGCAAGAGCTATGTCAAAAGGTCAAAAAGCAAGTGCCGTCAGCAGAAAACAAAAAGCAGGTAATCCAGGCGGTAAACCGACCATGGTAAAAACAATTGTCAAGAAGAAAACTAGCCGAAAAAATAAAAAGTGATGTAATAAATTGGTCTAAGAATGTCTTAGAACCAATGAACAAACATATAGGTTTTCCAGCATGTCCCTTTGCTGCCAAGTGGAGAAGAGATAACAAACTTCGAATAGAGGTTAGATCAGACAAGACTAAATACGAAAAGCATTTAACAAACATAATAAAAGACTGGAACAAAAAACAACACGATATTATAATTTTCTGTGATCCTTACTGGGATCAATATGACGAAGAACAGTTTCAAGAAAAAATAGATTTTTACAATAAAACCTACAATAGAAGAGATGTTTATTTTATGGGTTTTCATCCCAATAACCCTGCTACAGTAGAGGACCAAGAATTTCTTGTAAATCCTCACGATGATTGTGATTGGGAGCCTGAATATCAATATAGTATGATGCTCATGCAAAAGTTTAAACAACTCTATGAAGCAAGTTGCAAACTACATAAGATAGGTTATTATAAAAAATGGCCGGCAGAGTATTATGACGATGTTGTAAAAACTCGCCAAGAAACGTACGAAAAACTTTTTAAAAAGGAGAAACGACATGGGTCCAATGAAAAAACAAGCCATGAAAAGAGGCGGTAAGCCTGTGGCTATGAAGCGTGGTGGCAAAGCTAAAAAGTCAGTCACTAAAAAAAACAAAAAGAAAAAGAAATAACTTATGGCTACCTCGGGAACAACTAATTTTGATTTGAGTATTGATAGGGTCATTGAACGTGCTTACGCGCGTTGCGGTATGGATCTTAGAACAGGTTATCAGCTGACCGCAGCAAGAGATAACCTAAACTTACTTTTTTCAGAATGGGGTAACCGAGGTATACATTTATGGAAAGTTATCAATCATACTCAAACTCTGACAGCAGGAACAAATGTTTATACTGCTCCTGCAGATGCTTCTGATGTATTGGAAGTAGTTTTTAGAAATGGTGATACTGATACCACTATGACAAAAATATCTAGATCGGAGTATGAGAACTTACCTAATAAAACATCACAAGGTACTCCTAGTCAGTATTATATTAAAAGAAATTTAAGTTCTGTGAAGATACACTTGTACTTGACCCCCAACACAACAGGAACACAATTAAATTATTATTATGTTGGAAGAATTGAAGATGTTGGAGCATACACAAATACACCTGATGCTCCGTATAGATTTTTACCTTGCTTAGTTTCAGGTCTTGCTTACTACACCTCACAAGAAGTGGCATTAGAACGTTCACAAGAACTTGAAAGAAGATACGAAGCTGAGCTACAAAGAGCACTCATAGAAGATAGTCAATCTACTTCAGTAAATATTGTTCCTCAGAACTTTTACTCAACGGGGTAAAAGATGGCATTTGCATCAGGAACATTTTCAAGAGCGGTCTGTGATCGTTGTGGTCAAGAATATAAATACCAACAACTTAAACAAGAGTGGAATGGTTTACACGTTTGTCCTGAATGCTACGAACCTAAACATCCTCAATTAGATCCACCCTATCATGCCCCTGACCCAGAAGCTTTACAAGACCCTAGAGTAGAATCAACAAGTGTTTTAAAAGATACCTCTCCTACTGGACCAGATGATGCAACCTTTAATACATTTTCTCAACCAATGCCTATGACAGTTTTTGTAGGAAGTCCTGGTGATAGTTCTTTTCTTACAACTGTACAAGGTACTTCTCCTGCTGATGGATCAGCACCTACAACTTCTTCAAGTATGTTGCCTCAAACACCTCTTAAAAAATTAATAGTAAAATCAGCACAAGGAATTGTGACTGTAAGCACTGCAAGCACCACAACTTATACAATTACTGTGGGTAGCAAAACTGGAGGGGGAAATGCCTATTATGTTGATGGAGTTGAAAGACCTGTTTTGTCTCTTACTGAGGGCCAAAATTATATATTTAATTTAGATGCTAATACAGTCGACAGTCATCCGTTTTACCTAAGTTCTACTTCTGATGGAACTCATGGTGGCGGATCAATTTATTCTACAGGTGTAACATATAAAATTAACGGAAGTTCTGTTTCTCAATCTGCTTATAATAGTGGTTTTGGAGCGGCTACAACTAGATCTTTAGAAATTACAGTAGCAATTGGAGCACCAACACTATATTATTATTGTGCATCACACTCAGGAATGGGTAACCAAATAAACACATGAACTATTCTGAATTATTAGATAACGTAAGAAATTACACAGAAGTTGGATCAGAAGTATTATCCAATACAGTTATTAATGTCTTTATTACCAATGTAGAAGATAAGGTACAAAAACAATTAGATCTTGATGCCTTTAGAAAATTTGCAACATCTAGCTTTACAATAGGCAGTCCTTTTCTAACATTACCTGAAGATTTTGATTTTGAGAGAGGTATGCAAATAGTTGACGGAAATGCAGATAGAACTTGGTTAGAGCAAAGAGATACTACTTTTATTGATGAGTATAATGTAGATCGTGTTAATAACACAGGAACACCAAGGTACTATGCTAACTGGGATCAAAACACAATGATAGTAGCTCCCACACCAAACGCAGCTATCACAGTAGAACTGTGGTATAATAGAACACCTGAAAGATTAGGTAATGGTGCTTCAAGCACAAGCACTACAACTTATCTTTCAAATAATGCTTCAGAAGTTTTGATATATGGCACAGTTGCAGAAGCTTTTTCTTACTTGAAAAATCCTACATATGTGCAATTATACGATCAAAAGTACAATCAAGCTGTACAAGGCTTATCTGTAACGCAGATGGGTAGAAAACGAAGAGACGAATATGCAGATGGAGTCCTGCGTGTGCCGTTGAAATCAGTGACTCCAGGAGGTAACTAACCATGGCGATTACACAAGCAGTATGTGATAGCTTCAAAAAGGAATTGTTAGAAGGCGAACACGACTTTCGTTCCTCTGGTGGAGATCAATTTAAATTAGCTTTGTATGGTGCTTCAGCATCTCTGAGCAATACAACAACAGTATATATTACTTCTCAAGAAGTTGGTGCTTCAGGAACCTACGCAGCAGGCGGCGGTAACTTAACAAGCACAGGTGCTGGAAAAACAAACAATACTTCTTTTATTGATTTTAGTGATATTAGTTTTACAAGTGCAACTATCTCAGCTCAAGCGGCTGTTATCTATAATTCAACTGATGCATCAACAACAAATACAAATGCAGCGGTTATGGTTTTAGATTTTGGTGCAGTTAAAACATCCACATCAGGAACTTTTACAGTACAATTTCCAGCTAATGATGCTTCAAGTGCAATTTTAAGAATTACTTAAAAGTAACGCCAGGTAAAGCGTTATGTTTTTTGGTAAAACCACATTTGCTGAAGATTCATTTGCTTCACAAGGCATTAATGATGTAAGCGTTGCGCTTACTGGAATTAATCTCACTACAGCGATTGGAACTGAGAGCGCTTTAACAAGTGTCATTGCAACGCCTTCTGGTATTGCAGTTTCTTCAACACAAGCTTCTGTTACAATATTCTTACCTGATGTAACGGCAACTCCGACAGGTATTGCTACAAACTTTTCAAGTATAGGATCTTATTCTGTAGCTGCAGGCGGTGAAATTACTACAATTGTTGGATCAGAAAGTCTTCTTAATACAAGCGTAGGTACGTCTACTGTTAGAACTGATGTTGTAACAATTCCTAGTGCAATATCTTTAACTTCTGCAATCGGAACAGCAGTCGCAACAAGTGAAGTTATAGCTACACCTTCTGGTATCGCAATGACCTCGACAAGAGGATCAATCACTATGACAAGTGATCTTATTGTTGATTTGACCAACAACGGTCAGTCTATGTCTACTGCAATAGGCAACGAGTCTTTCCAAGGTAATGTCACTGTTGTACCTTCAGGTATCGCATTAGGCATAACACAAGCTTCTGTGGTAGCAGTGCCTAGTATTATTGCAACGCCTTCGGGTATTGCCTTAACTTCTGCCATAGGAACGGCAACTGCTTTTCCTGTAACAATTGCAACTCCAAGTGGAGTGACTATGTCAGTAAACATCTCAACTCCTGGAGTTATCGCTTGGTCCCCTGTAACACCAAATATAACAAATACATGGACAGGTGTTGATGATAGTAATACAAATATATGGACAGAAGTAGATGACAGAGAGGTAGCTTAGTGCTATAAAATACCATGGCTTTCGTAATTAATGACAGAGTAAAAGAAACCACAACAACCACTGGTACAGGTGCTTTTGCGCTTGGTGGAGCAGTGCAAGGATTTGAGACATTTGCCTCAGGAATTGGCAATAGTAATACTACTTACTATGCTATATTTAATCCAGGCACTACAGAGTTTGAAGTAGGATTAGGCACACTAGATGGTGACAGTTCTGATCTTGCTCGTACCACAGTAATCTCATCTTCTAATAGTGACAGCGCTGTAAGTTTTTCTGCAGGTACAAAGGATGTATTTTGCACAATGCCTGCATCAAAAGCTGTTATAGAAGATCCTGACAATGATGTTTCTATAGGTAGAAATCTAACAATTGGTGCTTTATTAAAATTACCAACTAATACAGCTAATAAAATTTTAGTTGCAGACGGTACATCTTTTGAAGAAGTAGATATGTCAGGTGATGCAACAATAGCTTCTGGTGGAGCTTTGACTTTAGCAAGCTCAGGAGTTTCTGCTGCAAGTTACACAAGTACAAATTTAACAGTAGATGCTAAAGGTAGAATTACTTCTGCTTCTAGTGGCACTGCAGGAGCAAGCGCAGGATTCGTTATTGCTATGTCGGTGGCGCTTTGATATGAATATAGATAGGAGATTTTAATTGGCCCAAGATTTTGAGAGAGCGATACCTTACAACAGTTCAGGTAACATAGCTATTGGAACAACTGCAAGAGTTGTTCTTACAGCTAATGGTGATGATGCCATTATTGGTATTAGACTTACAAACATAACAAATGCAACAATCAAAGCTAACGTTTACATTACAAGCACAGCTAGTGGTGGATCCGCTAACTCTTTTGTAGTTTATCAATCACCTATCGCAGCAGGTGGTTCTTACGAAGCAATTGACGGAGGATCGAAAATAGTGCTTCAAAATGGAGACGCTTTAACAATTCAAAGTGATACTGCAGCAAGTCTTCACGGTTGGATTTCATTAATTGATAATATTAGTACATAGGAGTTAAAATGGCTTACCTAGGAAATCCAGTAACAAAAGATTTTACAACAACAACATCAGCACAAACAATAACAGGAGATGGATCGACAGCATACGCTATAAATCAAAGTGTATCAGTTCCAGAAGAACTTGCAGTTTTGCGTAATGGAGTTCGTCAAAAACCAACCACAGACTATACAGTCAACGGTGGTCAAATAACCTTCACCACAGCATTAGCAGGATCAGATTCTTGTTTTGTTGTTTTCTTAAATGGTATTCTGATGGATCAAAATACTCCTGGTGCAAATAGTATACAACCAAGCATGATGACATCTTTTAATGGTGTATATCAAAACTTACAAACAGTCACTGCCACAACAACAGTAGCAGCGACAGACAATGCAATGTTAGCAGGACCTGTAACTTTTACAGGAACCGTCACAGTGGAGGGTAATCTTACAGTCGTATGAGTACGCTTGAAGTAAATACCATATCACCTATTAGCGGAAGTTCTGATGTCACTCTTGGTGGTTCATCAAAGAATATTAAGTTTGCTAGTGGTACAACTGTAGATTTTTCTACAAATACTCCAACAGTAAGCGGATTACCAGCTAATTTAGCTGGCACAGGTAATGGTTGTTATAGTAAACCAGCTAATAGTGGTGCTTGGAGTTCTTCACAAAGTATAAGTTCTGGAACTTTTACTACAATTACAGCTTGGGAAAATGTAACTACTATTGGTTCTGGTGTATCTTACAGTAGTGGTGTTATAACTTGTGCTAATGCTGGACTATATTTTGTTCACATGATTGCTGAATCAAGCACAACTTCACAAACAGGACAAGTTAATAAAGTAACACTAGAAGGTTCTAATAATTATGCCGCTGGTGGTAGAATGGAAATAGCAAGTATAAAATGTTATGCTGATCTTGGTGATAATCTAAGACTTGCTGGTGCTTGTATAGTTCCATTTGATGCTAATGACACAATAGATTTTAAATATAGACATGACAACGGTCCATCAACTGTTGTAATTAGAAATGGGAGCTTTTCTGTAATACAGTTAAGTACAAATATATCATAATGGGAACAATATTCGTAGATAACTTAGAACCACAATCCGGGACTAGCTTAACGTTAGGCGCGAGTGGTGATACAGTGAACCTCGGTTCAGGGGGCACGGTTACTAATGTTCCTGCCTTTTATGCTTACTTGGGAAGTAATATTTCTGATTTCACAGCTAATCAATATAATACTATTGTTTATAACACTGAGGCGTTTGATACAAATTCAGATTATGATAACTCTACGGGTATATTCACTCCAAGTGTTGCAGGAAAATATTATTGTTTTGCCTCTGCAAAAATGGGAAACTTTGGCGATGGTGGTGGTAGTAAACAAATGACACTTGCGTTTTTTTGGGGTGGCACGACTAATCAAGCAGGACACACTAATATAGAAGCAAATGGTGAAACTACGATAACTGTTGCAAACATAATTACATTTAACGGAAGCACTGATAACATTCGTGTAAGAGGTTATCAAAACGATGGTGCAGGAACAAGATTTGTTGTAGGTGGTGGTGGTAATGGTAGTGCGGGGTCTTACACCTATTTTGGAGCATACAGAATTATAGGAGCATAAATGTCAAAGATACTCGTAGATACCATCGACACTAGAAGCGGAACTTCTAACATTACAATTGGTTCTAGTAATGCATCACAGATAACATTGAAGTCTGGTGCAACGCTTACAAACTTTCCTGATAACTCTCCTGTGTTATCATTAGGTTTAGCAAGCTCACAAACTTTGAGTGATAATACTTGGACAACAATAGTTTTTGATACAGAAATTTTAGACGCAGGCAATATTTATGATACTAGCACTGGAGTATGCACGCCAACTGCTGGAACATATTTTATGACTTTCACAGCAAATGTTGGTGGTGATACTAATAGTGCTTTACAAAACGCAGGAGTAAAATTTAGTATAGGGGGCACTGTTACTGCTGAGCAAGTTCATAATGCGGCAAGTAATAATCAAAGATATGTAAATTTAGTTACATCTTATATTCATACATTTGATGGTAGCACTTATGTGCTTTGTCAAGCATATAATGATGTAAGTTCTGGTACGCCAAATGTTTTTGGTACCACAAGTCCTAGATTTGGAGCGACTTTTCAAATGGTAAAATTAATATAATGAGCACAATTAAAGTATCAACAATCTCGCCTCTCGGCACAGACGCTACGAAGACTATTACGATTGGTAGTGCAGGTGATACGATTGCAGGAGCAGGTTCTATGGTTCCAGCTTTTGAAGCATCAACAGGTTCTCAAACTGTAAGTGATGCAACTGTAACTAAAATAAGTTTAGCTACAGAAACTTTTGATACTGATGGTTGCTATGACACCTCTACTTATAGATTTACCCCAACTATTGCTGGCAAATATTTTGTTTATACACAAGCATTTTTTGAAGAGTCAGCAAATTTCAATAGATTGTATAATACAACTATTAGAATCCGTAAAAATGGAAGTGATATTACTAATGGAATTTTAAGTTTTGTTTCTAACAATTCTTCATATTCTTCTGCTCAATCTATGAACTTTAATTGTACAGTATCTATGGATGGTTCTTCTGATTATGTAGAATCTTTTGGTTATGTTGATGTTAGTTCAGGCACACCATTAATAAAAAATGCAATATTTGGATCATATAGGATTATAGGAGCATAACATGGCAGTAACAACGATACCAACAGCGGGGATAGCGGACAGCTCCATCACAACTGCAAAAACTGCTTTTAATGATGTTCCATTTAGAAATATAATTATTAATGGTGATATGAGCCAAGCACAAAGAGGTACATCTACTTCAAGTGTTTCAAGTGGATCTACATTTCCAGTTGATAGATTTAAATTTATGCCAAATGCTTTAGGTACATTTACTATTTCTCAATCTACAACTGTACCAACTGGTCAAGGATTTGGTAAATCTATTAAAGTAGATTGTACTACTGCTAACGCAAGTCCAGGTGATGGCAGTACCTTACAGTTAGTACAATACCTAGAAGGTCAGATGCTACAGCATTTAAAAAAAGGTACATCAAGTGCAGAATCTGTAACAGTATCTTTTTGGGTTCGTTCCAATAAAACTGGTACTTATACATTAGAATTGTATGACAATGACAACACAAGACAAATTTCACAAACCTATACAATTAGCTCAGCAGACACATGGGAAAAGAAAACTTTACTTTTTGCTGGTGATACCACAGGTGCATTGGGAAATGATAATGGTTTATCTTTTGCTGTTCAATTTTGGTTAGCAACTGGTGCAAACTATAACAATCAATCTTTACAAACATCTTGGGGTTCTGTAACACAAGCAAGTAGGGTATCTAGTAGTCAAGTAAATATAGCTGATAATACTGCAAATGAATGGTACATCACAGGACTACAAATGGAGGTCGGTACTACTGCTAGTAATTTTGAGTTTATACCTTTTGATGTGAATTTAACAAGATGTATGAGATATTTTGAAAGAATTAGTAAAGATGGAAATAGACCATACGCACCATTTGGTAATGGTATGCAACGAACAACCACGCAATCCTATGGTGTTATTACTTATAGGGTTATGAAAAGGTCATCAGCAAATAGTATGTCTCAAAGTCAAGTAATTGTTAGTGATAGAAAATCATTTGACGCTGATGTTTCAGGAATAGGCAATATTTCTACAGATTATCATGGTGTTCACATGGATTTTACTCATTCTTCTGCTGGTGCTGATTATAGACCAGTAATGATTTTAGGACATGACAGTAATCATGGTTACATAGATTGTGACTCGGAGTTATAAATGATACAGACAGTAGAAAAACAATACGATAGTTATACCAATAAATTTTCAAATTATAAAGTTACCTATGCAAATGGTGAAGTTTGGTATGTATCTCACAACGAAGAAAACCGACACTACCAAGAAATACTAGAATGGGTAGCAGACGGAAACACAATTACAGATAATGGAGGTTCATAATGGCATACTTAGGAAACCCTATAGTACAAGGTAACTTTTCTCAGATTGATGACTTGAGCGGAAGCTTCAATGGATCGACAACACAGTTTACAATACAAGTAGGCAGTACCACACAGATTATTGGTAGCCTAGCTCAAATGTTAATTCACATTAATGGTGTGTATCAGGTCCCAGGTACTGCGTTTACCGCAGGATCAAGTTCAGGTACCATAGCTTTCACAAGTGCGCCTGCAAGTGGTGCCACCTTTTCAGGTATTATCTTTGGTGATACATTTGATGTAGGTGCTCCCACAGACGCAACGGTGACAGCGGCCAAACTTACAAGTATTAATGGTGCGTATCGAAACGTACAAACATTAACAGGAGGACTTTCTATTGCTTCGACTGAAAACGCTAGTATAGTAGGCCCTGTAACAGTGTCCTCAGGACAGACAATCAACGTAGCCAGTGGTGGAACACTGGTCATATTATAAGGAGTAAACAATGGCATCATTATCTACAAAGGTAAAACTGTATTGTGCAGCCAACTC
>VMHT01181303.1_pt1 | contig 28031 bp, 26 predicted proteins | sample 4693611 | NCBI WGS metagenome assembly VMHT01 (sample SAMN12280063, study PRJNA550983) | marine metagenome | isolation source: seawater sampled from same location over 5 years 0.02-0.2 micron viral filtrate | place: USA: collected off the coast of southern California halfway between the port... ... | reverse complement strand
TAGTCCAACAGACTTAGCAAAGGATGACGAAGTTGTAAAAACAACAAATGGATGTGCGTTTGTAGTAGGCGCTCACAGTTTAATGTTTCTAATAGGAACCGAAGTGGATTATGTAAAAAGTTTAGTTGGTGCTAACTTTGAAATAAACAATCCAAATGCACAGAGTTCATGCGGATGTGGCGTAAGCGTCAACTTCGATATGGATAATTTAGTACCACAGTTTTAAAGGATAAAGAAATGGCAAGACAAGAAGTTGATATTGGTATCGAGGGTAATGACGGCACAGGCGATAGCATCCGTGAAAGTTTCAAAAAAGTAAATACAAACTTTACTGAACTATATGCTGTATTTGGGCTTGGTGGCGCAATATCATTTAAAAATATTGACGATGTTCCTGATTCATATTTAGGAAACACTACTGCAATACCAGCAGTTAACAGTACAGAAACAGGATTGAACTTTTATAAGTTTGTTAGTGATACTGGCAACAATGGTACAGAAAAAGCAGTTAATACAATCAATAACAGTGTTGTTGTTGAGTTTGAGGATGTTGATCCTTCTACACCTAATCAAAGTGGTACAGTTAAGATTATTATAAATGATCCACATATTGAACGTGATCCAGATCCAGTATTAAACGCTCCTTTAAATGCACAAGCGGTAACAGCATACAGTAATGCTATTAATGCAAAACTAAGAAATACCGGAGCAGGTGATGACATTAACACACTTGTTACTGACTGGACAACGACACATCCTGGTGCCGCAGCTATTACTACCGATAATATTATTGTTAGTAAAGGATTCGCAGATGATACATATGTGAACGTAGCAGGCGATACTATGACTGGTGCATTATCAGTACCAGCGGCTGCAACTGGTACACAAGTTCCGCAAACACAAGAAGTAATTACTAGAGCAGGAAGTGAAACCAACAGACGTATGTTGGATACACTGTACCTATCAGATCATCCAAATCCTCTTGAAGGCTTTGGTGCACCAAATGGTAAAGATGATTTACAAGCTGTTACAAAACTTTATGTTGATACACAGGGCTATGCTAGTGCAACAAACATTTATGTTTCAACAGCTGGTGATGATTCACAAAAAGCAGCCCCAGCTGGCCAAGAAGGTAGGTCGCCACAGTATGCTTATAAAACTGTTAATGCTGCTATGGTTAAAGCAGAAGCAATTATCGAAGCTACTCCATACGAACCTGGTCCTTATGTACAGCAAGTAACATACGACGACGGCGCCGTTAATAGTATTATTGATAGTGTTACAGGATATAGCAGTCCTGCAACAGCAACAGCAGCTAGTGATTTAGCTGTGTCTAACACAAATGAAATACAGGAGTTTGTACAAAGTTACATTGCAGTTAACTTTGCAGACTTAACATACGATATACAAATTTGTAAACGTGATGTAAAACTAATGATTGATTCTGTAAGACTTGATGTTAATGCAGGATTAACAGTAAACTATCTATCACGTTGGGCAGGCCTAAGATATAATGCAAACCCAAGTGCAATCAAAGCACAAGTAGATCAAGGAGCAGCCACACGAGCATCTATTGCTGTTGTTAGAGCGCAGTTGGTTAGTGCATTTAATGACGCTAATACAGCAACACCGGGTACAATCGCAGCAAATGTTATTACAGCCTATACAGATCGTTTCAATGAAATTATTGACATTTTATCAGGAACTGATGTAGCACTTGCAGCTACAGGTGCAGGATATACAGTTGCGTTTACTAATGGTACAAATCCAGCAGTTGACCAAGGTGGCGAAGGCAATCCTGATCTCATTGAAGGTAAAATCATTGTAGGAAAGTTATCGGGCGCAAAAGGTATTATTACAGATTATACTCGTAGCGCAAGTGTTACTACTGATAGTGTAGTAGTTGACCTAGTTGAACCGATAGAGTTTATTCCGGGTGAAGAACTCGAATACGGTAATCGAACACGCAACAACCAAATTACGGTAAGAATCGAAAGTGGCATTTACTATGAACATTTGCCTATCAAGCTACCTGAAAACGTAAGTATTAAAGGTGACGAGTTTAGACGAGTTGTGCTACGTCCAAAGCCTGGTGTATCACAGAGTAAATGGAATCATACATATTTCTATAGAGATATCATAACTGATAGTCTTATATCAGCATATTCGCCGGCTGCAACATTAACAAATGTGTCTGCTGCTGATGCGTCACGTGTACTAGGAACATATCAGATAGGAGTAGATGATTGGGGATCTGATGGTTCTGGTGTAAAAGCTACATTCCAAGTTATTGTTTTATCAGGCGGCGCCTGTACTGTAACTATTACAAGCGGCGGCGACGGATTTATTGTTGGCGAAACAATAACTATTAATGACAGTAAGATTGGCGCTGGTGGTGCAGCAGATTTAACATTTGATATTGCAACTACAGGCGGCGGATATCACTTTACACACCCAGTTAGTGGAAAGCAAGGAAAATATGGATATCATTATGTATCAGATCCTAGTAAAATAGCAGACGTAGGAACTGATGCTACAGCTAATGTTGGAAACTTTAAAGACGCTGCAAGGTTGATTGAACTTAACAAAGACTATTTGGTAGAAGAAACTATTGAATACGTTGATGCAACGTATCCTAGTTTAGTATACAACGAAACTAAGTGTCGTCGAGACACTGGATTGATTGTTGACGGCATTGTAAAAGATTTGCGTGTAGGCGGAAGAGAAAACACTCTTACAAACCAAGGCGCATATTATACAGGCGCAGTTGCAGGACAAGAAACTGAAACTGCCGCAGCAATAACAAATTTAAAAGCTATTATAACAAATATTTTAGCTAACGATTCGGGCAATGGATATTCAGGAACAGGTAGTGTTACTCAAATATTTGATGAAGATTATGCAGCAGAAACCGAATCAGACACACAAGCTAATGCATTAGTTGATTGTGTTGCATATTTTAATAATGTAAACTACAACCCTCCATTAAACAACAGTGAAATGGATGTACTATTGTGTAACGATGGTACTATTGTAAGAAACATTACTGTACAAAGACAAGGCGGATTTATGATGGTACTTGACCCAGAAGGTCAAATACTAACACGTTCTCCTTATTGCCAAACAGGTTCGAGTTTTGCACAGTCTAAAGGCACAAATAGAAACTTTGCAGGCGGATTGTTTGTTGATGGATATGCAGGTAATATGCCTGCAACTATTGATACTGTAAATAATGCATTTAGTATTAGCGTAAGCTCACCAACTGATCAAGGTCTATTTGTAAGAAGACCGCCAACACCGTTTCCATTCTTTATTAATGGCGACAGATATCAAGTTAATACAATCTCTGCATATGACAAGGCTGCCGGAACTGCTACTTTCATATTAGATGAAACTAGTAACCCTAGTGATAGTACATCACGAGATATTGATGATATCTCACAAGCAGCAACCGCTGTGATGCGCACAACTATTGCTCATCCGTATTCAGATGCTGATCGTGTTACAATCAGTAATGTTAATGGCATGATTGAAATAAACAGTGCTACATTATATGTTAAGACAACACTTAACCCAAATGAAGTTGAACTATATACTGATGTAGGCTTAACAGCAGGTTATAATACAAGTGCATTTAGTACATACACAGGAGGCGGACTTGCTCAAACATTTGTAGTTGGACGTGGATATATTGGAAGTACTGGTGTTGATATATTTGTACAAAGTGGTGGTAACAGAAGTATGTTAGCAAACGACTTTACACAAATCAACGATTTAGGTTTTGGTGCATTATGTGTTAACAACGCACTATCAGAACTTGTTAGTATGTTTACATATTATTGCCATACTGGTTATCTTGCACTAGACGGTTCTCAAATACGTAGTCTTGGTGGTAACAACAGTTACGGTATCTACGGACTAGTTTCTGCAGGTGCTGATCCTGATGAAGTTGCTACTGATGTTACACTAGGTGCCAATATGGTATTCCCTGGTAAAACATTTAGAGCAGATGGATATTTAGATTTTGCTGCTGCTGTCCCGTCAACAGGCAACGTTAGTGCAGGACAAACACTTACACAAGGTTTGATTAATGCTACTATCACTGCCGTTACACAAGCAAGCCCGGCATCGGTTACTGCAACTGGACACGGACTAACTGATTCAGATTTAGTTACTATAGCTGATGTAGTTGGCATGACTGAACTAAACGGATTGCAGTTTTATGTAGATGTGCAAGATGTTAACACGTTTACGTTGTATACCGATACTGGTCTTAGTAGTGCATATGATTCGTCAACTAATACTGCATACACTAGTGGTGGTACAGCAACAAGAGCAGCAAATGCAACAGGTATCTTAAGTTTCACAGGCGAAGAAGATGGCAGTGGAGATCCTACTAGATTGTATGTGCATACTACAACAGGAACATTCAACACAACAGGAACTATTACTTCGCCTACAAGTACAAATGTTGGCATTCCAGCAACAGTTACAACACTAGACAACGATGCACCAGAAGACTCGTTGTTTATGTATGTGTATGATTTAGAAGAATATCCTCATAACGTAAGTGAAGTTGAAATCCTACACAATACTGGATTATATCAACCATACGAAATAACCAATGCTAGTGATGCTAGTTTTACATTAAGTAGTTATGAGATTGATACAAGTAGTGCAGCAGGTCTCACTGGTACATATACTGCGGATACTGCTATTTTTAGAGTTAAGAAAACACGCAGCGACAACTATAGTGTTGATATTACAGGCGGCGGATCAGGCGCAGGCGCAGCAGGCGAAACAATCATTATTCCAGGTACATTACTTGGTGGTGCTACACCTACTAACGATGCTACTATTACAACAACTGATGTTAACGGTGGAGTAATAGGTGCAGTTAGTGTAACAGGTACTCCTAGATTTGACGACAGTACTCCTGTACGTGATGGTAAAGTATGGAAGTTAAACTTTGGTACTGGACTTGAAGGAACAGCATCAAATGGTTTACAAGAAGATACTGATCACGATACTAAACTTGTGATACGACATAAACAAAACTTCTTGCTTGATGATTTTGGTACAGAAGAATTGCCAACTCGTCCAAGTACAGCATTTACTTTCACGCAAGATACTACAGAGTATGTGTATCGTACTATTCTATTCGGTAATCAAATCACAGATGGAGTAACTACAGAGGCTAACCAACGTATGGTAACATTTGATAGCAACTTTAGATACACTGATTTAAGTGTTGATCAAAGTATAATAACTGCTACTGAAAGTTTCTTTAATGCCAATAGTACTGTAGATTCAAACTACACTGATATTGTACTTGCTGCTACACCAAGTGCAACTGTTACCATGGGTGCTACTGCCGCAACTACAAGCGCAGACGGTAGTAGATTTATTGTAATAGGACAACTAGATGAGACGGAAAGAACACGAATAGCAAATGCTGACATGATCTTTACATGGGGTGGCAAAACTTATCAAATAGATGCATATGCAGAATATTCATACACAGGCGGCAGTGGCACAGCTCAAGTTGCTGTAGTACAGATTTCTGATGTTGCAAATACAGATATTCATTGGCCAGCGCTAAATGCTGGACTTGCTAAAACACTAGTTAACGGTGGCGGCATAACACTAAAAGTAGGATTGGCATCCGGCGAAGCAGCAGAGATTACTGTTAACATCAGTACCAACAGAGCAACAGGACACGATATGCTGGACATTGGTACTGGCGGGTTTAATACCAGTAACTATCCAGAACGTATTTACGGTTCACCGTTTGGATTTAGTCCTGTTTCATCAGGCGATGCTATTGACAGTACTGGTAATGCAAGTGCAGCACAAGTACAAGAACGTAATAAAGGTAGAGTATTTGCCACACTTACTGACCAAGATGGTTTCTTCCGTGTAGGTAGATTCTTTACAGTTGACCAAGGTACTGGTAGTGTTACATTTAACGCTGCACTTGTTCTTACAAACATTGACGGTATTGGCTTTAAACGTGGTGTGCGTGTTAACGAGTTTAGCAACGACGATACGTTTACTGATGCTAAAGGTGATGCAGTACCAACACAAACAGCAACAGAAGGCTATATTGATCAACGTTTAGGCTTTGATAGAGATGGCGCTACAGGCGGCACAGTTATTGGTCCAGGCGTAATGAGTTTAGGCGGTCCAGGATTTAGTCAAACCATTATGAACAGTGACATGAACTTGGGCAGTAATCGTATTACTAACTTAGGAACACCAACTGCTTCAAGTGATGCTACAACAAAACAATATGTTGATCAAAAAACAGATGAGCTAAATGATATCGGAGATGTGACTGTTACAGGAACAGGCGCTCCAATCACTAGCAATATTTTAGCATTTGTAGGAACTAATCAACAAAGTGTAAATGTTGAAGTAACTGGCGATATTGGACTTACATATACATCGGGCAATAGCATTACAGCAAATATTAATAGTGGTGTTATTGTTGACAACGATGTTAATGCTAGTGCTGCAATCGCACAAAGTAAACTAGCACTTGATGATGCTACAGCAGCAGCAACAGCAGGCACAGCTACTAAAGGTATAGCAAGTTTTGATAATGCAAACTTTGAAACTACAACTGGATTTGTTGGCATTAAAACAGGTGGTGTTTCAAACACTGAACTAGCAAATAGTAGTATTACAGTTGGCACAACAAGTATTGCTCTTGGTGCATCGTCAACAAGTTTATCAGGATTAACTGGCTTAACATTTACAAGCGGAACTATTAACGGAACAGTTGGTATCAACATAACTGGTAGTATTACACACACTGGTAACATAGTCGGTCCAGCAAACAGCGGCTCAGACAATGGTGTGAGTATTGGTAGTAGTACAAATAGATACAACACTGTTTGGGCAACAACATTCAATGGTGAAGCAACTGCTGCACTATATGCTGACCTTGCAGAGAACTATTTAGGAGATGCAGACTACGAGCCAGGAACAGTACTAGTGTTCGGCGGCGATGAAGAAGTTACTGAATGTAGTGCAAAAGGTCAAACAAGTGCAGCAGGTGTTGTAACAACAAATCCAGCACACTTGATGAATAGTGCGCTACAAGGTGAACATGTTGTCGGACTAGCACTACAAGGTAGAGTGCCTTGTAAAGTTATTGGTAAGGTTGCTAAAGGAGACATGCTTGTTACAAGTGCTGTACCAGGTTATGCTATTGTCAACAATGCACCAAGTATCGGACAAGTTATTGGTAAAGCAGTTGGAACCAAAGATGATAGCGAACGTGGTATTGTCGAAGTAGTAGTAGGGAGAGTATAATGGCACAAAAAATAATAAATGTAGGTTCAGCTGCAAATAGTGGAGGGGGAGATCCCCTTCGCAATGCTATGGTTAAAATCAACGAAAACTTTACAGAACTATATGCAGATATAACAGCACTTGAAGATGGCGATATTACAACTGATATCAAAGGTAGTGTGTTTGCCGACGATAGTACATTGTTAGTAGATGCTGTAAACGGTATTATTCCAGGATATGTAAGTTTAGCAGACTTAAAAACAGAAGTAGCAGCAAGTGCAGACTTTGCAGACTTCAAAACAAGAATAGCAGCACTTTAAAATGGCGTATAAGTTGATTACGATAAATATTAAAAAGAACAGGATGTAATAATGGCAAATAGATTTCCACTAATAGTAGATACTACAGACGGCAATAGACTAAAAGAAATACCAAGCGGTGATAGCTTAGATTTCTCAAGTGTAGGTATTGCCAACCTAACTAGTCTAAGTGTTAGCGGAGCACTAAGTAGTAGTACAATGGCTACTACCGGAAACGTTTCGTTAGGCGGTACATTAAATGTTACTGGTGCTAGTACAATATCTACACTAACAGCAACCACAATGACTGCAACATCTCTAACACTCAATGGTAATGCTGTTGTTCCGCAAATACAAAGTGACTGGACTGAAACAGATACTGGAAGTGCTGCTTTTATTCTCAACAAACCTGTTCTAAATCAAATCGATAATCTTGATGATATTGGCGATGTTAATGTTGCTGATGCTGTGTTGAATGAGGTACTAACTTATGATGGATTTACTTGGCAGTCGTCGCCAGCAGCTGGTGGAGTTGGGTTAGCTGACTTTAGTGTTGTAACCAATCCAGCAAGTGGACAAGGTAGTTTGATATATGATGCTGCTGGTACATTTACATTTACTCCAGCAAATGCACTAACAGCAGGTTCAGATATCAGTTTGCTAAACAACGACAGCGAGTTCACAACTCTTGCTGTGATTGATGCAGCCAACTATTTACAACAAGGCGATGTCATTGGCAGTGGTAGAATTACAGCCACGCCTTCTGCTGGACAAGTTACATTAACATTCGATGCTACTGGGTTGCTAAGTGCAGAAGTTGACACACTCGAAACTGTCACCGGACGAGGTGCAACTAGTAGTGTTGCAATCGAAGCAGATGCATTTAATCAAGCACCTACAAGCACAAGCACAAATACACTAAAAGATGTAAGTATAGAAACACTTGACATTTTAACAAGTATTACAAGTACATCATCCAACTTTAGTACAGGCGGAAATATAAGTGCAACCACAGGTACTATCACTGGAAATACAGTAACAGCTTCAACTACATTAAATGCGCCAACGGTTGTAGGAGTTGGTTCTTTAACAAATACTTCTACAATCTCTGTAAATCCAGGATCAAACAATGCTCTTAAGATTGAGAGCGGCAGATTAGAATTATTAGCAATCACATTGCCACCGACATCGCCATTAGCAGGACAGATATTCTATGATGGTGGTGCATTCTACGGATATGTAGGCGATAACGGTAGTGGTGGGGCTGGTGCATTAACGTTTCCAGCATTTTACTCAACACTTGGATTACAGCTTCCTGCATTTGAAAATGCTGATTTACCATCAGCAGCAGAAGGATCTAATGAAGGAATGTTAGCATGGGATTTAACTGCTGGTAATGTTGTAGTATTTGACGGAACAAGTTGGTCAAACATATAATACTAGTTTCTGATAAATATATAAAACGGAGACTAACATGGCTATTCAAGATATTAATGTAGGATTACTTGCTAACGACGGCACAGGTGATGATTTACGAGAAGCATTTATTAAGGTAAATCAAAACTTTGATGAACTAGACTTACGAGTTGCAGGATTTACAGATATCACTGCTGCGAACATCGGCGATGCTGGTTATGGAGTATTTGCACAAGAAGTCTCAGATGTATTCCAGTTTAGAAAACTATTAGTTGATCCGTTGTATTCAGATACAATGAGCATACGTATTAGTGATGATGGTAATAATGTTTATTTTGCTAGTGCAACTGCATATACTAGAATAACTGATGGAACCACAAGTGCTGTTGTTTCTCCAACAACATTTATTACAGTTAACGGTACCGGTGCTGCTCAAGCAACAGTAGCAGGAGGTGTTGCTCCTAGTATAACAATAGACAGTTTGCTTTCAAGAGAAACTGCTCCTACATTGAGTGCAACACTAGATGCTAATAATAATGCTATTACCAATATTACTTCTCTTAATGATATTACCATGGCAGAACTTGAACAAGCATTTGAATGGGACTTTGGAGATTTAACAAGAAATAGAACTAGTATTATTGATTTTATTTTGAAATCAATAGATGTTGACTTTGGTACAAATCAAGATGTATTTTCGCCTGCAGATGGCACTGCTGATTTTGGAAATAGTAACGCAACATTTGACGAAGCTTTGTAAGGGGATATAAATGTCATTACCAATCTGGACCAAACTATCAGGATCAGAACTTGCAAGTATACAAGAAAGAACTGATGTTAGCATTGTGCTACCACTAGAAGAAACAAGTGGTATAACAGTTACACTAATATCCGGTGCTTTGCCGACAGGTCTTCGTATTAATGATTATCGTATAAAAGGCGTTGCAGTTGAAGTTAGTAAAACTACCGAGTTTGAGTTTGTTTTAAGAGCAACTAGTAATGACGGTATTGCTGATAGAACTTATAAAATCGTAGTAGAAGGAGCAGATGCTCCTGTATGGCAAACTCCTGAAGGAGAGCTAGGATTAACTAGAAGTTTTAGAAATCAATACTGGGTCGACACATTGAATACCGAGTGGGGCATCTACGAAAGTAAAGTTGTAGGTGGAGCCGAAGCTGATCCAGAATACAACAACGGAGCAATTAGTAATGTTACCGGCGATGGTAGTGATTTCTTCAAACGTGAAGTTACAACCAACGGTGTAAGAATTATGGGTGCTGGCACAGTAGGTGGGCAAACAGCAGTTCCGGATGCATGGCTAGAAAAAGTAGCACGTATGTTTGAGCTGTTTACTGATCCAAATGGCGCAGGTATTAATCAAACATTCCAACGAAATTTAATTAAAACATTAAGTGGTGACACAGGAACTTATCACGCAGGACTGCCAACTATACAAAGAGTAGCAAGAGGTGCCGGTGCAGACTACAGCACAAACTTTTTAACAGATGCTGGCATTACATTTTGGAATCTAACAAACTTGTTTGATACACACGTACAAAATGACATGGTGTGGTATTTGAATTCAACAGGTGATGGGTATGGCGATGGCGATATAGACGCACAAGAAGTTATTGAACACGTATTCCATACACTACACATGCATGGTTTACCTGCAGATGATATAAAACTATACCAGTTCTTAGCAGCTGATTGGCAGTCAGGCGATTTGTATGCGGCAATGGAAGAAGCCTTTGACGCAGGCAAGTGGGATCCATCAGGTTATCAAAGTCCAGCAGATGATTGGAAAACTAATTCAGATGCATTTGAAGTAGCCGCAAAAGAATATTTGTTCTTATTAAACTTTGCTATGTTTGAATACACAGAATTATGGGATGGCGGAAGCCTTGCTCCAGAGTGGACAGACGACATGCGTACACAGTCTGGCATACAAGCAAATAACCCATTAGGTTATGCTTTCCACAACACTTGGATTGCTCCAGTTATTAGTAAGCCATCGCTCGCTACTATTAGAAGCATATTCCAAGATGGCAATACACCGGCACAAGACAATCCGGCCCTAGCAGGTGCGTCAGGATATATTGTTGATGCGCAAGTAGGCGGGTCTGTTGCATGGGTTGTGCAAGATGTTGATGTATATGAAACTATTCCAAGTAGAGAAACTGGAAGTAGTGGTGACTATGCGTATGTTTCTAGTTTACAACAGTTTTGGTATAAAGTTGATACACGCTGGTATAGAATAAACACAACACAGATACAGGGCATATTAGGTAATAATAAAACATTGGTTTTATCAGATTCTGTTCCAAATCCAAACATAGACGACTTTTGGTTGAATACCAACAAAAGCAACGACGGATTAGATCTAATCTTAAAATATTGGGACGAAGCTGCATTAGTATGGAGACCACTAGATTATGTTGTAAGTAAAACTCCGCCGGTATCGCCATTTGAAGATCAGATATGGGTACATATATTTGATGATACATTTGATTTTAAAATAAAAGTCTATAATGATAGCGAAAATATTTGGGAAATAGTTAACGCTGCTTACGGTACAACACCTCCAGATAGACTTAATATTGCTTATTTTATTTTAGATAGCAGTATAGTTGACTTTCAGTTAGAGGCTATTGACAGAGATTTAACAGCAGGACAAAGTCTAAGATATTTTATTGCAGACGACGATGGTGAGTTGCCTCCTGGATTAAAACTATCTGAGGATGGAAAGATATCAGGAATAGTTGATCCATTATTGTCCTTGGATGTAAATGATACAACTGGTTATGATACTGGAGAATACGATACTGTTCCTTTGGATTTAGTTGTACTAGATGACGACGGATACGATAGTTATTTTTATGACACTACATTTTATGGATTTAGTACGCCAACAAGACGTCCTACTAAACTAAATCGCAAGTATACATTTACTGTTACAGTTGAAGATGATACTAGCTTTAGTAAACGTGAGTTTGGTATTTTTGTTGTAGGAGATGATTTCCTACGTTCTGACAATACTATTATGAAAGCAGCAACAGGATTATTTACAGCAGACAACACATATCTGCGCAAACCTATATGGCTAACTTCAGGAAACCTTGGCGTTAAAAGAGCAGAAAACTATGTTACTATTTTCTTAGATGTATACGATCCAAACTCTTTACTAGGAGAAATAAGTTATAATCAACAACCATTCAATGATGATGGTACTCCGAGTGTGCTGCCTCCGGGATTAGTACTTGATGGAATAACAGGTGAGTTAGCAGGAACAGTGCCATATCAACCAGCTGTTAATAAAGAATATAAGTTTACTATTGAAGCATTACGACAAGAAGTCGACAGCAACGATGTGGTGGAAATAAATGCTGGCGTATATGAAGATACACTTACTGGCAACTCTCAAATAAAAATAAACAAACTTCCGATTAATAGAGACGATGGTGTCGACGATTTATTAAGTCTTATAGAAGAAAACATAGTTATTGACAACCTAAGCTACACTATACGCAGTGTTAATGGCGATAACTCAGAGTATGATTTATTAAATCTTAGTAGACCTTTAGAGCCAACATACAAAGCCAAGCGCATTAAGACTGCATACAATAATGCTATTGGACAAGATTATATATACATTCTTGATGATGGCGATAATAGAGTTGCTGCCTGGAAGAATAAAACACTAAACTATAGTGCATCAGAAGTATATGTTTTAGTAGATAACGATAAACAAAATATTCCTGGAACAACTATTACACGCAAATGGCATACGATGATAAGATATACTATCGATGCTGGCGATAGTGCAGGATCATTAGATTTAGATTACAGTGTTGCTAATATAGCAGACACAGGTGATTATGTAGCAGACTTTGAAACTTGGTTAGCAGGTGCAGGGATTGATACTACATACTTGTACAAAAGAGTAAGTGCAACATCTACACAACTAGTATTTGATATTCCAAGAAACTCTATTGTTGAAAATACTATTATGAATCAAAATCTATTTCATACAGATGATAGTGTATATGGAAACTTAGAAATAAATCGTGGACAACAGTTCTTTAAAGTATTTTTAGATAATACACTACAACGTACATTCAATCTATCAAACATATTAGATGAACAATCAGGTCCGCAAATTACATTAGGAGTGTTTAAAGACACATTGATTACTAAGAAAATTGGTGTAACAAATGTCGACACAATAAGTACTATAAAAACATTTACTGTAAACATACTTGGAGAAGTTGATAGTACAGTAACTTGGATAACAGATCCAAACTTAGGTACTATTCCTGCCAATCGAACTAGTTATTTACAACTAGTAGCCAATACCACGTTAGTAGGCAGCAATCTAAGATATGATTTAGTTGGTGGTAAGTTGCCTAATGGATTGACACTAAAACGTGACGGCGAAATAGTTGGAAAACCTAATCAATATACTACAGGAACAACACTTGGGCTAACTACTATCGATAATAGGAATACAACATTTGATAATAGTACTACAACTATTGATAGAAAATATGTATTCAAAGTTCTAGTACGTGATTTGTTTGGTTATAGTAATAGTATACAAGAGTTCACACTAAATGTTACAGACACAGATGATAAGGTATATTCAAATGTGTTTATCAAACCATTTTTAAAACCGGCACAGCGTACAGTTTTTAATGACTTTATCAATGACTACACAATATTTACACCAGAAAATATATATCGTCCATATGACGAAAACTTTGGCCTTAAAAAAGATTTAACTACATTAGTATATGCAGGGATTGAATCTAAAAACCTAGCTAACTTTGTTGCTAGTACTGCATTAAATCACAAACGCAAACGTTTTGTGTTTGGAGAACTAAAAAGTGCAGTTGCTAAAAAAGAAGGCACCAATGAAGTATTATACGAAGTTGTATATGTTGAAATAACTGATCCTCAACAACCAACCAAAGGCAATACAGCAGTATCAATAACATCTCCTAGTGCAAATGATTTAAAAATAAATCAAGTAAAACTAGAAATCAAAGATGACGGTAGTGCTGTTGAAACAGGACTTGATAGTTTTATCATAACAATGCGAGAAGGCGATCCTGTAAAGATAGCTGCTACTAGTGGTAGTGTTCCAGTTGCAACACGAAGTGGAGAAGTTAGTATTACTGCACTTGGACAACTTGAGATAGTGCTGAGAACAGGACTAGTGGTTGTTGTTCGTAGTAGTTCAACTACTACATCAGGCAGCGGAAACCCGTTTAGATTTAGACCAAACACAAATGTATTATCAGTTGACAATGCTGGTGTAAAAGCAAGTCAAACTCAAAATGTAAAAAGATTTATTAGCAACATAGGAAATATGCGAAAACGTATTGCAGATATTGGCGCAAATGATAGACAGTTTTTACCGTTGTGGATGAGAAGCAGTCAAACAACTACAGGACAAGAACTTGATTATATAACAGCAATGCCTATTTGTTATTGCAAACCAGGTACAAGTCAAACTATTATTGAAAATATTCAAAATGCAAAATTTGATTTTACTCAGTTGGATTATGATATAGATAGATATATAGTTGATAGAACAGAAAATAATGAAAACCAACAGTTCATTCTGTTTAGTGATTACAAACTAAATGTATAAATACTGTTGCTAGAGAGGAAATAACATGGCAAGTAACATTGTACCCGATACAATCGACGATACATATCCAGTCGCTGGACAGGATAATAATAGTCAAGGATTTAGAGATAACTTTAATATTATCAAAACAAACTTCACAAGTGCAAAAAGTGAAATAGAAACCTTGCAGGATAATACTGCTAAAACAAATGCAGATAATGTTTTTTTTGAAAACACTCTTTCTAGATATACCAAACTACAAGAAACTGCAACACATGTTGGTCCTACTAATGTTAGTGTTGATACAAACCTTAGTTTTGATGCTGGACATTTTTATACTATAGTAGCTTCTAATGACGTTACATTAACTCTTGAGGATTGGCCAACCAATAACGAATATGCCGAAATGTTAATACAAGTATACGGCGATGGTGCTGTTAACAGAACAGTAACATTTGCAGCAGATTATAGTGCTGGTTCAAGTCAAATGAGAGTTGACGGAAGTACTGAGTTTGGTGGTAGTGCAGCTATTACAACAAATACTGTAGTAACACGCAGTCATCTTGTTAAAGCATTTACATACGATAACGGAACAAATGTTTTCCTACAATATTTAGGAACATTTGCAAACGTATGATACATCCTCATCAGCCTGATTTAAGTGAGTTTACAGAAACACAGCTTGAGGAAAAGTTACTCAAGCTGAATCATATGTATTTTATAACTGATAATCCTGATGTAAGACAGCAAATGATTTTGTTAATAGATGGCTACAAACTTGAAATAGAAGCTCGTAGAGCAGCAGCTAGAAGAAAACAAATCGAAGATCAAGAAGATAATTCACTTGACGATTTAATCAATGTAAGTTAAAATACATGTATGCTTATGAAAACAGATGAACTCGGTATCCCACGGTTTACAAACAAGGACTTAGTTGATATGATCTATACTGGTCATGTTGACAAGTGTCATGTAGTTCTGTGTGAGCAATCAGATGATGTAGATAAGTTTAATGAGGCTATGGCAGAACAGGGTCTTGACAAACTACAAAAATATATTCCACTAGATGTAGATCAAAAGACTTTTGACGGTGTATGTCAAAGTGAATGGTTTATGCCTGATGAATACAAAGACATTAACGTATATGAATACGTATTAGGTAAAGCAGAAACACCCTGTCCACAGCATGTACAAGATCGTATATGGCAAGAATTAGATGCTTTTAGAGAACGTGGCATGAAAGACTTACTACGCTATATGATATATCTTGTAGACTTTATGCGTGAGAATGAGATTGTATGGGGTGTAGGACGTGGATCAAGTGTTGCTAGTTATGTGTTATATTTGATTGGTGTACATCGTATCGATAGTATAAAGTATGATTTAGATTGGCGTGAATTTTTACGATGAAGCATCACATCGAAATGGGTCAATGGTACATTACCCATACATGCAATCTTGCTTGTAACAACTGTTTAAGTTACAACAACTATAAGATAAGTGGACATGAAAGTTGGGAAGACAACGAAGACTTTGTTAAAGCATGGAGTGAACGTGTTTATATAGAGGACTGTAGTATTATAGGCGGAGAGCCCTTTGCAAATCCTGACATACACAAATGGGCAATGGGTGTGCGCAAATACTTTGATACACAGGATTTAAAAGTATGTACAAACGGTACATACTTAGACTTGCATATAGACAATATTAAAAAATGGATAGATGCAGGTATTGTACTCGAAATACAACATCACGATCCTATGCACAAAGAAAAAATAGATATAGCTATACAGCAGATACTAGGCAGCAACACAAATAAAATAAGTGGAAAAGAATGGCATGGTGATCCAGATTACTATGAGGAGTTTGACGAAATATATTTTGTAGATAATCGTGTTGCAATAGTTGTTGTTGGCACATACGATTTTTATACACACACAATAAACGGAGAAGGAAACGCTGAACTTACACATAAACTGTGTGCGTGGCGAGACTGTCATTATTTTTACAAAGGTGGCCTGTACAAATGCGGCGCCCTTGTTGGCGCACAAGGCATGTTAGATCGATACAACTTAAAAAACGCAGATCTAATACAGCAATATCGGCCTGTCAGTATACACGATAATGATCTCGAAACAAGACTAACTAGTTTAAAGTACAGTGTTCCACAATGTGCTATGTGTAATAATGCTAAAAAGATTAAGAAAACATTTCCTGTTGGAATAAAGAAAATAGACTATGAGCAACATATATCTAGTTCAAGCAAGTGATAATCATGGACCCAATAAGTTTTTGCCACTGGCAATAGGCTATCAATGGTGCTATGGCAAAAATGACGACTGGACACTCAAAGACGTTCTTATAGAAAAAATAGAGCCCAAAGATTACGTAGCAACCATGCAGCAACCTGAACTAGTTGCTATGAGCAGTTATGTATGGAACTGGGAATACAATAGAGAACTTGCTAAACAAATTAAACGTAGATTTAGACAATGCAAGATTATTACTGGCGGCCCACAGATAAACAAATACGATCCAGACTTCTTTGACAAGCATCCTATGTTTGATGCGTTTATACACGGCGAAGGTGAAGAAGCATTTAAAAGCATATTAGCAGGTGATGACTGGACAACTATTCCAAACGTACAAACACTGTATCACATGCCCGAGCCGGCAGTGCGTAGAAAAAACATCAACAATATACCTTCGCCTATACTAGAAGGATTCTACGAACCTATTATGGCAAAGTATCCTGCAGATACAATGTTTCAAGTCACTTGGGAAAGTTTGCGTGGCTGTCCTTATCATTGTAGTTTTTGTGACATAGGCGAAAGTTATTGGAACAAACTTACACTGTTTGACATGGAGCGTTGCCGTGCTGAAATAGAATGGATGGGCAAAAATCGTATTGAGTATGTAAGTGTGTGCGACAGCAACTGGGGTATGTTGGATAGAGACTTTGAACTTACAAAACATGTTATTGCAACAAAAAAGAAATATGGCTATCCAATGTGGTGGGACGCAACATGGAGCAAAAACAATCAAGATAAAAACTATGCTATTGCAAAATATGCACATGATAGTGATGTAGACATATTCAAAGGCATTACAGTAGCACTACAAAGTTTCAATGAAAATACACTAGACATAGTAGAACGTTTTAACTTAGACTTTGACGAACTTAAAACTTATTTTGACAAGTATCAAGCAGATGGCATTCCTACATACAGTGAACTTATATGGCCATTGCCCGGAGAAACATTTGATAGTTTAAAGTCTGGCATACAGCAACTAATAGATGCAGGACAGGATAACTATCTAATGATACATCCGCTGGTTGTAACAGACAACTCTCCAATGGGCAACAAAGCATATCAACAACAGCACGGTTTGGATGTACGTAAGATTGCGTTGGATACTGTATACTTAGATGCAGGCGAAAAGTATATCACAGAATACACAGATGTTATATATGCTACAAGTACAGCAGATCACGAAACAGTTATACAAGGGCATTTGTACAGTTGGCTTGTAATATTAATGTATTATTATGGCTGGGGACATTATCTAGCAAAGTATATGCGTAAACAAGATATTTTGGAAACTGATTTGTACTACAAGTTATTTGAATGGATCAAACACAATCCAGGATTATTACACGACGAATATATAGAAACTAAAAAAAGTTTTGAGGATGTATATGCAAAACGTGCGCTGTGGGGAAGACAAGCATTTGGCAGTGATGATATGCTTTGGGAGTACAAAGGAGCAAGTAGTGCAAGGATAAGTAAATCAATACAACTATTAGAAACAGATTTATATAACTTTTTACTAAGTACAAAACTAATACCAGAGTGGAAAGTACGTGACACTGTTGCTCTCAATCTTAGAATGTGTAGAGAAAAGGATATGGAATATCCTATAACTATAAGTGTTTCAAAAGATGTTGCACGTGATATGCTAGGAGTTGACGCAGATTGTATACATATTGATCATTTTGATAAGGCAGAACCAAATGATGATTGGCATAGAAAAGCATATCACTATCAACGAAAAATAGGATATTGGAAATGTATTGCATCAAAAAATAAAAAACCACTTGACAGATGTCATAAGTAATTGTAATATAATAATTGGAGATACGTAAACATGGGAACTAGACAAAAAGGTCGTAAAACATATAGAAGTATGCAAGGTAGAGTTGTGGACTTAGATATGTTGATTAAAAGAAATGAACTTACTCCTGCTGTCGGAAATGCTAGAGTAAATGCTAGAGGCGACGAGTTAGGACCAGGCGGAAAGATTATTCGCAAACGAGAAGACGTTGTAAGAGATTATTATAGCGCAGGCAGTGAGCCAGTACAACACGAAAAAAGTGTAGCTCAGTCTGAAGAGCTAACACAAGCAGAACAAGAAGAGCTAATGGCCTTTGACGAAGAAGTTATTCCCAAAAAACCAAAAGTATCAATACCTGAACCAGCTGCTCCCAAAAAAACAGTAACTCCTAAACCCATATCAACCCAAACAAAAGACGAATGGGTAGAAGATGATGATGGTAATTTTATAAAAAAAGGTGACTAATGGCATTAAATATGAATACAATACAAGGTACTCTAACTCCTATTAACGACAGAGTGATTGTAAGAAATATGTACTTTGGAGAACAAACTCTCAAGAGTGGACTTATCATAACTGACGATAATGGTAAAACTCGTGGCATCTATCCACGTTGGGGCCAAGTACATGCAAAGGGTCCTAAAAATGATTCAGCATATCAAGTTGGAGACTGGATATTAATCGAACATGGACGCTGGACTCGTAGCGTTAAAATCGACGATGGCAACGGCGAGCTCGAACTACGTATGATAGATGCAGATTGTGTATTAGCATTTAGCGATGAAAAACCTGCAGGTGTACAGTTTGGTAAAGAATATAATGATGGCGATCATGCAACGATCTCCCCAGAATCATTTGGAGCAGGTGCATAAATGACAAACCCATTTGAAGATATTGAACGCTTTGGCACAGCATGTGACCAACCAGCAAGTGAAGCAAACTACAAAATGTATCTAAGTCTTATTGACGAAGAAGTTGCTGAGCTTGAAGAAGCAGTAATGGCAAATGATCGTGTAGAACAACTTGATGCATTAGTAGACATCCTTGTTGTTACTATGGGTGCAATTCGTGCAGGTGGATTTGATGGCGAAGGTGCCTGGAAAGAAGTGATGGATACAAACTTTGCAAAGATTGATCCAGATACAGGCAAAGTTCGCAAACGTGAAGATGGCAAAGTGCTAAAGCCAGAAGGCTGGAAGGCTCCTGAACTAGCTCAGTTTGTAAGATAAATATTACAAAGGAGAACTGCCGTGAATAAATCTGATATTAAAAAAGCAATTATTAGAAGTCAACATTGTCAACGTAACTGGGATTTAAGTAAAACTATTCCAGATGAGGATATTGACGTTATAAGAACAGCAGTTGCTGATTGTCCTAGTAAACAAAATGTAGCGTATTACAAAGTTATATTTGTTACAGATAGAGATAAAATTGAACGTATATATGAAACAACAGACGGTTTTATCTCTAACTTTCAAACAAACGAAACTATCACAAATAGTCAAGTTTTAGCAAACTTATTAATAGTATTTGCAGAATCAGATGACGAACCAAAAGAAAATATTTTTGGAGATGTATTTGTTCCAAGTAAGGACTTAGAAAAACCAGAAGACTTGTTGAAAGACAAACACATGGCTGTGGGTATTGCAGCAGGTTATGCAAATATTACATCAAGTATGTTAGGGTATAGCACAGGATGTTGTGCATGTTTTGATCCTGCACAGGTTGCAGAAATATTGGATATTGATACACATGTGCATTTGTTGATGGGTATAGGATACAAAGACGAAACTCGTCCTAGACGTGAACATCACGCAGAGGATTTTGTTTTTCCTACCAAGAAAAAACAAAACATACAAGTGGATAAATGCTAAACGGTAAAATCCTTAAAAATGGAAAGGTACTAGTTCATGCATTACAATGGTATATTGGCCATAGTTGTAACCTAACTTGTACAAACTGTAGTAACTTCAATAACTTTGCCATTAGTGGACAAGAAAAGTTTAGTGACTTTGAAAGAGAAGCACATAGGTGGAGTGAAAAACTTCATGTAAATGACTTTGGCATTATCGGTGGTGAACCTTTTACAAACAACGATTTAGACAACTGGGTACACGGACTACGTGATGTATTTACTTGTAGAGATTTTAGAGTTGTAACAAACGGAACTTTATTATCCAAATATGCAGATAAAATGAAATCTTGGTTTGACAGAGGAGTTACTATTGAACTTAGTTTTCATTCTCAAGATCATGTTCCTAAAGCATTTGCAATCATTGACAAGGTATTAGATGGCAAATATGAAAAGTATAAGGTAACAAAAAATAACTTTATCAAAGATCAAGCACGTCATGCTGGGTGCTATTACGAAGAAGCTATTCTTGTAGGCGATCATCCTGCATTTATAATAAACTACAAAGACAAGTTTATGCCATGGGGTGTAAAGAGTGTCGACAACGGTGTTTATAACTTTTATGAAAGCGATCGAGAACAGGCACATACTGCATGTTGGCACAACGACTGCCCGTATATATACAAAGGTAAAATGTACAAATGCGGCACAGTTGTAGGAGCACAAGCATTTGTTAAGAAGTATCCTGTAAGACAACAAGATAAAGATCTTTATGAAAGTTATAAACCTGTTGATGCGTTTTCAAATACCTTAGAAGATCAAGTATCTGCACTTTCAAATAGCATACCACAATGTGTTTTGTGTCCTATTAACTCCGGCAGTGTAGAAAAGATTTCGCTTGACAAAAAGAAAGTTATGCCGTAATATAAAATATACAAAGCAACAATGAGGCATATTATGATTCACGCAATGATCGACTTAGAAACACTGGATGTAACTCCGCAAGCAACTGTGCTTACAGTTGGTGGCGTAAAGTTTAATCCCAATAGTGATGCTGAACCGCATAGCGAGTTTTACTACAAACTAGATTTAGACTCACAAGATCGTAGTGTAAATGATAGCACCATTGCTTGGTGGGGTCAGCAAGATCAAAAAGTACAAGACGAAGCATTTGGCACAGAAGGTAGAGAACATCAAGATGTGTTTCTTGATAGTTTGCCCAAGTGGATGGTAGGCGTTGATGTACTATGGGGACATGGTTACGGTTTTGATATTACTATCATTGAAGATATGTTGCGGCAGCAGGGCAAACCTATTCCGTGGCAGTTTTGGCAAGTGCGTGATAGCCGCACACTATTCTCAATGGCAAAAGTAGATCCACGTAAAGCAATGCAAAGTGACTTGCACAACGCACTAGCAGATGCTTACTTCCAAGCAAAAGGTGTACAAATGGTATACAAAGAGTTAGGAATACAGCGTTGATACGTTGGTATGATTATCCCGCAGCATTTTTAACAGCAGATCTTATGATGACTGCTGCATTTAGTATTCCGTGGGTTGGCTTTATTGTTGCATATGCTATGTATGAATATGGTTGGGAAGCATATTGTAACTGGAGGTATAAACAAGAATATGAAAGATAGTCCTATTAACACACTACAGCAGTTGATGACAATCACAATGGAAGAGTGTGGAGAACTTACACAACGTTGTAGTAAAATAATGCGCAAGTACGAAACTTTCGACTTGATTGAAGAAGATCAACGTGTTAAACTAGTAGAGGAAATCGGAGATGTACATTGTATGATTGAACTTATGGTAGGACACGGTATTACAGATTGGCGTGAATTACACGATCGTGCAGATGTAAAGAAAAACAAACTTAAAAAGTGGAGCACACTAATAGAATGAAAGAACTATGGGTAGAGAAGTATCGTCCCAAGACGGTAGAAGGTTATGTGTTTAGAGATGATGCACAACGAAATCAAGTAAACACTTGGATCAAAGACAGTACTATTCCGCATTTGCTGTTTAGCGGTAATGCTGGCATCGGCAAGACAACACTTGCAAAACTGTTGTTTAATGAACTCGATGTTAATCCATTAGACATACTAGAGATCAACGCAAGTCGTACAAACAGTGTCGACGATGTACGTGACAAGATTGTTTCGTTTGTACAGATGATCCCATTTGGTGACTTTAAGGTTGTACTACTAGACGAGGCTGATTATTTGTCGCCAAACGCACAGGCAGCATTACGTGGTGTTATGGAGGAGTATCATACTACAGCACGTTTTATTCTAACGTGTAACTATCCTAACAGAATTATTCCAGCTATCCACAGCAGATGTCAAGGCTTTCACATTGCTAAGATTGACCAAACAGAGTTTACAGCAAGAGTTGCAGAGATCCTTATTACAGAAGGTGTAACTCCAGACTTGGATACGCTTGATACATATGTAAAAGCAACATATCCAGACTTGCGTAAATGTATCAACACAGTACAAATGAACAGTGTAGACGGTGTGCTTACAAAACCCAATGAAGGCGACAGTGGCGAAGCAGACTGGAAACTGGATATGGTTGAACTGTTTAAGGCAGGTAAGATTCACGATGCTAGAAAACTGTTGTGTGGTACAGTACGTGCAGAAGAGATGGAAGAAATCTATCGCTGGTTGTATGACAACGTAGAACTATTCGGAAGTGACGCTCAACAGGATCAAGCAGTGCTAACTATCAAGCAAGGGTTGGTTGATCATACGTTGGTTGTAGACCCAGAGATTAACTTGGCTGCAACACTTATTAGACTAGGAGCACTATGACATATATTGTAAATGACGCTTGTATCAAATGCAAACACATGGATTGTGTAGAAGTTTGTCCAGTAGATTGTTTTTACGAAGGTGAAAACATGTTGGTTATAAATCCAGTTGAATGTATCGACTGCGGAGTTTGCGAGCCAGAATGTCCAGCTGATGCTATCCTTCCTGACACTGCACCTGGTGCAGCAGAATGGGTTGACTTCAATCAAAAGTACTCAGACTTGTGGCCAGTTATTACAGAGATGCGGCCTGAGGATGTGCCTGCTGATGCAGAAGAATGGCATGGCGTAGAAAATAAAATGGAGCACTTTAGTGAGGCTCCGGGCAAAGGAGATTAAATGCTTAGTAAACAATGTAAAGCACACTTAGAAGAAGTTAATATGTCAGGCTGGCAGCACATGAAACATGCACTTGGTATTGCATTAAAAATGCAACTGTTGGTTCCTGTTATAATCATACATAGTATTGCACCAAGATTTTTTAAAACTACTGCAACTGATACAATGAAAAGGATCATCAATGATTAGGGCAATACTAGCATGTGATGACAACTGGGGCATTGGCAAAGACGGAACACTTCCGTGGCCACACAACCCTGCAGATCAACAATGGTTCAAAGAGTGTACTCTAAACAGTACAGTTGTTATGGGTAGAGCAACTTGGGACGATCCTGATATGCCCAAGCCTATGCCCAAAAGACATAATGTTATTGTATCAAGTACTATGAAAGAAAACAGTCATGATCGTATCGAAGTAGTACGTCCGGACATTTATAAGTCACGCTGTGTTACTATGGACATGACAGACGATGTTTGGATCATTGGCGGTGCAAGGTTGATTGCTGACAGTCTTGATATTATTGATGAGATTTGGTTAAGCCGTATTAGTGGCACATACGACTGCGATACATTCCTTCCTCGAGACTTGATTGAAACTACATTTGGTCTAGTAAGTAGCCAACGTGAAGGCGATGTATATATTGACAAGTGGAAAGCATATTGAAACAGTATTTAGAAGCATTAGAATATATTTTAGAAAACGGTAAGGATCGTGGCGATAGAACAGGTGTAGGCACACGTGGTGTATTTGGTTATCAAATGCGTTTTGATTTGCGCAACGAGTTTCCTGCTGTAACTACAAAGAAACTTGCGTGGAAAAGTGTAGTAAGTGAGTTATTGTGGTTCTTGGAAGGAAGCAGTGACGAGCGTAGACTTGCTGAAATACACTATGGTAAGCCACGTGAAGAACTAGTAGGTAAAAATACTATTTGGACTGCCAATGCAGACAAGCAAGCCAAAGACTTGGGTTATACAAACAACGATACTGTAAAAGATTTGGGTCCAGTCTACGGACACCAATGGCGCACCTGGGACGCACAACTAGGACACGTAGATCAAATTGCACAAGTGTTAGAAGGTCTTAAATTCGATCCTGACAGCAGGCGTCATATTGTAAGCGCCTGGAACGCTGATCGAGTACCTGTAATGGCATTGCCGCCTTGTCATACTATGTTCCAGTTTTATGTACAGGATGGAGAACTTAGTTGCCAACTGTATCAACGTAGTGCAGATATGTTCCTAGGTGTGCCTTTTAATATTGCTAGTTATAGTTTGTTGGTACATATGTTTGCACAACTGCTTGAACTCAAAGTAGGAGACTTTGTATGGACTGGCGGGGATTGTCATATCTATCAAAATCACTTTGAGCAAGTCAAAGAACAACTTACTAGACAGCCACGCAAAGGTCCAACGCTACTGATGCCTAAGTTTGCAACATTAAACGAGCTACTGGCTACTAATACAAGCGATTATCAGTTGTTGAACTACGATCCAATGCTTAGTATCAAAGCACCTATGGCAGTGTAATGCCACCAACAGTGGAAATAGAAGTTGAATGGCATCAACATTACGCATGGTGGCCAACACGCAGTAGTTGGAGCAAAAAGCGTATTTGGTTAAAGACATATTGGCAAGGCGAAATATTTTATGACGCAATGGGTAGGCCGCCAATCAAGGAACGTTCTTGGACGTTAGTCTACACTGAAAATGAGTATCTTATGATGTTATTAAAACAGGATGAAAAATATAATCATCCTGTTTCAATACGTTCTTATTAAACGTCTCCGTAGATTTCTAATACTTCCTTAACTGCTTCATGTCTTTCAATGTCGCCTTTGTGGAATGTAACAGTGCTAATACGACTAGATGAACTTTTTTCTAAATGTTTTACAAAGTCAAGTAATCCGTTGTCTTTTAATCTATCTGCTTGGGCTAAATCTCCCGTAACAACCATTTTTGAATTTGTACCAATACGTGTTAGTAGCATCTTCATCTGATTTGGTGTTGCGTTTTGCATTTCGTCTGCAATAATATAAGCATCTTTAAAGGTTCTGCCTCGCATATATGCAAGTGGTGATATTTCAATAACACCTTCTTTAATCATACTTTCAATTTCATTTGCATAAAAATGTTCTCTAAACACATCAAAAATAGGTCTTGTCCAAGGTGCCATCTTTTCTTCTAGCGTTCCTGGTAAGAATCCTAAATCTTCGTCAGCACTTACTGCTGGCCTTGTAACAACTATACGTTCTACTTCGCCATTTAAAAATGCTTTGACAGCACTTTGACATGCAAGAAGTGTTTTACCTGTACCTGCTGGACCAATACCAAAAACTATGTTTTTATCCGTATCCAGTAGTTCTAGGACGTATTCTTCTTGGCTGCGATTTCTTGGAAGTATATCAACGTTACGTTGTTTTTTTGGAAGGAAAGTGTTTAGTTTAACAACATTATTAGTGTTATTATTAGATTTAATATGTGCTTGCCTTTTAGCGGCTCTAGCTTTACCCATGTAGTCCTCCTATGAGTTAGAACAGGGTGGTTGTTTCCTTTGCAGGAAACCTTCCCCTGCATCGTATTTACTCTTTTTACGATCATATTATATACGTAGTGAATTATTTTACTAACATTACTATAGGTGATAAATAGTTATAATAAAGCGAGGACCACAATGCCTAATATATTAGACACTCTTGATGTAATAGAAAATCTTAGTTCGATCTATGAAAACGATCGTGCGTTTGCAGTACTCAAAGACTTCGAAAGAGTCATTGATGAGTTAGGATTGTATGTATATGACAACTGGGAGGAAGGCGAACTAGCAGCTGGCCCAGAAATTGATCGTCATTGGGTTAAATGTAGTTTTATGTGGCCAAAGAAATCTATGCCAGATCCTGAAGGCGGCAAACGTTTGTTAGATTACGATTGTAAAGTACAATACGAAAAAACAAGTATTATCAAACCTCGTCAAATAAAGAAACCAGATGACCTTCGTCCTGGAACTAAAAAAGGAAAACTTGATAAAGTTCCAGTATGGCTAGTACATATTACTATGCCTAAAAAATTAATTATTAGTATTTACGGTGGCGATGTTGAAACTATTGATTTACCGGATAATGAAGCACAAGGTGCAGCAGGTGCTCCAGCACCAGCAGGAGGTGCAATGCCACCACCAATAGCACCACCCGCAGCAGCACCGCCGGCTGCACCAGCAGGAGGGGCAGCACCAGCTCCTGCACCAGGAGCAGTATAATGGGATTAAGAGCTAACGATTTACACGACTTGGTAAAATCAGTATTTGAAGTAGATAGTTTTCAAAGTAAAATGGGAACAGACGAAGATATTGTAGTAGTAAGTTTTAGTGTGCTTGACGAACAAGCTGCAAAGGATCTTGTAGACTTTATTGAAAAAGGATACGGCTTTGTACTTGATGCAGATGCTACTCCAGGCGAAATAGAAAACAACGTTTATAAAGTATTTGTAGAGATGGAAAGAAACAAAAAAGTTCCTGCAAATATTTCAAACTTGTTAGATGGCGTCGGAAAACTAGCAGAGATTGATAACTTTAGATTTCGATACCACAAAAGTTTTACAAGTTACGATGCAACTTCAGATAACCTATCAGAAATGATTCCAGCAGATCAAAGTATATACAATGATACTGTTGTGCAAGAAAGTAATATGAATAACTTCAAAGATTTCTTTAGTAAGAGCTTTATGGAAGGTATTGAAATATACGGAGACGAATTAGTAATCAAACGAGCATTTTCTGATGCTGTTGGATTTACTATAAAAGACTTTAATACTACACATTATATAAATGAAAATTTAAGTGAAAAAATAAATATGAACGACTATGCTGAAATATTATTTTTAACTAAATATCTCGGTGATTACAATGTTACCAAGTTTGGCAAAAAAACACTAACACTCGAAAACCAAGGACATACACTTGTCGTTGAAAGACTCTAATATGAAGTACTGCGATAACTGCGGAAGACCTAGTCATTGCGGTACACATATATCACAAGAAACATCAATGGGTATGAATAGCTTACCTATAGGCACATCAATATGCAAGCATTGTAGATGCGGACACTGTACTAATATAGAGGATAAGAAATAATGGCTAAAGAAGATTTCGATTTTGATTTTGAACCGTGGATGGCAGAAGAACTAATCCACAGGAGCGACTGGGAAGAATGGTACGAAGCTATGCTTGAAATACTTCCACTGTGGGACGTAAATACTAT
>VMHT01044237.1_pt1 | contig 28061 bp, 41 predicted proteins | sample 4693611 | NCBI WGS metagenome assembly VMHT01 (sample SAMN12280063, study PRJNA550983) | marine metagenome | isolation source: seawater sampled from same location over 5 years 0.02-0.2 micron viral filtrate | place: USA: collected off the coast of southern California halfway between the port... ... | reverse complement strand
CACCAACTGTAGAATATCCACCTAATCTAATTGTTGCGTGTTTTGCACCAACTCCACCTTCAGTTTGAAATATATGAAGTTTTTGTTGTGGTGATACAACTCCTATTCCGACTTTTCCATCCGATTCAATTCGCATTCTTTCATTGTCACCACGAGTGTTAAAAATTATATGACTATTAGCATCATCTCTAAAATCTGTAAGATGTAAACCTGAAGGACTTCCACCACCTGGTTCATAATGTACTTGTCCATAAGCTGCATTATTTCTATAAAGTTGTAATTTAGGTTCATCAGATGCACCCCCATCGTTTGCAATTCTTGTAATATTGCTGGGAGGTGTTAATAATAAATTTGTAGTATTGCCATCTATTTGTAAATAATTCGCTACTCCACTTGAACCATTATCACTTCTAAAATAAATACTTCCATCATCTGTGTATTCTGTAAAATATAAATCTGCACTATGATTTTCTATATTACTATTACCATTAGCATTGTGATAAATTCTTAAATCAGCACTAGTACCAAATTGTCCTACAACACCATCATTGTGTCTAGTACTTTTTAAAAATCTAATTAATTGCTCGTTACCCTTTAAACTCATATAGGTAGTAGTATTACCAGTACCATCATCGGTTTGCATTATGATTTGACCATCGTCAGTTTGATTTCTGATATATAAATTACCAGTACTGTTATTTAGCCATCCGTGAGAACCAGAATGCATAAAGTAAGCATCTTCGTTAGCTCCTGCTAAAAATTTACCACCATCTACTAATAGTTTTAAATGACTACCATTAAAAGTAAGACTGCCTTCACCACTAATAGTAGTGCTACCACTTGCAGTTAGTACGTTGTTATCAGTCATTCCAGTAACGCTTGTAATTGTACCAACTGATGGTGTTGACAATACTAACGAACCATTTGAATCTTGATATGTAACTACTTTACCATCATTACTAGAACTGCTTGTAGGAAAGTCTGCTATATTTTGTAATAAATCATCTTGTGCTTGAACATTAGTACCAACAACAAGACCTAAATCAGTTCTTACACCAGCAGCACTTCTACCTTCTACAGTATTAGCATCTGTAAATCTAGCGTATTCTTGAGCTATTGGTGTACCGCTTGTGTCTACTGCACCCGAAATACTAAATCCTGTTGCATCAAAAGCAGTAAGTTTTATTTCACTAGCTGCTTTACGTGACTCTACTGTTCCATTTTGTAATATAAATTCAGTAGTACCAGAAATATTTCCAGTCATATCTGTAAGTTGGCTAAAGTCCAAAGCTAAAGTAGCAGTAGTTTGACCACCACCAGTTAATCCATTACCAGCTACTACATTAGTAACCGTACCGTTAGTACCACTTGATATTTTAACAACAGAACCATTATGCTTTGTCCATAATTCGTTATCAGTGTAATTATAAACTAATTCATAATTATCTATTGTTGAATCATTAGGTGATTCATCACCTCTCTTAATTAAAAACTTATTAGCCATAATTAGTTAGCGTATATACCAAAATCTAAAACAGAACCAGTGTCTACATTGTTTTCTATTGTAAGTCTAACAGGTTTATTAAATTGAAATCTATCTGTACCATCATTATTTATCCAAGTTAAACTTGGAGCAGATGCATTAGCACCTATAGTTAGTCCTGCTCCATTTACTCCTAAATCTGTTGCAGGGTTTGCTGTTATGTTTTTAGCAACAACTATGTTCTTGTCTTCTACTGTTAAAGTACCAGTATTTAATGTTACTGTATCTCCTTGAACAGTTAAGTTACCAGCAATAGTTACATCATTCGGCAGTCCAATAGTATAAGCAGTACCTTCTCCAGCAGAACCAGTTACTTCAATTTCATTTGTTGTACCTGTTATTGTTCCTGCATAATTACCAGTTGTTTGCGTTCCTAAAGCTACTGCATTATCAGCAATATGCTCACTAGCTACTGCATCATCTGCAATTCTAGTTCCATCAATAGCATCTAAAGCTATCTCATCTCTAGCAATACCATATGTTTTAATTTGTACATCAGCTTGTGCTGAAACTACAAAATTGTTAGTACTAAACTTTGCTACACCAACTGCACTACTTGAAGCGTTAGGCATAACTCTAACTGTTTCTGTAGTACCACCATTATCTGTTTGTCTTCCAATGTATAGTGTTTTTCCAGCTGTATCCCAAGCTAATTCACCAAAAGCTAATGTATCGGCAGTTGGAGCTCCAGCAGAAACAGTGTTCCATGCATTCTTTTTTATTTGTAAAATATTAGCCATTTTATCCCCTTTTTAAACAGTGTATTCGCCACCATCTATGTTTTCGTTTTGCAAAAGAACATCTGCGTCTTTTACACTTATTGTTGTTTGTCCACCAGATTCTGCTGTAGAAATTCCTGTTCCTGCTACAATATCTGACGAGAAATTATCTGCATTAGTTATAATAACGTCAGCAGTTCCATTGTCTGTTTTTAATTTATTATCATCATAAAAAACTAATTTTTTATATACATCTTTAATCTTATTTGGACTAGTTAAACTTCCACCCATAATTATCTCCTATGTATTTTTTATCCTATCTTCGTAACCAGAAACTGGTGTAGCAGACTTAGCAATATCGGTATATATATTACTACCTGATAAGGCAATATCATTATAACCTGTATTGTCTTTACCCATATCTGTTGTACTAACATCAGAAATAACTCCCATGTCTTGAGTACCAATGTCAGATAAAATAGCGATGTCTGAGAAATTCTCATTTATGTTATCATTAAAGTGCTGTATTAATTCGTCAAATAATAAACTATGATTATCAAACGAAGTTAATCCAAACTCTCCTGTTCTCCATGTTTTAGCCATTAGTAACTAGACTGCCTTACGTGTCTAGTTCCACTAATTCTATTTCTATTCTTATAAGTCTTACCTTCTTTAATTCCTTTTTCAAATTTTCTTTCAAAGTATCCTGCTAACTGAATCATCTCTGGTTTTTGTTCATATCCAGATTGTATAACTTTATCTACTAAGTATTGATGAAATTGTTCTGGCAAATCATTTGTTTCATCCATCAAGTTAGAAGCGTTGGTAGTGTCAGTAACTGTACCATCTAATGCTATTTGTCTACCAAAATGGTCTGCTTTTTTATGGTAAAATAGTGTTACTGTTAAAGCAGATGCTAAACTAGTAAATCTTTTAACTTCGCTTGCTAACGGGTCATATAAAGCTAATCCTATAGAATCTCTTTCAATCCACCATACATTTTCTTTTGTCGATTTATTATATACTCTTGAATAATTATTTGACATTAGTCTATATCCCTATACTTTGGTCTTCCTGATAAACGCTTTATAGTAACATGGTTACCACTTTCGTCTTGCAAGTCAACCGATTTAATTTCTAATATACCATCTTTTAATCCGTAATATCTTTGTCCAGCTACTGTAGTAAATTGTGTAGCTTCATCTAACAATAAAGTTCTTTGACAAAACTCATCAGATGCTTGATTTAACATTTCAATAATTTCAACATTACCAAGTTCTGGATGATGTTTTTTAACCATATCTATCATTCGTTGTAATTTCATAACTAAGCTCCACCCATGTAAGGTTCTAAAAATGCAATTAAGGACTGACTAACTTTCACGTATTGAGATTCATACTGTTGGTATTGTGATTGGTCTCCAGCTAATTCCATTTGATAATTTTGTAAATATGCATTTATCTTTGACAAATAAGCAGATGCTAGTTCTACATCTTCATCTTGTATATAATCACCAACAATGTTAAACCATTTAGTAATATCTACTCTATCACCCTCTGTATCAACACTAGCAGAAGCTGCAATAGTTGTTAAATTTATATCTGTAGGTTTTCCAATAGCATTCATTTTAGTTAGTAATACCATTCCTGCTGCATACAATGTAACACCTACATACAGTTCTGGTAATAATCCTGTTAAAGCAGTGTATTCATTATCTAAAGTAAATGTAGTATCTGGTGTTACACTCCCTACTTTACCAAGTTGTGCATCTACAGGTGCAGGTACAATAGTTAATACATTATTTTTAATGTAGTATACAGGACTAGTTATAGTTCCTCTATGTAAACTATCTGGGTCAAGATATGCTCCTGCCATAGAAGGTTCGCCCTCAATACAAGGTCTATCAATAGCACCGTCATTTCTAAGAACGTAATCTAATGACATTACATTTGTCAGTGGCAATGTTGGTGATGCAGTATTTAAGTTTGTATTAGCTGACAATCTTTCTCCCATTTCAGGGTTAGTCAACACTACAGAATAAATATATCTTACACCGTCTTTTGCAAATTGGGTTGCTTGTGCAGTAATGTCTGGACTATCTATGTCACCAGTGTATGCTTCTATTTGTGTTTTAATACTCATTTACTTTACTTTTTTATATAATTTAGTTGCATCCATCTTCTTTGTCATTGGGTCTCTCATCAAATTATTTGTACTTGTTTGCTGTTGACCGTAAGACTTGCTTACTTCTGCAGGTTTCGTAGTTCTAGTAGTAGCTCCTGGTCCTTTACCGCCCTGTTTATATTTTGATGGAATCAATTTACCTTGTTTTCTTATTCCTCTTAAAACATTTACCACTTTCTTTGTTGCTGCTTTACCCATAGGTGTTTTAGATAACATCTTTGCACCTCTTAATAATACTGCTGGATTTGCCATTGTATTCTCCTTTTTAGTTTAAAATTCTTTGGGGGAGTATATTGCAACTCCCCCGTATTCAACTATTAGCTAAATTTCAAGATAGCGTGTGTTTCAGGAAGTTGAATTTCAAGACCTGCTTCTGTAAGAATCATGTCCTTTCTTCCGTCTACATCGTTATTTTGGATGTTAGTTAATATTTGAGTATCTCTTGACTCACCATTACCAGCTAGTGGTCTGTAAGCTACGTTGTTTAAATCAACAACAATAGCGTGGTTTGCCCAAGGACCTCTTAATAGTGGTTCCATAACAAAGTTAAGAGTACCGTATAAGGTATCTACTTGTGTTACGTTAACACCATTAAATAGTGATTGTCCTTTATCTAAAGAAACACCGTATGGTGAGGATGTTGGTACACCTGCTGCAGATGTTCCTACTCCTGATGCCATAGTATTTCCTAAGAAAGAAGTACCACCAAGTTTGTTAAGCCAGTTCATGATTGAACGTGAAGCAAGTACCATTTTACTACCACCTGCACCAGATTCTGCATCAAAAATATCTGACATAGCATCTACGAAGTCATCGTACCCTGATGAAGCATAAGTAAAGCTTTTGACTTTTCCGTATACTTCTGTAAAAGGTAAGATACCCCATGTTTTTCTTTGTTGTGCTGTTGAACTTTCATTCACCTCACCGTAACCGAATAGTAAAGCATTCTCAATATCCATCTTATGTTCCATAAGTTTCTCTTGATATACTCTCATGTATTCGTTTGCGTCACCTCTGTAGCGTGTAGCTAAAGATGTACCAGAGAATAGAGGTACTGCAGTTTTAAATATCTGACAATATCCTTCTCTTGTATAAAACTCATCTTTCCATCCATCAGGTGCTGTATCACCTTCAGCCCATGCAGAACCAATTACTTGGCCCTTTACATTGTCTGCGTGTACAATTTTGTCTCCACTTGCTAGTGTTGTTACGTCCATTACGCCGTTTTCAACACCAGTTTCAATAGCTTTAACAAATTCAGCTGATAAGCCTGTGTCTGCTGAGTTTTGAACTGAGTCTGTTACTCTATAGTACACTATAAGGTTTTTATCGGAACCTGCACCAGCTGCAGCGTCTAACAATCCTTCGATTGCAATCATCTGTCCTGCTGTTACGAATTCTGCCTTATAGGGTCCTCCTGCTTTTCTTCCATAAATATCGTAATCTACATCAATTTGGTCGTCTGCTTTAACTAAGTTAAAAGTAGCTTGTGTAGGACTTCCTCCTGCAGCATGCTCAATTAAGCCGTCTACAAAAAAGTTTCTACGTTGCCATTGATGTCTTTTTTCTAAGAATTTAAATACAGGGTCATCTGTAGGTTTCTTAGCAATTTTAGATAAGTATGCGAAGAAAGGCGAAGCAGCTGGATTTAATTCAGCTACTCTTTCACCGAAATTGAATACTCTTCTAGTATCGTTAATAGAAACACCTTGTGGTGTTACACCAATACTAGGTGAGAATACTCCGTTTGTGTCTTGTGCCATTTTGCCTTCTCCTTAATTAAAATGGATTGCGTTTATTGAAATTTCCAATCATTGAATCCATCATTTTATCTTCTATGTTTTTAGTTGGCGACTGGTCACTAGCTCCTGCCTGGACTCCGATAGGTTTCGGTATACTTAGCTTTTCATTACGTTGATTCATCACTGCAGCTTTCTGTTGAGCTTCTGGGGTTATCTGTGTAACCTGTTGTGAACCATTGTTCATTTTCAACTGGTGAAGTTGCACCAAATTATCTAACGATAATGAATCTGGTGATGACATTTGAGCAACAAAATCATTAGCTTGCTCAGGAGTGTAGTTGTAATTAGACTGTAAGTCTGTTAACACCTTTTGGTCCCTTGCTACAGCTTCTTGCTGTTGTTGTTGTTTTGTCATCGTTTGCATGACTCTTTCATTTGAAGTTGCTACATACTCTGACATAGATTCCAAATAAGATTCTTGCTTGGCTAAATACCTTGCTGATGCACTATCAGGGTCGGTTAAAGCTTCAGAACGGTCGAAGTCGGCAGGCTTTGATGGTTTAACAGGTTTTTCTAAAGCTGTTTCCTTCTCTACTGGTGCTGCTTCTGCAGGTTGACTCACCCTGGTCATTACTTCGGCCATTTGCGATTTCAACATATCTACTTCTGCTGCACGTTTATCTGCTTGACTTTGCCAGTATTGAAACTGGTCAGGGTCGTTCTTTGGTTCCTCAATAGTCTGAGTATCAGCAGGTTCATTTTGTACTACTTGTTGGCTAACAGGTGCAACCTGTTCTTGTGCTTGTCCAAATATTTCGTTAAAAATGTCTCCCGAATCAATAGTTGGCTCAGTCGTAATGCCTTCTACTAATTGCTCATCTATTTTGTCCATTGTTTTTTCTTCCATTTTATCTCCTTGTTAACTCTCTGAATCGTCTTGCATAGGCTCAAATATATCAATTTGAGATTCGGCATCTTCCATATTAGAGTTCATTAACTGTTGTTTTGCATCGTTCAACCTTGCTTTATAAAGCGTGGTTGCCATATCAGCACGATTAGATACTTTATCTAAATCTCCACTGAATTTTTCTACTTCTAAACGCTTCTTAGCATGAATCTCTTCACGAGAAGCAGTTTGCAGGTCTCCTTTGACCTTTTTCAATTCTTGTTCCATAGCTTGCATTTGTTGCATCATTTGTTTCATTTGTCCACTTCTTTCTAATACACCATCTACATCTATTAATTCTGATTTCTTCAATACTTCTGTTTGGTCGATTAATCCCATCTTATACATTTCCATATAAGTGTTTAACAGAGCCATTCTATTTGTAGGTAAAGTAGAACCAGAAATTACTACCACATCATATTTACCAGCACCAAGGTCGTGGAAACGTCTTACGTCTCCGTTTTCCATTTCTTTATAATAATTAAATCTTTGTTCTTTTTCGTCTCCATTAGGCTGTATAAGTCTAATAACTTTTTCTTCTGTATATAGTTGCTGTATTAACGGGATAGCTACTTTTGCTACTTGATTTAACATACCCTCTATGTCATCTCTTCTTGATTTAATTCTACGCTGGCCAAATTCATCTACAACTAAAGTTCCTCTATAAGTAGACGGCGCACTTTTAGCACTACCTTGCATAAGTTCAAATATACCAAAGCCATATTCTAAGTCATACTTAGCATCAGCTTCATTTTTATACAACTCATTAGGTAGTGGGACTGGGCCAGCAACAATCGGTGCACCTAGTTCTGCATCAAACTCTATAACACTAGTACCTGCTTTACTCCACTCTTGTTCTATTTGATTTAAATCTGCAGAACCTCTAGGAATTAACAATTTTACATTTGTACTTGTACTTGCATGCGCAATTATTAATGAACGAATTTTATTAATATATTCTTGCAAAGGTCTATATAATCTTACATCAGACTCAGGAAACGGGTTTCTGTGATGTACGTTCATAAGTGGGATAATAGGATAATTTTCAATAGGCATCAAACGTTCATACAACAATTTATCTCCTACAGTAACAACTTGTTTTACTCTACACTCTTCTATTTCATTACAATTAATTTCACCCATACCTTCTAACTCTTGTACAGACATTGGAATTAAAATAGTAGTACTACCTGGTATAGAATTTTCATCTTCTTCTCCAGGAACTCTTATTGGTTGTTGTGGAATAGGTTGACCTTGTTGGTCGTATTGAGGGTCTGGTAACTCATAATGAAATAAAGGACCAGTAGACTCAATAACTTTATACATTTCTTCAACGGACTCTTCCTCAAAAAGTATAATTTCTTCACCTTTAATTGTTTTAACTTTCATATAAACTTTATTTAAATATTCACTATACTCTTCGTAATCAAATAAAAATTCTTGTTGAGAAAAAGGTTCGTAACAATTATAGTACGAATGTCTTTCTCTAGTATATCTTTCTATAAACTGTCTTCTAGTATGTACAGTTTCAGTTCCATCAGTAGCAAATAATTGTCCTTCTGTGGCTGCTAAGTTAGTAACTGGATAGTCATCTGATTCATCTGGATGCATTGCAGAGTTTTCAATAATATCAGTAAACTCAGGATAAATTTGCATAGATTGTTCGTCTGTCATATATGATGTAATTAAGATATGAGCAGCATCTCTTGCATACGTATCTTTAGAGTTAGGGTCTATGTACACATCTAAAGGATTTATAGACTTTATATAAACTTCACCCTTACCCATATCGGCATCTGGGTCTTGATACACTTGAAGAACTCCCATTCCTCCTACATAGTAATCATCAATAGTTCGTTTTAATTCTTCGTCTCCTGATGATATTTGCCAAATATATTGAAATAAATCAGAAAATACTTTAGCAGTATCTCTATCTGAATCTTCTCTACCCGTACTACGAAACTGAGGAGAGTTATATGTGAGTAGTGACTTAGCTGTTTCCACAATAGGGTGTATCCTATTTACAACTATTGGTGCTTGACCACGTGATTCTAGTATGTCACGTTCTTCATTTGTCCACTGTGCACCTGCTCTAAATTCTACAGATTCTTGAAATTTTTGAGCCCATAACTCTCTAGCACTCTTATAATCGTGAAATAGCTCTCTAGTTAATTGAACTGATTCGGGTATTTCTACCTGATTAACATCACCAGTATTGTAATCAAAGACAAACTCTAAGTCATCTTTTCCTTGCGTTCTTGTGCTTTGAACTCTGTTTTGAATCTTTTTTGGCATTTATTTGTTTATAACCCTTCGGTACTTCTACCTTATCTAATGTATCTAGTTTATTAATAAAATCGTTAAAACTAAGAAAGTACTTGTTTTTATCCATAAATGTAGTACAGTGAAATTACGGGATTTTTTTTATATTTGTCAAGGATTATTAAAATAACTTCCAAGACTTAGCTTTTTTCCTTGTATACCACTCTTCTTGCTGTTGTTTCTTTTCTGATTGTTGATGTGCTGGTCTATAGCAATTTTTGTTTGCATAGAAAAAACCATCAAGTAAATCATCATGTTTACCACGTGGGTACAACAACAACTCGTCTTTAAATGCCTGCATATTAGATTGAATGTATACTTTTTTGTTTGCAAAGATAGGCTGCAAACTTTCTAATCTATAATTCTTAGAAGTACGAGGATTCTCTTTTATCTCTAGTCCAGGTATAAACATACCTAATTGTTCTGCTTGTTCTTTAATATATTGACGTAACATCTCTTGATATCCAACAGATTCAATACGAGTTTTAGTACTTTTGTATTGTTTGAAGTTATTTATGATAGCATCAGCTAAATCTAGTGGGGTAGCTCTTTTTCTAAAGTATGGAAGTATAAACCTATTAAAGTCTTTATCTACTGCAATATTAAATATAACAGAAAAGTCTGCACCTTTTTTCGTACTGGATGCAGGGTCGACTCCTGTAAAAATATTTACAGGTCTCCTCTCGTCTACTTCCTCACCATTTAGGTTCGTCAGAACGAGAGTTGACAACCCTTGCTCATCTTTTTCGACAAACCCTTCCCAAGATTGAAAGTCATCTTTCCTAAACAAGTTATCTTCATCACCAACAATCTGACACAGGTATTCCCTGTAAAATACAGATAGTCGATTGATACTTTCTAATTCTTCTTTCTTTTGTATAAGCTTGTCGATACCCCAAACCTCAGGCCATAGAGCTACTTTATTTTCTAAGTCAGGTCTAAACTCTAACGTATTCCAACCTTTCATTTCTTTTAATGTCTCTACGAGACAACGTTCGTGCTGAGGAGTACCAATAACACATATCTGTCCACTTAGTGGGTCAAGGGATGGAACACCAGATTGTAGTAACCAACGTAAGTTATACTCCATAGCTTCTGATGTCTTAGTATTGTTTTCATCTTCAGGGTCATCTAATATTAAAAGAGTAGGTCGTTGATTTCCGTGTTTGATTCCACGTATCTGTTGTCCTGTACCTTTGCAAATAATTAAGCTGCCATCTTTTAATTCTATTTCATTGTTTGTCCACTTGCGTGCAGACTGCATTCCCCAGTACCCGAAGAAGTGTCTAAACTCCTGAGAGTAATCTAACACATCTTTAATAGTACCTAATAGCTTGGTGGCGTGACCTTGCGTTCGAGACACTAACACAATTACTTTAACACCAGGAGTAAACATCAAGTGCCATAAAGGATAAATACCAGCAGCCACCGAACTCTTTGCGTGTCCACGTGGTGCTATAATATTTATCTGTTTATCGTCTGGGTCTAGCAATGCCTTAGTTAAATCGTAGTGAAATGGTGGAGATTCACTACTAAACATATTAGGCATCACCATACGACCGAATAATAACATATCCTGTTGCATCTCTAACAACATCTTCTTGTTGTCCATTAGTCTTCCTTAATTGTAACGGTAATACCCCAATCTTCTGCCACAGCTAGTAATACAGCTATGAACTCGTTAAGATTGTTCTTCTTGCCCGTTATCTTTATCTGTTTCTTCATCAAGTTGTCTTGTTTGTGTTGCTTTTAGTTTCTTAGTCTGCTTTTCAAATGAATTAGCTATTTGATGTGACATATCTATTTCTAGGGTATCAGTCTTTTCTGTTACCTTAGGTTTCATATCTAGGAAATCACCTAGCTCCTTGGCGGCACGAATCATATTGCCTGGGTCTTCTTTTACCTTTGCCACCTCAATAGCGTCTTTAATAACGTCTAATACAAATCCTTCGTCAATCTTTCTATCAATTAAAATATCTTTTAGTTTATCCTGTATCATCTTCTTTACCTGTTTAGTTTTAAATAATCTTTTAGCTGCAATAACGGGATTATCTTGGTCTGGGCGGTACAATGTACCTATTTTAGCCCAATCTGGCTGTAATCCTGCTATTTTGTACGCTACATACGCATCCATAGCTATATCTGCACCCTTTTTCTTTACTTCTAAGTCGTTATAGCTCTTAGTAGACACAGTACTAAAATTATTAGACCTATAATGCGGCTCAAACTCCAGTTTGCTCCAGGCACTAAGCCATTGTCTACCGTAGGGGTAGGTATATTCCACTTTTTCTCCATATGCCTTGCGATAGATGCACTCAGCAACATAGCCATCGTCTGATAACCCATACTCACCTTCCTTTGCAGCGTTCCAATGCTTATACTTTAAGCCATTACTGTCTGCTTCTTCCTTCTTATAGACTGGATAGTCCATAGGTTGGAAGTCATTTTTCTTTAGTTTCTTTGTTATCTTTATCATTAGCCTTATATTTTTTTTCTAAAAATTTTTTAAAAGGTTCCGTCTCTTCTTTAAAGTCTATGTACTCCTGTAATAGTTTATCTACGTTGAATACTATCATTTGTTGCTCTTGTATCTGTTTATCCATTCCTGTTAAGATAGATAGCATCTGCTTGTAACTTAGTTTGTTCTTAGCCTTTTTCATGTTTCTCCTAATGTAGGGTATAAATAAGATAATCTAATAAGATAAGCTAATAGCTAATTAGTACGTAGGTATACTTACCGTATTAAATAAGCTAATAGGGACTAATCTTTATTTTTTTTCTCGTACACTCCTAGTTTCATTGCTTCTTCTATTGTTGCTATTTCTAACTCAGCATCCATAATCTCGTAAATACGTAGCATTTCTTCATTTGCTTCGCTAATTGGAACCTCAATCCACTTTCCAGTAGATTTATCTAATTTTTCCAAAAATTTTTTTTTACGTCTCATCCTGTAATTTACGGGAATTTTTTATTTAAAGTCAATAGTCGAGTTGAAAAATAGGATTAGATTGCGAGTGAGTGATATATATGAAATCCACTCCCCCCTTATTCTGGTTTAAATTTATTACTTTCGTTGAAAATCTATCTTTAGTTGATAATTACTTATCGTGTAGGGGTGAGTGAACTATCCCCTCTTACTTTGATTAACTTAAACAATATAAAGGACTAATATTATGGAACAATCTAATACAGAACATATCGCTAACTACTCTTTCAAAGCATTATGGTATAATGTAACGAAACAAGTGTGGCAATCATTACGCTTAAGCAAAGAACAGATTGGTGTAAGAAATCTCATATCAATTGATAAGATTAACGATGTAGCGGTACAGAATAATGCTACTGATAAAGCGATATGTTTAGCTAAGATGAATGAACTGTTAGCAAGTAGACAACTATGTGTGAATCAAGTTGACTATAAAGAGATTACAGCTAGAAATGGTATAACATATGTATCATATCAAGGTAGCATCTCTCTTGTGGGTAACGCCACATACCAGGGATAAGTGTATTATGTGTGGTGTCATTCGTGGCACCATACATCTTTATACACTACAAGTAAAAAAATGTAATAGAATTAAAACACTCGAAATAGATAGGTTGAATAGTAACTACTGGAACCTACTGTAAATAAACCGAGAATCCGATAGTTGAAAGACTTGAGTGTTTTAATTAAATAATAAATCATTGTAGCTAGCTGAAAAGAGCTAGCACAGCTAATACTAAAACAAAATAAAGAAAGAGAGTAATAATGATAAAAGAACACGAGTTTAATATTAAGAATAAAAACTATTGGATAGAAAGATGTAATATTAAATACAATATCCAATATGGTAGAAAAAGATTCAACTTTAATCAAAGAAAATGTAGTGCAAGAGTGCTTGAGAACTGGTATTTTACAGTCGATACAGCAGAGCAATTACAAACGCATTATGATATGTTGAATAAATACTAAAGCAATAGAGATAAGAGTTACTTTTATATAGGTATGATAGATATATTATACTGAACTAGATGATAAAGGTAACTCTTAATTCTATAACAAATAAACAATACAAAGGAAAATAAAATGAAAGAAGAAACAAAATTGTATAATATATACGCTAGTTATTTTACAGGAGATTTATATAATGAAGAAAACCCTGATTATTTAGCAACAACTGACGATTTTGATAAATGGTATAATTCTAAAGAAACTCAAGAATTATTACTTGATTACAAATATTATAACCTTGCAACAGATAAATGGGAAATACGAATAAAAGAACATTTTTATATTGAAGAAGTAACTTTAAGACTATTTAAATAAACAATACAAAGGAGAAATAAAATGAAACTAGCATTTTAGGGACTCAAAGAAGTTTAAACTTAGCTTTACAAAAAGTGCAGCCTTGCTTAATATAGTTTAAAAAGAGAGATAACGAGCGATGAAGTCTGAAGAACACCCAACATTAGGCATTGGGCACCTGGTCGTAAATACTAAAGAGTATATGCTCTACGAATTACCTATAGGAAAAGCCTTAGTAGAGCCCGATAAATAATATAACAATACAAAGGAAAACAAAATGAAAGAAGAAACAAAAGTAATATCTAAAAGCAATAAGAACAGAACACAAATGGTTGTAGTGCAAACTACTGTCACTGGTAAGAAAAATCGTAAAGGGGAACCAATGAAAACCTCTGTTACAAAACATATAAAATACAATCCAAGTAGAAAGGAATTGAACAATGAATAGATATAAAACATACTTAATGTTACTAGCGTGTTCGTTAGTAGCATATGTAATGTGGGTTACAGCCACATATAAACCTGTAAAGAATACTACTCAGATATCAAATTACACACCTGAAAAGGTTATTAAAAGTGAGATACCTGAGTCACCAGAACTAACACCAGAAGAAAAGGTAGCAGTTCAAGAAGATATCAAACTACAATACAAAGTTATTGAAGACACTATTGATATCAAGAAAAAATCAGTAGAGCAGATGCGTGATGATGTGCAAGATATCCTAGATGAAATAGTCAAGGAAGATAGCACAGTTGTTATATCATTTAATATGCAATACGAATTAAGATAAAAATATAACAGATGGAGTGGGATTTTATTTGTCCCTTAAGTTGACTTAGAAAAAGGGTTTTCTTTTTCCCACTCTATCACTCAAAATAAAAAGGATAATAATATGGATAAGTTTCCAATAAATGACGAAACAATAATTAATACTATACAATTTATGTATGGTGAAGATGTCAATAGAATAGAAAAACAACTTGTAAATGATGTTATATATGTCGTATATTACAATAAGAATGATGACGAAATATATAGATTATATTACGAGGAATTCGAACAAACACTAGCTAATCAAGCATATGACAATGCAATGGATTTAGCAGAAAGGAATAGATAATGATAAATAAAAATGAAGATGGTAGAGAAGTAGACAATATAGTATACATAGATACTAATGGAACAGAAATAACATCCGACAGACAATACACTAAGTTTCCATTCGATGTAAGAGAACTTATGTTCTTAGAAAAAGGTAATGAAATGCTTAATGTAAGAAATCCATTTAGTGGAGAACAATATTTATTATCACCAGTAGAAGAAAGTGTCTACTCAGTGATAATGGGCGCACAAATGATGCCTGGATACGAACAAAATAACAGATTAATACAAATGGTTCGTGATGGGTTGAATTGGTTTAGAGACAATAATGCAAAAGCATATATGGCTCTATTAGATTAATAATAATAATAAATAAAGGAGAATAAAATGGCTAAAATAGATAGAGCTATGTATTTCATAAATAAAAACGACACACAAAGTGGGTCAAACATCAAAGATGTATCAAGACAATTCTTTCTATACTGGAAACTATGTAATCTATACAGATTAAATACCAGAGAAATGAATGCAGAAAACATCTTTAATGGGTTTACACAATTACTAGACTATACCGAAAGGAATAGTGCAAAAGATTTGTATGTAAACAACGAAGTTGATGTACAATCAAATGTAGAGATTGAGTTTGAAACATATGATTTAAATGTAAGTGCTAATTCAATAGCAATCGATAATCTAAATGAAGTTGCATTCAATGACGATGAGTTTGAAGTTGATGAAGAAATATTTCACGACGATATAGCTGAAGGTGCAAGAGACTTTGATTGGTATGTAGAAAGTTCAGACAATAGTATTGACTGGACTTCTATTGAATCTGATTTAGTAGAACCTCTTGACGATATAACACTAGTTTATATGTACGATGAATCACTAGACATACATTCATCTGATGTAGAGTTGTTTGTTAAGAACCAAATGGATACTATTCATTCTAATAACGATGGTATGACAGATGATGCATATATGTCATTTATGTTTGGTGAGTTAAAAGCTCAGCTACAAAGACGCAATGCATCACCAGCTGTTGATGCTAATACAGGTGAACTAATTAACTAATGGATAGACAGTTGTTAGATACAGCTATAAGGAATGTGGCTGCTCGTAAAGGGCAGTCGTATTGCCTGTATCTAAATAAACATAGTATCTTTGGTGTTATTAATGAAAATGGTAATTTCGTATTAGATTATGAAGGTATGCACGAAGAGTTTGATGAAGAAGTTAAACTCTTAGAAATAGAACTAGCAGAATTACAATACGATAAACATCAACAAGATAAAATAGACATTGGTGAACCTAATGTAAACAATGAAAATGAGGTGTTATAATGGGATTAGACCAATCAGCAGGTAAATGGATGCAAATGGAATGGAGTCATCTTAAAGATGATAAAGGTAAACCTAAAACATATGAGGACTTTGGTCCATATTCGTGGCGTAAACACGCTAGATTGCACATGTTTATGCAAGAAGTTTATCATCGTCAACACCAAGATGCAGAACCAGAAGAAGTACATCATTTCACAGAAGTAACTTTAGATAAAGAAGATGTTAATAGACTACAAGAGGCTATTGATACTAGTTACATAGAATACTTTTGTGACGGTGGATTCTTTTGGGGACATCAGTTTCAAGAAGATAGTGCAAATTACTACAAAAAACAGGATTTAGAATTTGTAGAGTTTGCACAAACAGAGTTAGCCAAAGGTAATACGATTACATATCGTTGCAGTTGGTAAAATTAGTCACATTACAGGTCCCTAATTGCATTGTAGAGTGTAAGAGTGAAGAAGTATAATATCCATCTCTAATCACAAAAGGGGATATTGAGTGACTTGAATCAGAATAGAGGTAGCGATAGATTGAGCACGTGTAAAGCTACCTCAGTTCTGAATAAGATTATGGTGTTTGTATATTGCCTGAATAACAATACGTATAAACTAACATAACATAAATTGTTAGTACTGATTACAAGCACCATAATAAATAATAATAATAATAAAATAAGGAGAATATAAAATGGGAAGATATTATAGTGGAGATATAGAAGGTAAATTTTGGTTTGGAATACAATCATCAGATGATGGTGAGTTCTTTGGTATGGAACCAAATACAAGCTTTATAGACTATTATATAGATGATTCTGATATGGATATAATTGAACAAGGACTTAAAAGATGTAAACAACAATTACGTGGTCATTTGACTAAAATAAATAAGTTCTTTAGTGGTAAACATTCATATAGTAATAAACAGTTGTCAGAAGTGTTAAATGTAAATGAAGAAGCTACACACGATTTGCTAGTATGGTATGCAAGATTAGAGCTTGGTAAAAAAATACATGAACAAGTATTACGAGATGGTTCTTGTTATATGAATGCGGAGTTGTAATGGATAAATCATATGACAAAAACTTTAATCCTATTGTAAGTAATAAAAACTTTCAAGAAAGATTAAATAACTTCAAAAGTGTAGACCCTTGGAGCAAAAAAGGAATACAAGAACGTGAAGACTTTTACAAGATATATGGTAGAGGTTGGTGGTGGTTTAACGATGTTAGTTTTGCACCTAGATATAAAGATAGCTGGATAGAACAATTCAGAATTAACAGTAAGGAGAGAGATGATGAATGAAGATAAAACATGGAGTATAGAACACGAAGGACCATTAAACAAAAACAATATCGTATTTAAAACAGGATTAGTAAAAAAATCAATAGATACTGATGACTACGATAATGCGGAAACTTGGGAAGAACTTGATAAATTCGACAATACACACGAATCTGAAAGCAAGGATATGGACGATATGTGGGTATGCAACTATTGTGGTAGTGAAAATGTATTTGAAAGTGCATTTATACCAATGAATCATTCTGGATATGAAAATAGTATACCAATATTATCTTTAGATAATATTATATGGCCAAAGTATGAAGAGTATACTTCAGATTGTTGCGATAGTTTTGATTATCCATTAAGATATTCTGAATGGGAAGAGCAAATAATAGAAGAATGTAACGGCAATAAAGATAAATATATTGCCATATTAGACGGGAGTAGAGCATGAATGAAAAACAAGAAGCATTAAGACCAGGAAGTGGTAAAGTGCATTGCAGAGGATTATCTAGAAAAGATTATGCTGTTGCAATAAGAATGATAAGAAGAGGAATAATAACAGAAGCTGAACTTATAGAAGCAGGAAAAATATTACCAAAAGGTGTACAAGGTCCTGGAAAAAGTGAAGCTTACAAATGGTTTATGGAAGCTAAGGTATGATTACAAACAATTATAGAATCTTAGAAAACATAAAATCAAATTTAATGATGGTAAGAGAAGCACTAGATTCTGAAAAGAGAGTCAAGAACAGACACTTTATAACAGATAGATTAGTTGGTGACATTGCTAGTAGATTAGATGTTGGTGCTAAACGCTATGGTGAAGAAGTACCAATAGAAGAAAGTGATGGTAGAGATATGGGATTAGAAGCATACGAAGAATTATGTGATGCAGCAGTATATCTATCATCATTAACATTAAAACTAAAGCAGTACGAAGGTGATGATGAAAAGTTAAAGAAAGAAATAGTTTCTATAAATGGTGTATTTTTCTATATACTATATCAAACAGTTATTTTCTTAAACTCATACGAACCTAAAAGATAAACTAATTATTGGATTAGTGAGTTATTATATGTAACTTGCTAATCTAATAATAATAATAAAGGAGAACTTATATGAAGTTCAAAGGTAAAGAATATACCGAAGTAAAAGACAGACTTATCGCATTCGCAGATGAGTTTCCACAAGCCTCAATACAAACAGAACTTGTAAGTGTTAATCAAATTATTGATTCACCTACAGGAGAAACTTGTAACGAGTATGTTGTAAAAGCAACAGTAATACCAAATCCAATACAAGAACCAGAATGGGTTTATGTAGGTCATGCAGCTGAACGTGATAATACAGGATTTGTAAACAAAACATCAGCACTAGAAAACGGAGAGACATCAGCTGTAGGTCGTGCATTAGCATTTGCAGGCTTTGGTGGTGACTTTGCTATTGCTAGTAAAGAAGAAGTAGATAATGCTAAAGCAAAACAAAAAGTCATTAATCCTACTATAAAATCATTAGAAGCTATGGACAAGCTAGCTAATTCAGGAATACTATCAGATGAAGATGTATTACGTTATAAACAAAAGCGTGGTGCAGGATTCTTTGATACCAAACTAAAAGTCCAACAAAGTACAGAATACTTTGAATCATTAACTAAAAATAAAGGAGCTAAATAATGGCTATAACAGGAACTAAAGCAGAACAAAGTGGTGGAACAATGAAAAACTACTTTATTAATAAATGTGTAATACAGGAGATTGAACAAATTGATTCACAATACAATGATTGTTCAATTAGAATTAAACTAGAAGATATAAGTAATGGATACAATTACACTTGCTTTGTCAATCAAAACTTTGATAAAGATGTAGCAGGGGTAGTAACAGGTCTTTCATACCCTGAAGACTTAAATACATTATTCCTAGCAGCTGGTGGAGATATGAATGTATCAGACATTGGTGAAGCAAACGTAGATACTCTAGTTGGTAAAAATGTAGCTTGTATTAATTATGCTTCAACAGGTAAATATAAAAGAGCTACTTGGGGAGTCTTATCTTCACTTGAAGATACAGATAAGCTAGAAGAAAAGTTCAAAGCTCAATTAGCTAAAGGCTATCCTAAGAACTTTCAATCACCACAAGAAACTATGGTAGAAGAAAAATTTGGTGGCAGAGCTACTAACAATGAATCTTCTAGCGATGGAATGCCATTTTAATGTCAGTTTCATCAATACTTATGAGTTGGATAAAAAGCCGTGCTAGTAGTACTGACCCTTGGTTTTATTCTTATAACCTAGAGACAGAAGTACCAACGTATGGTAAATTAGCTCATCAAAAGTTACATAGTGCAAGTACTTATTCTAGAGGATTTAGAAAGTTACGTGAAGGTAACACTTTAGAGTTAGCTGGAATAAGACTTGTAGAATTTAAAGAAAGTGATAAGAGGGTAAAAGGATGGAAAATAGAGAAGCTATAGTCGAAATTATTCGAGGTAGTGTATCTAACAGAAATCAAGTTGGGACCATTGAGGAATATAACACCATAGTTCGTAGTAATGCTTGGAGTGGAGAAATGTATAAAAGTTATTATGCATTTGATGAAACTCTTAAGGATTATGTAGAGCAACATAAAAGTGTTAAAGGATTTGATGGTCTTACCTATATTGATAAAATAATATTAGATATTGATAAAGGAAACATTCCTGATGACCAATTTCAACCTTATCTACTAGAATGTCTAAAAGAAATAGATGAACTAGGTATAGATAAATCACACGTTAACATATGGTTTAGTGGTACTGGATATCATATAGAACTATTAAATGTATTTGGCTTTCAACCTAGCAGAGTTTTACACGAAAAAGTAAAACTCACTATGAAAGAACATTTATCATTTGCAGATAGTATCTTTGATAAAACACGTATCATTAGAGCACCTTGGAGTTTAAATACCAAAACTAAATTATATAAAGTTTTTATTCCTTATGATTTAATATGGAATTTGACTTATGAAAACGTATGTGAAATGGCACAAAGTAAACCTGTTTATGAAGATAAATGGGTAGAAGATAATTGGTATGATACATTAAATAAGGATAGTGAAGTAGAACCTTACTTACAACATCTTATTGTATCTACATCAGAAGCAGTAACTAATTCTAACTATAGGCAAACAGATACTACATCAGTAGTAACTTGTATGCAACACGTATTTAATGAAGGACCCACTAAAGGTTCACGTAATATGAAGTTGATGCGTATGGCTAGTAGTTATAAACGAGCTGGTATTCCTTATGTAGTTGCCTTAAATGGTATGTTACAATGGGGTAGTGGCAGCTTAGATGATGAAGAAATAATAAGAAGCACAAGTAATATCTACGATGGGAACTACCAATATGGATGTCAAGATGTAATTATGGCAGAATATTGTGACCCTAAATGTATACACTTTAAACGTAAGGATTATACCTTAGAGATTAGAGATGTAAACGAATTAGAAGATGCATTTAAAGCATACATTGCAAATGATATGACTAAAATGTCTGTTAATTTAGCTGATATATGGAATACACCTGATTATATTATTAAACCTGGAGAACTAGTCGTGTTCTCTGGTGATACAGGTATGGGTAAATCAGCATTTGTTCAAAACATAGTAACGAAGATAGATAAGCAAACGCTTTTCCTATCTTTAGAAATGCATGAACATTTAACATTCAGACGATTCATACAGATTGCAACGAATCAAAATGAACATTGGGTTTATGACCAGTTTAAAGCAGACCCAGATATTACATTTGAACATATGCTAGGACATATTAAGTTAATGACAGTAGCACCAGAAATAGAAGCAATACGTAAAGTTGTTGCACTACACGAACCTAACATATTAGTAGTAGATACTACTGATGAGGTACACGTAGATAGATTTGATGGTGAGATTCAAAGACAGAATATGGTCATAGGTGCATTAAAAGAAATGGCACAAAAGCACAATATAATTGTGTTTGCTGTGCACCACGTAAACAAAGTATCTGCAGCAGGCAATACCATATCCTTGCATTCATTAAAGGGTAGTACTAACATTGTACAGAAAGCAGATAAAGTTTTAATGGTTAAAGGTAAACGTGATGAAAGAGCAAGAATCATATGTAGTGAGAAATCACGAGATGAAGGTCGCTTTGAAATGACGTGTGCATTTGACTTTGAAACTATGACTTTTAAGGAGTTATTATGATAGAAATAAGGACAACTGATAATGAACACATTATGATGCAAAAGATAACATTACTTTGGATATTTCATATTGGTGTTTCATATCAGAATTTGGAAGGACAACACTTTGGATTCATGTTTGGTATTGGACCCATAGAGTTATCATTCACGGTTAGGTTGTGGAACAATGACGCATCCTAATAAGATACGTGGTAATACACTTGAACGAGAAATCGTCAACAAGTCTAAGGAAGCAGGGCTCTCAGCAAAGAGAGCCTATGCTTCTGATGGAAGGTCGCTAGGTTTTAGTGAGGTTGTTGATGTTCTTGTAGAAGATGTTACCATACAAGCAAAAAGAAAGAAAAAAGTAGCACAATGGCTATACCCTGATTTTCATGGAGATGATGTAGATTGTGTTGTTACTAGAATGGATAGGAAAGAAGCGTTAATAATAATGCCACTAGAAAGATGGATAAAAATGATGAAGGAGATAAAAGATGGCACAAGCAAGCTTGACAAGTAAAGAGATTGCAGAATTGATGAAAGGAATATCGCAGCTTGTATCTGTAAAACGTATAGTAAAGAATATAGATGAAGATACATTGGTAGATATACTTTATAAATTTGAGAATGCTGGTAAGTCAGATGATGAAATACTTAGAGCATCAGAAGATTCACATGATAGTTTTCAACCCAGAGTAGGGAATTGTGAGTGTTGTGATGACTAAATTCAACAAAGAAGAGTTATTGATATTAAGGTCAGCATTACTTAATTTCAAAAAAGCTCCCTGGGTATCAGAGGGAGAACATAAGATTATTAAAAATATGTTAGAGAAGATACACGAGATGTTTAATTAGATAAATAGATTATTCCCCTTCACAGTGCGGTGTAAGGAGCCGAGTGGTTAGGTCCACGCTTACTTAGTTAATGGTTATCGATTAAGTGAGAGATTTTTTGCAAAGCTATCGTATTGCTAATTGGTTGGCACTAAATTAGATAACGAAGGGGAATAAAAAGGAGATAAGATGAAACCATTAAGAGATGAAGTAGTAATAAAACAACAAAGTAGAGAAAATAAAACAGAAGCAGGTATTATTCTAACAACAGACGTAGCTATAAAAGAAAACGTTGGTGAAGTAGTAGCTATGGGTAGTAAAGCAGAAGAATTAAATATTGGTGACAAGGTTTTGTTTGGTCCTGGATTTGTTGTTCAGGAAATAGATAAAATAGAATATATTATTATGAGACAGCAAAATATACTTCTGGTTTTAGAAGATGGAGTATAATTCAGATTTTCAATATGATTTAAAATTTGGAAATAAAGCAGAAACAGAATTTGCTGAAATAGTAAAAGATTCTACTGTTGAAATAAAAAGCGATAGAAAAACAATAGAGACTGGTAATATATATATTGAATATAAATCTAGAGGTAAACAATCTGGTCTTGCAACTACCAAAGCTAAAACTTGGGTATATAAAATACAAGAAGGCTGCATGATAGTTATAGATACAGAGTTATTAAAAAAGACTTTAAAGTATTTAGTAAAAAGTAGATTAGCAGTAGATAAAGTTCGTGGTGGTGATAATAACACATCGCTAGGAATTCTTGTAAATATAGAAAGATTGATAGAAAATTTAAGAATCGTAGAAAAACAGTCCATTTAAATAGGGCTACAAGGCTTTAAAATAAATTATTCGACATAAGTATCGCCTAAATATAGATAGTTTATTGTAGTATGTGTTTAAAGCTAAAACTGGTATTAATGGTATATTTAATCTAATTCTGTGTTTTCTTCTTCATCAATTACTTGATTATAGTCAGAAATCATATCTCTTGTATAAGAATGTATTTGATGTTGAGGAATACCAGTCATAAAGTCTAAAAACATAGCAGGAGACTTAGCAGTTCTAGATAAATCTCTTCCTAATCTACCAAATGGGAAATATGTATATAATTGATAATTATAGAAATCATCCCAATTACCATTTATAATACTTGTTAATGGTGATAATACAAAACGACCAATAGGTGGCGTTACAATACTTAATGGTGCTAATGCTGGTATAGGATATTGACTAAAGAAAGCTCTATCTCTTGCTTTTTCATCACCAAAGATTAATGATGCTGTATCTTGCATCCAAGACATAGGTGGTGATAATGCATATTCAAATATACTAGCAGTAAATATACTTGCTAATGATAGTGCCATAACATCTGCAGTAAATTGACGTTGTGCTTTTTGTGTAGATAATCCACCTTTCCAAGATTCATATCCAGCACCTTTATATATATCAATTCTTCTTTTAATACTATTCCAAGCATAGGGATGAAAACGTGTCATAACTCTACCTAAAGATGTATTACTAAAATTAGGTCTTTCTGCAGCATGATAAATAAACTGAGAAGCTTTAACACCTTTACTTGCATAGTTTAATAACATAGGGTCATTAAAAGCTAAATCAACACCCATATCTCTAATAAATAAATTTCTACCTTGTATGTAATTAGCTAACCAAGTAGTACTACGTAATATCATTTCAGAACGTCTCATAAAAAAAGCACCTTTTTCAACTACATTGTCAAGAATACCAAACTCTTTAGCTACTTCTTTTAATGTTTGTTTTTGTACTTTGTTATAATTTGCTTCATTTTCTAGTGATAGTTCACCTTCTTTAATTTTACCATTCAATCTTCTTGCTAGTTCATTTAAGAAACGTTTACTATTTATCTTAGATAGTCTACTAGAATAAAATGCTTCCTGTATAAACATGTCTTCAAATACACCAAGTTCTGCCATAAATCTATTGATATCTTCTTTGCTTTTTATTTGTTGTTTAATTCTTTTACCTTTAGAATTTACTGAAAAATACTCAGCGTTTGGAAAAGCATTACTTAACAGCCACTTAGAAGAAGAAGCTTGTCTAAATGCTTCCCAACCAACATCAGATATGGTATTTGTAAAACCACCATAAAAATTAGTAATAGCTGTTTTAGGGTGAGATAGTAATGATAACATTTCAAATTTACCTTCAAGTGTGCTGAAGTTTTTGAATTTATTAGCTAAATAAAATCTTCTAGCTTTACCTTCTTTAGGTGCATTTTTAAATAAGTTACCACCAAAAGCATCATTAAAACGTTCTGCTACATTTACTAAAGCTTCATCACTAAACACTTGGTATGCAGTACCAAACCTATTTATTTTATTTACATTTTTAGATTGTGCTAATTCTTTATAGTTTTCTTTTAATGCTTCTTTAGTTAATTCTGGACCCATTAATTGTTTACCTGGTTTTTTAATTTCTTGTAATATTTTATGTTGCTGCAATGCAGTAAGTCCTAATTGTTCTTGCATATCTTGTAAAAATCTTTTTTCTACATTTGTTGCTTTCATCTTTACAAAATCTAAATCAGATTCAATGTAACGATTAATAGTACTTAATTCTTTTTGTTTAATACCATGTAAGTCAAAGTTACGTAAAGAAGGGTATCCAGCTATATTGTTGTGTGCATCTCTCATATAAGCAGACCAATTAGGTGTAAATTCACCAAATGGTTTTTCTTTTTCAAATCTTCTGATATTATTATCTACTCTAATATTTCTTACTACGTCAATATAATTTCTATACACAGAACCCATATACATATCTAAAGCATTTACACTCGTGTCATAAAAAGGCATAAAATCTGCACTTCTTGATTTTAAATTACCAGTAGTTTGTTGTAACCAGTTTTGTGGTCTTGTACTCAATATAGATGAATTAGCTACTTCCGAAGTAGCAAGGTCACCAGAAAGTCCTGTAATACGCATTCTATCTAGCATTTGTCTACGTGCTTCTACTGCTAATGCTTTAGCTGCAGGAAAACTTAATAAACCAGTGTCGTATTGTCTTCTTAAATTACCAGGTAAATCTTTAGAGCTAACAATTCCTTTTCTATATCCTTCAATATTATTTTCAACGTATTCTTTAAGTTTAGGCCAATTACTTTTAATATTATATTGTCCTAATTGTGGAAAATAATCTCTAACCATACCATCTGGTGATTCAAATCTACCAATAGATATATTTTTTTCGTAAGGATACACTTCCTCTAAAAACTTTTTATATTCTTTAATTAATTTTACTTGAGATTTATTTAATTTTTGTAAATTTATATTTGGAAATTTTTCTATTATCATATCACTAACACCTTTTTGGTATTCAATATATCTAGCATCAGTTAATGAAAACATTTTGTTTACAATGTTAAGAGGGTCTAACACTTCAGTTTCTAAAAGTTTTTTATAAAGTATATCCACTTTACTCATGTCACTCATAATTCCATTTTTATCTAATAACAATTTATTTAATTCTTGTATTTCAAATCCAGGGTCATCTTTAGTTAATTCTTTTTCAGGTTTAAATTCATTAACCTTTTTACCTTCTTTAATTAAAATATCTTTTATAAGAGGATGTTTACTTACAATAATATCATTTTTAACCTGTGTAAGTAATGTAGTAATTGATTTATCAATACGATTAAACAATTCTTGTGGAGTAGTATCTTTAAACTCTCCTTTAACTTTAGGGTCTATTAATTTGTAAATAGTATTACTATCTTTTAATTTTTTTAAAACTTTTTGAGACTTTTTATATTCTGAATAAACATATTGCTCAGCATCATTTATTTTGCTTGAACCTTGGTCTGTAATTTTTTGCTGTATATCATACAAACGCATTTGTTTTTCAAAAACTACAGCAGTAAATATTGCATCAAAATCACCACGTTGTATGTTTGCATCATCTTTATTTAAAAACTTGAACTCTTCTTGCATACGTTCTTGTATTACAACTTTTAATCTATTGTCTAATCTGTGAAAAAATCTAGCAGCTTCTAAATTTTTAGTTAGTGTAGTAGTGGGAACTTTTAAACTAACCTTAGCAACATTACCATTTTTATCTGTTACCATAACATCTGTTAATCTTTTTTGTATATCAGAACGCATAGCTTTTTCTGCTTGTCCAAAAAATAAGATGTGATGTTTACCTTTTGGTCCGTCATTTTTTTTACTTTTTTCAATTTGTTTAAAAATGCTACCTTCTGCACCCATTAAATCTTTTAAATATTTATTAAATAATTGCAAATCTCTTAATTCAACTTCATTAACTTTACCAGCTTTGCTTAAAAAGTTTTGTTGAAATTCTAAAAACATATTACCTATATAATCTATATAGCCAGGTCGGTCTTTAATAATCTCCATGGTATTTAAAAACTCTATGTCTATAGGATTAATATCTTTTTTACTTAATATATCCATTTTTGTTTTTTCTAAATCTATTTTAATTCCATCAACTACTGGCATAGCTTCTATTAAATCTGTAGTAGTTTGTTCTATTTGGTCTGCTCTGCTTGTACGTTCTTTTGCAATAACCTCTTCAACGCCTCTACCTTCTTTAACTGCATTAGGTGTTTCATCTGATTTAATCTTTTTAGACATATCAAATAATTTGTCCATAGACGCATAAAACTTTTTTATACTACTTGGTTCAACCAAAGGACTTTGCATCACAGAGTCTACACGACCACTATATCTACCGATTTTGTAATTCAACTGTGAATACAATTTTTCTAACCTTGGTGTTGATTGTCTATCTCCTAAGGTTTCTACTTCTTCATTAATTTTTTTAATTTGTTCTTTAATTTCTTTTTGATTTATTTCAGCAAATTTCATTTCTTTTCTATTTTTCATACCATCTTTAGATATTGGATTAGCGATTAAAGAGAAATCGTAAGCAGTGTCTATTTCTTTTCTAAATACTTCTTTTAATTTAGCACCACCCCCTAGTTTTGTTATAGCATCTTTAATGGCTTGTTTATGTAAGAAAATATATCTATTAATATTGTTAGTTCTTTTTTCTTTAAATTCTTTATTTCTTTCATAGCTATCTTGTTTGATATCGTATGTTTTCTTTACCATATCAGACATAATTCTTGTAGCTTTTTCTTGAGATATACCATTGCGTGTCATAATGTCAATAACTTTACCAGCTTGATTAATAGCTAATTGCATCCCTATAACATCTTGTGCACGTTGATACACAAAAGCATCCGACTCTATCATCAAGTCTAGTTCTTTTGGAGATAATAACGTAGAATACGTATCAAGAATATCAAGGTCTTTCAATAAAGGATTATTTGCTAATTCAAGATTAAATCTACGCAACATAGTCACTACATCTTTTTTATTATAGTATTTAAATGGGTCTATTTCTAATGATATATTTTTATATTGTTTTGCTAATCCTTCTAAAAATCCTTTAGGCGAACCTTCTTTGCTGCCAAAATATTCTAAGAAATGTTCTGCACGTTCTGATATATTTTTAAGTTCAGCAT
>VMHT01223644.1_pt1 | contig 28074 bp, 23 predicted proteins | sample 4693611 | NCBI WGS metagenome assembly VMHT01 (sample SAMN12280063, study PRJNA550983) | marine metagenome | isolation source: seawater sampled from same location over 5 years 0.02-0.2 micron viral filtrate | place: USA: collected off the coast of southern California halfway between the port... ... | reverse complement strand
TTTAGATACTTGTCATACATGGGCTGGAGGCATTCCGACAATGGAAGCAGTGAAAGGTTTTAAAAAACTTACAAAAAAAATTGATCTTATTCACTTCAATGACTCAAAAGATGGCTTTGAGAGTTCACGAGATCGTCATGAAAACTTAGGAAAAGGAAACATCCCAAAGGCTGAGCTTGAATATGTAATTAAAAACTGTAAAACAGATATTGTTGTTGAAACCCCAGGAGGACTTGAAGCGCAGAAGAAAGATATTGCGTGGATTAGAAGAAGAATTAAAAAATGATTCCAATGATTATGATGCTGTTTGGCATCTCTACTTTAGGGCAGTTTCAACTTGAGATTCCAGATTTCTTACCAGACCCAAGCCCAGTCATATGTGAAGAAATGGATGATTCAAACTTTGATCCTAATTGCCAACATGAAGATTATTCAATATTTAGAAGCTGGTGTTTAGGAAACAGGTGTGATGACCACGCTGTTAAAGGCTATGTAAAATCTATCTCGGAAGATGAAACAGTTGTATGGTTTACAACTGAGGAACAAATCAACCTTAATGTTTCATCATTAGAGAGTTGGCAGATTATCAGATATACCTCTGAAGAACTTCAAGAATTAGACATAATGCCTGAAGACTGTACTTATGAAAGCGAACAGGACGGAACATGTGGATATGGCCTGTTCCCTCCTCAGCCATAATGAACTATTTACCATCCAACCTCGAATTTAAGGATGGAGTTGCTTTTATAGGAGAGACTTCACTTCTTGATGTTGCAAAAGAATATGGAACTCCCCTATATGTCTATGACTGGGAACATTTAAAAGACAATATTGATCATTTTACAAATGCATTCGGCGAAGACACCTATTTTAGATATGCAGCAAAAGCATTTATCTGTAAAGCCTTAGTTAAAGAGTTAGAGAATAAAGGATGGGGAGTAGATGTTGTTTCTGGTGGAGAAATGGCAACAGTCCAAGCTGTTACTGGAACGTTAGAAAATTCTTTATTTAACGGAACCTTTAAGCATAAAGAGGAGATTGAGTTCTTCATGCAACATAATGGAGGACATATCTCAGTAGATAATCGTTTTGAGATTCCAATGTTAGAAGATGTTGCAGATAAGTTAGATAGAAAACAACCAGTAATAATGCGAATTAATTTAGATGTTGGAGCTGAGACACATCCTATGGTGTTAACTTCAGGGTACGATCAACAGTTTGGTATCTCTATTGGGTTTGCAGAAGAGGCATTACAACAAATATACAACTCCCCTCATTTACTATTTTCTGGAGTGCATGTTCATATTGGAAGCCAGATTAAAGATCCAGAACGTTATAAAAAAGCAATGAGTGAGTGTGCAGATTTTCTCAACGCTCACCCAGCAAGCGTGGAGAGAGAGATAGTTTTTGATGCCGGTGGTGGGTTCTTTTCACCTTATGCAGGTGACGAAGTTGACCACGAATTAAAAGTCTACGCAGATGCAATTCATGAAGGTATTAAAAAACACTGGAGTGGATCATATAAAGTCATGATTGAACCAGGAAGAGCATTGGTGAACAATCCAGGAGTCATTTTATATACTGCTGGTGCAATTAAAGCTGATCGCGGTGAGAAGCCATATATTTTGGTGAATGGTGGTATGTCTGATAATCCAAGGCCTGCACTCTACGGTAGTGAACACAAACTCTTTAATATCTCTGGTGGAAAAGCTGGAGAAGACGTTGTTCATGCAGTCTCTGGTAGGCACTGTGAAAGTGGAGATTTATTAGTAAAAGATGCAATGTTGCCAAGTGATACTAAGTCAGGAGATATTTTAATGTCTACATCTACCGGTGCATATACCTTTGCTATGGCTAGTAACTATAACAGAGTGCCTAAATCTGGAGTAGTTGCTGTTACAAGTAGTGGCGTTGTTGAGTTAGTGAATAGACAGAGTTTCCAAGATACGTTAATAAATGATTTATAACTTTTAAATTATTCTGTGACATAAGTTTTGTCTAAACTAAGCCTTATGGATGACAACAGAAGAAGTTTGTTTGAAAAAGACACTCCCATAACGTGGCAAGCAAAACATATTGATTACTTTTTAAACCTTCCTTTTATTGGCAGAGTAACCATTCAGGAGTTGATTAAATACTTTCCAAATATCGAAGATTGGGACAAAGACCACGCTAAAACTCTAATTTCAAATAAGCGTAGTCGTGAATACTTGCCTAAGGACATACCTGTTTTAAATGAATTTAATGACGAACATGTTATAACTTTTCTCGACAAAGATTATCCCGATATTCTTCATTCAATGGGAGTCGACAAACCATTAATGCTTTGGTACAACGGAAATTTGAATATAGGTAAATCTATTGCGGTTATTGGCTCTAGGGATATTCATCCAAAAACAATTGAAATAACAAAACTATTCACAACCATTGCTGTGGATAAAGGCTTTAATATTGTTTCTGGACTTGCTTTGGGAACAGATACTGTGGGGCACAAAACTGCTGTTGACAATTCATCTAAAACTACAGTAATTCTTCCAAGTCCTTTAGATACGATTACCCCAAGTGAAAACAAAGAATTAGTTACACAAATTTTAGAGAATGATGGGCTCTTACTCTCTGAGTATCCTCCCGGGACACCAATAGAGAAAAAAAACTTTGTTGAAAGAGACAGAATACAGGCGGGTCTATCTGAAGGGGTTTTTGTAGGTCAGTCCGGGATTCCTGGGGGTACTTTACATACTGTACGTTATACGTTGAAATATGATAGAAAGTTATTAGTTTTTGATCCAAGCTCAGAGGAAAAACAATATGAAGGAAACAATCGACTAATAAGTGAAGTTTCTCAAAACGAAGACTTCAGTTATTTAAATGTAAAAACTAATAAAACTGTAGAGGCATTGAAAGCTAAGAAAGTGTTAGCTGATTTTATTATTACTACCGAAGAATCAATTAACGATAGTTTGGAGAAAATCTAAAATTCTGAAATTAATCAATAACGAAGCCAATAAAAATTTCTAAAATGAAATGTGCAAATTGTAAAACTGAAATATTTTTCACAGAATTTTCTTATGCAATTGTTCCAATATGTGTACCTAGAAAAGATAAACTTAGCAAAAATTGTGACAGAACTTTGGGTTTTATAAAATCTCTTCATTATTTGGTTGATAAGAAAATTATCTTTAGCAAACTAAATGTTCCAGATACACATTTTCAACTTTGGTACGATATAGATGACTTAAGAGAAAAAATTGAAGAAAAATATAATTTATTTGGTAATAAGTCTATTGATGTTCAACACTTCAGTAGGAAATATGAATTAATTGATTTAATTGAATCTTTTGAAAAAGCATTTACATCATGGCTCACAGATCATAAGAATGATATTGATGATATTGATGAACTTGCTAGATTTTTCGGTACTAATTTCAAACAGCATGATATAAACGATAAAAAATTAGAAAAATTCATTGGTCATCTTTTAGATAACAAAGATGATGCCTTTCAAGAAGAACCAAATAAAGGCTCTTATATTGCAGACTTACTTATATTTGATTTAGATAATACTTTAAGATATGAAATTGATGATACACCGATAGAACATGGAATAAATTTATTCAACAAGGTCCTAAGTAAAGAAAATACCGCAGTTTATATTGCTAGTTGTAATAGAAAACAAAGCGTTGTTACTTGGGTTGAAAATAATAATTACACAGATAAAGTTTCAATTCATGCACCTATCTGTGGCAGTGGCTATAAAGATCTTACCTCGGTAGTAGATACATTTAATCATTTAAACATTGATGAGAATGCAAATAAATTTGTTATTGGAGATACTTTTAAAGATATGGATTCAATAAGGATAATAAAAGAAAAAATAACTGGAAAGAAAGCTCAAAATTGGTTTTTTATAAGATCTTATTTTAAATCAGAAAAACTGGTTAAAGAATGGTTCAAAAACAATCCAGATTGGCAAGAAGATGCAAATTCTGATTGGTATAAGTGGGAAGCAGTTTTTCCATTTGATACTGAGGAAAAATTTTATAATTACAATTGTGGAGATCTTTACTTTTTACCAGATGGTGTCTTGCTTCCAAATTTGTCGGAAGTTGGTTTTTTAAGTACTGATTACCATAATTTTAAAAATATTGACTTATTTCAAAATTCAAAAGAGATGTATATTCGTGCAGAATATGGAAATCACAGTGATTATCCCCAGAATATTAATAGTGCTATTGAGAACAAATATAAAAATTCATTTAAGGTTGCAATTCTAGGACGTTATTTTAGAACAAACGTAAGTAGCATGAGTGACCCTTCAACAATTTCATCTGTTGAGATTATTAATTTTAAAAATGGGGCTGTATTATCTGATAATCTTACATCGTCCTTGAATCTTTTTTTTAAGGAGCAACTAGAAAACTTTCCAGATGAGAATAACATAATCATTACTTCCGTCCCTAATTCTAATGGTGGGAATAGATTTAGTGACTATCTTTTAGAGTTGAAAAATAAAATAAAAGATATAGATACAGAACTAAATATTTTTGTTTTAGATGAATTTATTACGCAAGTAGGAGACAAAGTGCCTAATCATACTATTAGAGGAGGGGTTGATAATAAAATGGATAATGTTAAAGGTAAGTATGCTATCAATGAAAAATATCTAGGTAAGCAAGAGCTTAGTTCTGCTTTCGTCTTTGTAATTGACGATGTTTTAACAAGCGGAGCAACATTTAATGAAATCAATAAAACCCTACATACTCATGGTTTTAATTTCTTAGGTGTTGCACTTGGTAAAACCCAATCATATCCATACATAGATAGCAAAGGGCTAGTAAGTTATAATTATCTACCTCTTAATGAATCAGCCGTTAAAGGTATTATTAATGACCCTTGGTATGATTGGAATTATACAATAGGGCATTGATGGTTTTTAACTATAAAAATATTTATATAAATGACAATCCTCTACAGGTAGAACAGTACTTAATATTCTTTTTTTCTTTAAGAAATAAGTTTTCACAATACCATGTCTTACAACTCGCACCCTCGTATTTATAACAAATAAATTCCGAACACCACTCATCACATGTATGTATTTTGTCGTCTATCGAGTCAATCAACATATATAGTTCGTGATCTGTAAGTAAACTAAAAGGTTTTTTACCTCTTAGGTTATAACTAGCCCTCCAATCAAGAGAGTATTTGTAGCCGTCATAACAACCAAAACACATACCTTTGCAGTCTTCATAACATGCATCTGGCCCTTCATCAAAAGGTTCTATCAGTGATGCGATTGACAATACTTTATCGAAACTGTTCTTTGTTTTTATATGTTTCCAGGTTTCTTCTTCTAAAATCTCTTTAATTGCGAGTTGAATTTTTGTCTCTTCAGTAACCAATACACTTTAATTATAAAAATTAAATGTGACATTAATTTATGGATTTCCAAAGCTCAGACTCTTTTTGAGATGAAACTATAGAGATTTTATCAGTAGCTCTTCCAATACCCTGATAAGCTCTTCTTTTTTGTTGCTTTACTTCGAATTTTCCAATTTTGCTATTTGGCCATAAAAGTATTACACCTTGTGATTCCATTCCTGTAAATTCATCAACAGTTCTAAACTGACCAGACAAGACTGTCGAGTTTTTATTAATATTATTTTTTTCATAGGTAGCCTCTAACTGTTCATAAATTTCATTGAGCAAGCTTCTTGAAGGAGAAAGAATTGTGATATCACCAGGGCTAAGTCCTGATTTAGTAGTGAAGTTATTCCATTCCTGAACTAATAAGTCTTTGAATTTTTCTTCATTTTTGGAGTATATAAATTTCGGCTCAAAACCTTCAAATTTACATTCTGGTAATTGGGTATTTAGTACTTTTGACATGTAGGTAACTATTGGTTGTGTATTTCGATAATTAATATTGAGGTTAGGAAATTTAAAACACCATTTTGGAGGCTGCCATTTTTTATGAGGTGACTGCAAGGGGTCTGCAAATATATTAAAACTATGATTATTTTCTTGTGTGAGAAGTTTTCTTAATGCATCAAGTTGTTCAAGTGTAAATTGCTGACCCTCATCTACAACTATTGAATCAAATGTTCCAAAGTAATGCTTTAGTAAGGTATCCGAGTTTTCTTCAAGATATCTATAATCACTGTCTTGCAGACTTAGATGTAAATCAACTCCTTTATTAGCTGCCTCTTTAAACTTGATTAAAGTTTCGTTTCCTTCTAGCTCTTCAAGGAATGAGGCTTCTATTACATCAAACATCAGTTCAAAGTAAGAGAAGCATTCAACTAATGGATTCTCCTTAAAAAGAAGCTTATTTTCACCACTGAGCAGCCTGTTTCTACAAATAAGTAAAGTTCTAGAGTTTTTTGTAGATTTATAATTTGCTAAAGCTCTTGCTAATACTGTTTTTCCTGTACCAGAAGCACCAATCACCACACTAGGAGCATGCTGAGCTAGACAGTCTCTCCATCTATGTATTTGTTTTTTATCGAACTTAATGACGGCTTTTTCTTTTTCAGACTTAACTGCAGCAAGACTTGGCAGATACAGCGAGGGTACTAATTGATCTTTTAGTTGGTTTAAAGAATTGTCATCAATTACTTGTCCTGAACCAGGTGGATTTGTTTTGTCAAACTCAGCTATTCTTAATAACTTTTCTTCTAAAGCCTCTAAGTCATTTTTAATAATGATATTTTCTGTTGAAAAAGCATATTTGCTTTCAACTTTTTCTCCAAACTCCCTTACATCTGGCAAACAGACAACATTATAAGTATTAGGAAATTTACCTATAGAACGAAGTATTTTTAATGCCTCACCTCTATTATTATCTGCTTGAGAAATAGGATCACCTACATATTTAGAACCACCATCTAATCTGTACCATTTTCCACTTCTGATCCTAAAGTTTTTACCACCTTTGCACTCAATGGAGAAAACGCCATGCTTTTGGTGTACTAATAAACAGTCAGCTTCTCTTTTTCCGGTACCTCTTGTCACCTCAAAGAATGCACTCCAGTTATTGTTCAAAGACTGAACAGCGCTATACAGCTGTCTTTCAGATTTGTATTCCGGTAAATAATGTTCAGGGTGTGGATATAATTTTGCCATTATTTATATATTAATTTATGACCTTTAATTTCAAGTTTCTTTTTTAAAAGTAGCTCTTCCCAGAAATGCTTTGTACCAATTCTTGAAGTATCTTCATATAAGCCAGCTTCCTCTTCCTGTTTAGTTAGTTTAAGAAATTTTTTATACCTTTTATCTGATGGGTTTATGAATAGCTCTTTTCTGTGCAAAATTGGTGGATTTTCTCTTGTTGAATAGTCTTTATCTATAATTTTTAGATTTAATAAATCCACTTTTGTTACAGTTTTCAATTCAGGATGTGGATGTTTATCGAAATCCGGATAATTATGATAGGAAATCGATTTCTTGTCATAAGGAAATTTAACAATGTTACCTTCCGGCTGTCCTAAATACTGTCGAGCTATACCCTCGTAGAGTCGTAAAACGGAATCAGTGTTATCTATTGCGTCAATATGTATATATAAAGCTTCTTGAGTTTTTTTACCTACTGCACATTTGTTAATCTTGTCTCTAATCACTAAAGGGTCGCCTATCGAATATAATAATTTATCTGATTCTTGTTTTGCAGTTTTGTAATTTGTAAAAAACACTTTGATGTCATTTTGAGTTTCAACAGGAAGTGTATTTAGTTTACTCCTTCCGTTAAACGCTTCTAATGACATGAATAATAAATAATCCTCTTTTCTTTTTTTTGCTATCTCATGAATATCTAATTTCGGATAGATTCTATTTAAAATATCGAAAGCAGACCTATAACTTTTAAATTTTTCAATTAATTTGTTCTCTTCAAAAACCTCATTTGTTTTTGGCAGCCTTCCTTTTTCTAAAATATAATCTTTAAGCTTTTCTAAAAGTTCTTGGTTTTCTTCATAGAGAACCTCAACTTTTAGTGACTTAGGAACATGAATATAGCTTTTGTACTTATTTAGTTTGTATTTGCTTTCTAGTTGATCATCCTTAAAAACAAAATAAACACCAGGTCCTGCTGCAATAGCTTTCTTGTTTAATGTTGATTCTATAAATAACTTCAACTCAAAATGATCATAAAACTTTTGGAAAGTCCCTTTCTCGGTTACATAACCATCTAGGAACTCTTTTTGATTAATCAGCAACGATATTTCATTATTTAATCTTGCGGAGACACATAGAATTTTGTTTGATAAATTCCACGCATCTTTTAGAACTTTAATTCTTTCTTTAATGTCAGGAATAACATTTATTACATATCCAATATTTACTACATCTGCTGTTGTCTTCTTTTCATCTTTAAATGAATTTGGATCCCAGCCAGAGCTTTTAAATTTCTGTTTCTTTAAAAGCTTTACGTCATCACCCTTACCGCACCCATAGTCAAAAAAAGAAGTCTCTAAATTTAATAGATTGTTTTCTAGTAGATAAATTACAGGCCTTGAAAATGAATATCTCTTTATTGCTGTTTTTCTGCTATTTTCTCTTAACGTGTTTACTGTATTCATTGCTTTATATAATAGTTTTATGTCTTTTATTCTAACTAAAATATAAGTGTGATTTATTTAGATAACAACGCAACAACACAGGTTGATCCGGCGGTCTTTGAGAAAATGAAACCGTACTTTTTAGATCACTTCTACAATGCTTCTAGTAACACACACTCATTAGGGATTCAGGTAAAAAATGCTGTTGAAGAATCTAGAGAATTAATTGCAGAACTATTTCATAGAAACCCTCAGGAAATAATATTTACTAGTGGGTCGACTGAATCAATTAATTTAGCTTTAAAAGGTATTTTTCATGAAGTTCAAAATGGAAACATAGTAACAACATCTGTGGAACATAAAGCAGTATTAGACGCAGCTGAAAGCATGACTAATAATGAAATAATTTATATTCAACCTAATAGATTCGGACAGGTGACCTCAGAGCAGATCGAATCAAGAATTGATAAAAACACAAAACTAGTTTCTGTAATCTCAACAAATAATGAAATTGGTACCGATAATAATTTGAATGATATTTTAGAAGTTCTTTCTGATGAGATTGTGTTTCATACTGATGCAACACAGTCCTTAACACATGATAAAGAAGGACTTAGAGGAATCGGTTTGCTACAAGAAAGAGTAGATATGTTATCAGTCTCAGCACATAAATTTCACGGACCAAAAGGTGTTGGATTATTAATAGCTAATAAAAAAACACAAGATAATCTATTTCCGATTATTCATGGCGGTAATCATGAAAGAGGCTTAAGAAGTGGTACGTTAAATGTACCAGGAATAGTAGGACTTGCAGAGGCTTTAAAAATACAAAATGAATGTGAAATCTCAGTTGAAAAACTTCGTATTGAGTTTGAAGAGCAATTAGTTGAAAAACTCCCTGAAGAGGTGAAATATTCTATAAATGGAATGAGGCCTACTTCTCCAATTTTCCAAAAAGAATATGGTGTGCTTGAAAAGGAATTGTCAGGTCATCCTGGAAATATAAGCATTACTTTTGAAGACATACAGGCAACTAGCATAATTGCTGGTGTTCCTGAACTCGCAGTATCTACAGGTTCAGCATGTACATCAGAAATACCAAGTCCTTCGCATGTGCTTCAGGAAATAGGTTTAAGTTTAGAAGAGGCTCGATCAACGATTAGAATATCTTTAAGTAGGTTTACTAAAAAAGAAGAAGTCAAAGATGCAACAGATATGATAACTGGCGCAGTAAAAGACTATTTAGAGAGAATTTAATATGGACCAAGCAAAACTATTTGAAACTGACAAATTTATTAAGTCTTACGGAAGGCACCAAAGCTTTTACCCAAGATATGGTTGGATAACTAGAGGGTTTCATGCAGTAAAGGAAAATTCAAGTTTTTTTAGTGATGAAAAAGCGGGCATTTATATCGGTGTCGGTAAAAACATGGTCTCTTCCATCAAATACTGGTTGCAAGCTTTTAAACTTATCGAGCCTTCAGACGATGAAGGAGCACAACGAGGTGATTATAAAACAACCGTCTTTGGAGAAAGCATTATAGGATCTAAAGGGTTAGATTTTTACCTACAGGATATCAGGACACTCTGGATTCTTCACTGGAAATTATTGGAACCAGTATCTTCAGCGGTTTCATGGTATGCAATACTAAATCACATGCCATCAAACGAATTATCTCTTAACAAAACAATTGAGTTTATTGATGAATTTTCTAATGCAAATAAAGAAATTCTTGGGAATTATACAATTGGCTCAATAAAGAAAGATGCACTTTGCTTTTTCGGAATGTACTCAAGTAACAAAAAAGATAATTTCGATGAAGGACTTATTTCTCCATTTTCAGAATTAGGGCTTCTTACACATTTAGGTAGCAGCAAATATGAATTTATAGTTGGAAAAAAGCCAAGCCTTACTTCTGAGGTAATTGTGTGGGCATGTAAAGAGTATATGGCACTAAATAATTTGGAATCAGTTACAGTTCGAAGACTAGCTGTAGATGAAAATTCTCCTGGAAGAATATTTAAATTATCTGGTAGTTCAATACAAGAGTATTTAGAAGACTTTCTTAAACAGCAACCAGGAAGTATTGTTTTAGACCAAACTTTAGGAACATCAACATTGAAAATTAACAATTATGAAAAGCTATCATTAGAAAGTTTATTTAAATCATGAATCAAACTTTTAACAAATCTTCAAATATTCAAAACTCCAACGACTTTCTTTCTTTGCTTGATGCGTATATATTTTCTGAAAAATCTGCAGACGCATTGAACAGGATTTTAGATTCAGTAAATGATAGAGGTTCTACAAAAGCTTTTTCAATAACAGGGCCTTACGGAACAGGAAAATCAAGCTTTGCGATTTTATTACGATCTCTACTAGGCAGTGCTAACTCTACTAACTATAAAACAAGCTCAAAGAAATTAGAGATACACAACAAACATCTATACGATAAATTATTACAAGTACGAACTAAAAACAGAGTATCAACAAAAGGGTTTATATACGTTCCGGTTGTAGGTGAAAAAAGAGACCTTGTGTCTTCTTTTGGAGATGCGCTATTAGAGAATTTTGAAAACACAGAATACTCAAAACCAAAAAAGTGGAGTACTACAAATGTGATGGGACTTTTAAAGAAAATCATGAAAACATCTTCACTGTTAATTATTATTGATGAATTTGGAAAGTTTTTAGAATTTTCAGCAGAAAAACCCGAGTCCGAAGATCTTTATTTAATGCAATTAATTGCAGAAGAGATCTCCTCTTCAAAAAATAAAAACTCAATATTAATAACACTTCAACATATGTCATTTACCGACTACTCGATTTCACTTTCTTTTACACAGAAAAAAGAATGGGCAAAAGTTCATGGCAGGTTTGAAGATATCTCATTTTTAGAGGGACTAGATCACAATTTAGATGTTCTAAGTGGGTTGCTTGAAAAGTATACTGATTCAAATAAAAAAATTGACACTAAATTAGCTACAGAGTTCTCTAAAGATTGGAAAGAAGCAGGTCTTGAAAAGTTAATTAAGTTATCTCCAACAAGAATTAAAAAATTAATTAACTTCCATCCTTTAGCAGCAGTAGCTTTAATTGATTTTTCAAATAGATTTGGACAAAGTGATAGGTCACTATTTTCATTTATTTTAAGTGACGAACCTGGATCATATAGAAAAATTCTTCAACAAAGAGGAAAACAATATATTACGTTTTCTGATGTGTGCAATTTCTTTCTAACAAAAGGATATCAAGAAGGTACCTTAGGAAATGTAGATCCTACAACTGCTGAAATTATCAACAATCTATCTCAAGCTAAGTCAGAAAACATGTTACTTATTGAGGCTGTAGCAGGTTTAAATATCCTCTCACAGTCTTATGACATAAAAACAAATATTGATTACTTATCCTTTGCACTTGATAAATCTAAAAAAGAAACAAAAAATGAAATTGAAGAGATTGTTAAAAGTAAAATAGTCACCTACAGAAAATACTCTAAAGAGTATAAACTTTGGCAAGGTTCTGATGTTGATATTGAGCAAACCTTATCTACTGTTAGAAATAAATTTACTCTTGAACCATTAAAATCTCTTCTTCCATCAACTGAAATTTTTTCTAATGCTGTAGCTGTTAGACACTTTCACAACTACGGAATACTTAGGTTTTTTCAAACCTATTTAATTGAATCTAAAGATGAACTTAAAGAATTGTTAAAAGAAAATCATAAGTTTGATGGATTAGTCCTAATAGTTTCAACCTCGGAACTCGCTGTAAAAGATGTTCCTACGGTTACAAATTCAAACAAACCTATTCTAAGAGGCTTTACTAAAAATTTAGGCCCAATAAGAGAACTTGCAATCGAGAGAGCTTCTATTGAGCACTTAATTCAAAATTCAGAAACCTATGACATAGATAAAGTTGCATCACTCGAATTAAAAAGACGATTTGTAAATATAAATTTACAGATTAATTCATACCTTCAAGATTTCTACTCTCTATTAGGTAAAGAAGTCAAATGGTACATTAAAGATAAAAAAACCGAAATCTCCACCTCAAAAGATCTATCTGAAGCAATTTCAAAATTATCTGACGAGACTTATAAAGATAATTTTATTTTATTTAATGACATGCTTCAGCAAAATAAATTGAGTTCACAAGGAACTGCAGCTAGAAGAAATCTTTTAGAGCACATGATTACATATCCGACAAAAGAGAACTTCAATCTAGAAGGTTTTGGTCCAGAAGTCTCAATGTACTACTCCATATTTAATAAAATTTCTGGAAATTTTCACACTTTCGACAAAGCTAATTCAGAGTGGAAACTAAAAAAACCTTCCAATACAAAAAAAGATGTTGATGGAAAATTTCAATCTCAGGGATTTAAAGGAACTGCTTGGAAAACTCTAGATAAAGAACTTAAGAGAGTTAATAAAAAAATCACACTAGACAATCTACGAGAAGTCTTGCTTCTTCCGCCATTTGGAATGAGAGAAGGTGTTATTGATCTGTTCTTAGTTGTATATCTCTTTATTAATAAAAATAGCATTGCGGTTTATCAGGAAAATGAATACGTACCTGATCTAACTATTCAAACAATTGAAAAAATGCTGAAAAGACCTGACAAGTTTTTTATTCGACTAATTAAAGATAATAAAAAACTTGATGAAATTACAAACATCATAATTAAAGACCTCGGTCTTAAAGAGTTAGATAACATAAGAAATGCGTCAACGCTGAGTATTATTGCTCCAATTGTAAGAAGTTTTAATAATCTTCCTGATTATTCACGCAAAACAAAATTAATTTCAAAAGATGCTCAACAATTAAGAAATACTGTATTAATGAGTAGAGAACCAGAAGTATTATTATTTGAAAAAATGCCACAGGCATTAGGAATGAACTCTTTTTTGAAGTCAAAGACTGTTTCTGAAGCAAATGTGAAAAAATTTGCAAAAAAACTTGAAAAAAACCTATCAGAAGTAACAAATTCATATCCTAAATTGTTAGAAGACATTGAAAAAATACTTAGAGATTGCTTACCAACAAAAATTAAAGAGTTTAACGATGTAAGAGCTGAGTTAAAGGTTATTTCAAATAGATTATCCGAAGTCAATATAGATAAAAATTTAAAACCATTGTTTATGTACTTTCAGGAAGATTCTTACAATAGAGAAGACTGGTTGTCAGCAATAGCCTTAGCAACTTCAGGTAGACCTGCTATTACATGGGATGATGATGACTTTAAAAACTTTAAAGAATCTTACAGGCTGTTATTCAACAAAATCTTAAGGATTGAGTCATTGTATGTTGAAAAAAGAAAGGCTAAAGAGGGGTATAGAGCAGTCCGAATAACAACTACAGATCAGCAAGGAAATGAAGATTATAAAATTGTAGATATTAATCAAGAGTTTGAAAAAGAATTACAGACCTCATTAGAAGAAGTTAAAGACTTAGTAGATAAAAACCAGTTTTCTTATGAGGAGTTAATTGCTTATTTAACTAGTGATATGGTTGGAAACAAAAGTTTTAAAAAAGAGTTACAATCAAAGAAAGAAACTAAAAAAGAGATAAAGAAAAAAAATGGTTAGACATGTATTAGGACTCAGCGGAGGTAAAGACTCTTCCGCGTTAGCTGTTTATATGAAAGACAGGGTTCCTGATATGGAATACTACTTCTGCGATACAGGTAAAGAGCTTCCAGAAACTTATGAATATATTAAAAAATTAGAAATACTTTTGGGCAAACCAATAGACATGCTTAATGCAGATAGAGATTTCGATCACTGGATGTGGGTAAATAAAGGATTACTTCCTTCAGCTCAGCTTAGATGGTGTACACCAAACTTAAAAATTAAACCATTTGAGATGTGGGTTGGAGAAGATGAAGCAATATCTTATATTGGAATTCGTGCTGACGAAAATAGAGAGGGTTATATTTCATCAAAGAAAAATATAAAGCCGATTTATCCGTTTAAAGAAGACGGTATAACAAAAGATGATGTATTTAAGATACTTGAAGACTCAGGTCTTGGACTTCCAAAATATTATGAATGGAGAACGAGATCAGGTTGTTATTTCTGCTTTTTTCAACGACAGTACGAATGGGTACAACTAGCTGAGAGACATCCTGATTTATTTCAAAAAGCTGTAGATTATGAAAACAAAGTAGGTTTCGAATCAACTGCTTCAGAAAAGCAATTTACTTGGACTGGAAAGGAAACCTTGAATGAGTTGCTTGAAAGAAAAGATGAAATTATTGAAAAACATAATGAAAAAGTGAAAAAACAGCTCTCTGTTACGAACAACAATAGTAATTTAGCTAGTGTTCTGGAAAATGTTTTAGATTCCGATGACGACACCCCTCCTTGCTTAGCTTGTCATATATAGAATAGAATCATGGAACACGGCTGGTCGTTAGATGTAGCACCCTGGCAAAACCTTAGAAAATTTACTTCTGACAAAGATTTAAAATGGAAATCTACTCCTTTTGATAAATTTTATAAGGACAGAATACCTACATCTTCTGGGGTATATATAATTTGCGTGAGGCCCCCTTCAGATATACCTGTCCCGCAAAAGTTTTTCTCTCCAATCTATGTTGGTAAAGCTTCAGAAAGTATTCGTGATAGGTTTATGTATCACTTAAGTCCTCAAGCTATGCCCAAAGTTAAGAAAGCTCGACAAGTTTACAAACTATGGGATAACGAACCTATGTTTCAATTTGTAGAGGTAAATAAAAAATATGTTGCGGAACTAGAAAGTATATTAATTGACTGTTTTGGTCCTACATCAAATGATGTACCAGGCATTAGGCTAGAAATAGACTATTTGGAAAATGAGTAAAACAGATGATCGAGTTCGAACTCTTTCTTGCTTTTTTGGACTTAAGAAAGTAGATTTATATTCATGAACATTTATCCAGCAATGAAATTTAAATTTGGCAACTGGGAAGCCTTTCAAATTGTAATGAGAGTAGGAGAGTTAAATTCAAATATTGATTTTGCAAAAGATTTGTTTAAAGACTCAACATTAAGCGCTGCTCGTCAAAGAGAAATAGACGAAAGTAGAGCAAAGTATTCAATTGGTAGGTATTTAGTTCGACCTGATAACGAGAGGTTTTTTAATTCTTTAGTTATAGCAGTAGAAGGGGGCGACCCCCGTTGGCTACCTGCACCTATCGACAATACAAGACAAGATATTTTTGATGATAGTTTTAGTGAAGTATATGGTGCTATTAAATTTGATGGAGAACAAAAATATTATGCGTTAGACGGTCAACACAGAATGGCAGCCATTAATTATGTTCTAACTGATGAAGACTTCGACGGAATTATCCCAAGAGATTTTGAAAAAGACCAAATTAGCTTAATTTTATTAGTCCAACCTGAAGGCCTAACTCCAGAAGAATTTACTCAAAAATACAGGAGAGTTTTTGGACACTTGAACAGATATGCAAAACCAACTGGCAAAACATCCGACATTATTATGGACGAAGATGATGTTTTTGCAATACTTACAAGAAAATTAATTGAGGATGGAACCTACTTTAGCGCAGAGCTTAATGAAGAGATGAATGCTTACATTGAAAAAGTCAAGACCAACCAAAGAGGAGGTAAAGCTGTATCCTCTGGAGAACCTTTTTTCACTACACTAGAAAAGTTATACGACATGAATATTAGCTTACTTACAAGCCCGCCTAGAACTGAAGGAACGGGAACATACAAGACAGAAGCAGGTTCTGATAAAGAATTTAGTGTTTGGGTTCAAGGAGATGAAAAGAATGTAAAGTGGGGCGGCTCTGAATTTAAAAACAACTTTATGGGAGTAAGGCCTGAACAAGAAGTTATAGATTCTCTTTATAGTGAACTGAAACTTTACTGGGAAGTAATAACAGAATTAGTACCAGATTTAGAAAAAGACCTTACACTCATGAGAGACAATCTATATGATGGATACATTGAAGGATATAAAGATGATGTCCAAAACCACGCACTTCTCAGGCCTATAGTCCAAATACCATTTGCAAAGTATTTAAGAAGCCTACTTGATAGAAAAGGTATTACTGATACAACACTAACTAAAACAAAAATAAAAAATGCATGGAAACCTATAGGTAAAATTGACTGGGACCTATTCGCTCCACCTTTTAGGGGGCTTATGCTAGTAAAAAATGTAACAGCTCAAAGTGAAAGTTGGGTTATGCGATCTGCAGATAGAGCAAAAGTAATGCCTGTAGTTGAAAAATTGCTTAGATATATATCTGGACATTACTACATAGAAGACAAAGAAGACCTTCAAGAATTTAAAGATTCAGTAAATGTATGGATGAGCCCACCAATATCACCTGAAGAATTTGATGATTGGTGGAAATACATCGAAAAGCAAAAAGCAAAAGCTTCTAATTAAGCACTCTATTTAAATTAAATAATAATTTTGAGTCAATTCTATTAATAAATTTTAAAGTTTCATTGTTTAAACTAATTAAATGGACCGAATTAGTTATTCCAAATTCACTAATATTCTTTAAAAATTCCAGGATCTCTTTTTCAAAATCTTTTTCGATATGAGCAAACGTAGGCATGCTGATTAAATCAACTTTTTGCTTGAAGTAGTGAAACCCCTTAGTTGTATCAAAATTTTTTAGTCTTCTCAAATAAGTATTCGACTTTTTAGTGGAGTTAATATAGTTTACAAGCTGTGCATTAACAAAATTTAAAAATATCAACTTCTCATCAAGACCAATTAGTGCATTGTTAACCAAATTTATTAACGATTCAGAATTTGTGTAATCATCTATGTTTTTTAACTGATTTAAAAGAAATTCATTCTCTGCTTCTAAGGATTTAAAATCATAACAATTACTTAGATAGGTAAGATTTTTATTTTTTAATGTGCCGGTAAAATAATTTATTATATTTTTATCTATTCTTAAGATTTCATCAATAACTGCTAGTTCTTCAGATTTATCTAAAGTGACATTTCTTTCATGAATATTTATTAATAAATTTTCTATAGTTTGATGTTTTTTTAATTTGGTTCTTACATTTGTGGCTAAGTATGGATAGAGTGATTCAATATTCAAAGAATTTCTTAAAGCAGGATGAGAGCTAACACTAAAACTTGTCATTATCGCAGTTTATACTAAAACAATGAACAAAAATTCTCAAATCAATATTAGTTTTAGTGAAGAAAAGCTATTCGTCATGTTAGATAAAGAAAGAGTAGAAAATTCTTTAATTCTAGAAAGAATAGCCTCAATATTAGGTGATGAACAAAAAGACTATTTGTTTAATATGGGCTTAGAAAAATACACCCCTCTTAATCCAGCTGCTTTCACCAATAAGATTGATAATTATTTCCTACTTCAAAGAAGTAAAAATCAAAGAATTAGCTATTATTTTTTTGAGAACCCCGACACAGTCCCAGATTTATACAATTATCAAAAATATGGCGTTACTTGGTTAAAAAAAGATTTGCCTTTAAAAATACTCGCTGATGATATGGGTATCGGTAAAACAGCTCAAGCTATAACTGCATTAAACGAATTAACAAAAGAGGGAACCATCGTTAATACTTTAATAGTTGCGCCCGGATCATTAATTGGAAATTGGCTGAAAGAGTTAAATTTATGGGCACCTAATTTATTGGTTTCAGTTGGAACACCATCAGCAGAAATACGTGAAGAAGCTTGGAATATAATATTGGGAAATAATCATGTTTACTTAACTACATATGATCAAATAAAATTACTACCAGAAAGTGTTCTTAATTTTAATTTCGATTTAATAATTGCAGATGAAGCTCAAAACCTAAAAAGTCCTAAAACTGACATGTATAAATCAATTAAAAAAATGAAAAAAGACAACCTCTGGTTGCTTACTGGAACACCAATTGAGAATTCAAAAAGCGATCTAATAAACTTATTAACTCTAAGTCAAAATTCCGGCGTTATATTAGAAGATAAAAAGCTATCTGAAAGAGAAATTAGATCTTTATCAAAACAGTACATTTTAAGAAGAAATAAAACAGATATATTATCCGATTTACCCGCACTGCATGAAGAGAAAATATTGTTAAATTTGAATTCTTTTCAACAAGAAGAATATAAAAAAATAATCAAAGAATATAAAACAGGTATATCAAAGATGAACCCTCTACAGGTTCTTACTGAACTTAGGAAAGTATGCGATTTTCACCTAGAGACGTCTTCAAGTTCTAAGGTAGATAAGACTATAGAGCTTGTAAAAAGTGCATTAGAAAAAAACGAAAAAATTGTTATTTTCAGTTTTAAAGTTTCTCCCCTTGAGTTGTTAAATTCAGAACTTAAATCTATTACAAAACCGCTTCTTTATACAGGCAAGTTGTCTAAAGAAGACAGAGAAGATGTAATCAAAGAATTTAAGATTTCAGAAAAAGCAAATGTATTGTTAGCCTCAATCCAGCTAGCTGGAGTTGGTCTCACACTTGTTGAAGCGAACAACGTTATTTTTTTTAACGAGTGGTGGAATCCTTCAATCAACCTTCAAGCAAGAGATAGGGTGAATAGAATTGGTCAAAAGAAAGAAGTTTTTATAACTAGTTTTGTCATTAAAAATACAATAGATGAAAGATTGCAAAACATACTTAAAGAAAAAAAAGCAGTATTTGAAGGCGTTGTTGAGAAATTAAATGACAAATCTGACTACGACACTTTATTTAACAATATGGATAAAAAAGATTTAGAAGATCTAATTTCTTATGGTCAATAAAAAGTCAGAAAAGTTTTTGCTATTAATGACCTGAGGATTAACTACTTGAGCTAAGGCTGACTTATTATCTTGGTTCAAAATTAGTACAATCATATTCCCGGATTCATTTTTTATTTGGTAGTTATCATTAAACTCCAATAATACTTTTGAACCAGAAGCCTTAAAAATACCACCAACAACTCCCCTATTATTTGTTACTTCAAACTCCTTATCATTAGTGTTAAGAAACTTACTCTTAAAATTATGTATAAATTTAAACCCTGAAAAAAAATCAGATGCAATATTATACATAAAGCACCAGTCTTTATTTTGAAGCTGAAATAGTTCAAAGTTATTCAACGATAGTAATCCATCAACAATATCATTTATACCATCTTGTTTATCAAAAGATACATCATTAATTGATGCTAAAAATCTAATTTCTTTTTTAGATAATTTAGATAAATTTTCTTTAGTCCAGTATTTTGAATCTTGGGTGGGAATTTGTTTTTTAAAGATTTCTTTTTTGACTAAATCAACAACATTTGTTTTTCCAGCAGTAAATTTACAAAGTGGAAAATTGTCACATCCATAAAATTCCAAACCGGCTTTAGGTCCCTGTTTTGCAACCCTAACCTGAAGTTCGCCGTTACATTTGGGACAAGGTAAATAAAGCATATAAAATGTTTACCACATAATTCAACAAAAATAAATTGCATATCCTAAAATTTTTTTTTACTATTTAAAACGCAATGTCAGAAGATAAAAACATTAAAGATTTAATAAAGTTTGGTGATTACTTAACACAAGTAGGAACTGAGCTACATGACGAAGTAATAGGTCACGATTATTTAGTAGAAGAAGACTTACAGCAAGTGTTAGGCCCTAGGTTTATTCAAAAAAAACTTCCTATGCTAAGAGAGCTAAATTTTCATAGAGAGATATTTGGGTTAACTTGGAAAGAAGGCATTAAGCCAGATTTCACTTTTTTTGCAGATAAAGACAGTAAAGTGTCTCAACCTTTTGTTGTTGAATTTAAACACACTGCAAAACTTACAGATGATCATAGAAAAGAACTTCTGCAGCAACTGAAGTTTGGACAAAATACTTTTTTAAATAAAAATGATGATCTGAATTATGGATTTCTATGGAATATTGTAAAACATAAATATCAAGTCTCTAACGAAATTATACGAGAAATATCTGTAGCAACTTTGGATGACTTGACCAGAGAGCTTGAAAAAGTAAATGAGTACAAAGAAAAAGAAGAAAAGATTAAATTTTTAGGAGATTTATTTATGACTATTTTAAAAGACACTCCAAAAATATTTTCTCTTAAAAAATTTGCAGGAGAAGTAGACACCTATCTCAAAGATCATGATTTGACTATTGGAGAAGTGTTGTCGAATTTCGAACCTTCTTACAAAGAGGTGTTTAATAATTCTCTCAAAGAAGGATCACTATTTAAACTTGAGGTAGATTCAGACCCTAAAGTAGAGCTCGAGCTCTGGAAGATCACTGGTGTAGACCAAAATCTCAGTATGGAGTTAATAAAGAGTTATTAATACGAAGTTAGACTTTTATGATTGAAATCTTCCCAATTGGTGGGTATTCCAAAGTAGAGGGAAACAGCATACTTATCAAAGTAGATAAAGATTCAGTAATTCTAGATATGGGGTTAACTATGGATAATTATGTTCAGTTTCAAAACTCAAATCAAAATTCAAACAACAATACTTACTATGATGAACTACTAAAAGTTGACGCTGTACCTGATTATTACAGAGTTCAAGAACACCTCCATACTGTAAAAGCAATCATTCCCTCTCATGCACATCTAGATCATGTAGGTGCTATTCCGTATGGTGCAAAGTTTTTTAAAAATATAGAAATTCTTGGAACCCCGTACACCATAGCTTTTCTAAAAAAAGAGATTAAGAATACAGGGTTTAGCAAGTACTTTAAGAACAACAAGATCTCCTTAAAAACATTCGAATTAAATTCAAAATACAAAGTAAGCAACAAGATAACGGTTGAGTTTATTGAAGTTACTCACTCAATTCCCGATTCAGCCATTCTTGCTATACATACACCTTATGGAGTTGTGCTTTATGCAGTTGATTACAAATTTGATGAACAACCTCAGCTAGGTAATCCACCAAATTACAGGCGTTTAAAAGAACTTGGCAAAGAGGGTGTAAAGTGTTTAATTTTAGAATCTTTATATGCAGATTATGATATTGAAACTCCATCGGAAGAAGATGTGAAAAACGAAATGCTAAATATTTTTTCAAAGCTTGATACAACAAATAAGACAATCATTACCTCTACATTTAGCTCTCACATCGTTCGCTTAAAAACTTTAGTTGATACAGGTCAAAAGCTTGGAAGAAAAGTTTGTTTGCTCGGTAGGAGCCTTAATACTCACTCAAGCCTTGCACGCGAATTAAATATTACTGATTTGAAAAGTGGCACAACGATAGTAAGTAGATTTGAAGAAATAAACAATTTACTTGAAAACGTGTATGCAGATAGGGACAAGTATTTTTTGATATGTACAGGTCATCAGGGCGAAGAGTTTTCAGTACTTTCTAGAATTTTAGACAACTGGTTTGATTTCTCTTTTACTAAAGACGATATAATGTTGTTTTCCTCTTCAGTAATCCCAACAGAATCAAACCAAGCTTCTTTTTCCGAACTTGAAGCCAAGATGAGAAATAAAGGTCTAAATATAATGAAAGACATACATGCATCTGGGCATGCAGGATTAAAAGATCATAAAAAAATGCTTAACATGGTTAATCCTGAAATTATTATTCCTGCTCACGCTGGCCATGATAAGGCAATTCATATTAAAAACTTGAGTGAAAGCATAAGCGTTGGGGAGACAATTCTTACCCAAAATGGTGATCATATAAAAGTTGTTTGATGAAATAAGTATTTCTTTTTAGAATCAAATTATAAAAGACTATAAAAATGCAGAAAAGAATATAAATGCCATTTTGTAAATATGGACATCACATGGTTCTTAGAGATGGACAATACGGTGAATTTTATGGGTGTTCAGCTTATCCTTCTTGTAAAGAAACAAAATCTATTTACAGCTCTTCTTCAGGAAGTAGACCAAAAAAGAATTATTCAAAATCTATTTTCCTTGGAATTGTCGATGTTTTATTGGGAGCTTCATTTAGTAAAGCAGGGTATGGAAGACAATATCGCTTAGCTAAAAAAACTACAAAGTATGTTTATAAAAAATCAACCCCTACATACAAGAGACCAAATCCCAATTATACAAATAGAAATAAAACTACTTCACAAAACTATAAACAAGCGAATTCAGTAAGCTCTTCAAATGCACCTAAACGGTCAAAGAAAAAAACTTCTTCACAAACTAAAACACCTCAAAGTAAAACCATTAAGAAAAAGAATACTGATAATTTAAGGATTACAAAATCTCAGGAAGATAAAATGGAACGTTTACTTGAAATGATAAGAGGAACCGATCTTGAAATGAAAATATTTAATAAATTTGAGAGCAACACTACAAGAAAAGAGTATAAATTATTGGTTGAAGAGATCGAAAATTATTTACATGATAGTAAAAAAAGAGAGCAAAAAGAGAAAGCTATTAGTAAAAAATTAGATGAATTAGATCGTAGAGAAGATTTCCTAGATGAACCAACTTCAGAAGATCTCGCACAACTTGAAGATATTGAGGATGAGTTTTTGGATAAATATTACTAACTCTTTAAAATAAACTACTCAGTCCAATATACGTCTGTACCATCTTCCAATCAGCCTACATTTAAATTATCTTCCTCCATAATTAGAATTTTATTAAAAACAAAGTAAAAAGTTTTTTAAATCTTAAAAAATGTTTGTTGACCTTCAATAAAAATCTTAAAATAAATTTATGGTCAAAGCAAAGCCAAAAAAGCTATACATACATAACGATGTAATAGAAAAAGGCAATAAAAAAGAGTTAAAACAAAGCTCGCTTAATAAACGAAATTACTATTACGAACAATTATTAATTTACGGCTCAGGCTTACCACAAATAAAATCTGTTTCCGGTAAAGCAAAGGGCTGGTTCAGACTTCCTTTAGGCGGTGGATCAAATGGTAAGGATAAGTATTTATGGTTTACTTCAGGTGAGAAGTCTTATGGAAAAAAGATCGGGCTAAGTAATAATGAAATCTTAATTAGAAGCATACGTGACCACGATGACACTAAATATGATTTACAACCAGGGGCAAAAACTAAATGGAGCCCATTAGATTTAAAGGGAATTGATTCTGATAAAGAAAGCTACCAAGCCTTAACAGATAAACAAAACCAGATAGTCAGATCAAATTCCAATATAACAATTGTTGAGGGCTTTCCGGGAACTGGAAAAACAATTGCATTATTAAAAAAATCTGACAAATACAAAGCTAAAAAACAGATTTATTTAACTTACAGCAACTATCTCGGCTCAAGGGCAAATATTTGGTTTGAAGCAAAGCAAGATTTAATAAAAGACAGAACGGTATACACTTTCAACGACTTTATATTGGAATTTGCAAAAGTAAATAAATTAAGTTTTAATATATCTGAAAAAATTCATAATAATCATTTAGAAGCAGAAGCCGAGTTCAATAACTTTATTGCTTCCCAAAAAATGAACCTTGAGTCCTGGGCTAACAAAGAAGACAAAAAAAACAACACTGCTGTATACCATGAACTTTATTCAAAAGCGTTTGGTCTATATGATAAAAATCTTGAAACCCAGAGAGAAACTATTTTTGAAAACTACAAAAAAAGAGAACAAGAGTTAAAAAAAGTTTCAAAAGTACCAAAAACAATATTAAAAAATATTTTTAGAGATAAAAAAGAATCAAAACTTTTTCCAAGTTTGGTCGCTGCAAGGGAATTAGTTAACTTATTTCTTAAAAATGAATTAAAAATTCCACAAACTCTTGAGAATGTGGAAGTCGTTCTTGTTGATGAGGTTCAAGATTTAACAGAAATAGAGTGTTTCTTACTACTGCTATACGCAAAGTCATTAGGCGATAAAACAAAAATGATCATTGCTGGTGACGAGTCACAAACGGTAAAACCCTCCGCTTTTAAATGGACAGCCTTTAATAGAATATTAAATTCTAAAGCGAAAATTCAAAATTTAGAAAACAAAAAAGACAATAAATCAAGATTTAATTTAGAGAAAAGCTTGCGAGCTCCTACACAAATTGCAAAAATTATTCACTCTACACAAGACCTTTACAGAAACATAGACAAAAAAACTAGACCTTCTGTAAAGAAATATGATAGCAATGTAAAAGAACGATATGGAAGAGTTATCTATTATTCAGCGTCAAGCTTATTAGAACTAAGTGAGATTTCTGACGCTATCTCTAAGCTACCATCAGCTGCTTGTATTTACCCAGGGGGCAATATTCCAAATAAGTATTTATCCTCATCAGCTTCAGAGTTAATTTATACAACAGAGAGAGTAAAAGGTCTAGATTTTGGAACAGTAGCAATTGTGGATACCGGGAAATACCTACAAGAAATATTTAGAGATATTGAATCATCTAAAGCAAACAAAAGAAAGGTAGAAAATTTAAGAACCAAAATAGACAGGTTAAGAGTTGCTGTTTCAAGAGCTACTGATATGTTGATACTTCTAGATATTTCACCAACAACAGCAGAAGTTAAAAAAGCATCTATGGATAAAAATATTGGGTATAGAAGCTATGTTGAACAATTGTTTGGAAACACTAATGAGGCAGAAGTAGATGAAATGTTCTCAATTATCTCATCTAAAGATCAATTGATAGAAGAATTGAGTCAAAACACCTCAAAAGAGGAATTTATAATAAAAAAAATAGAACAAATAAGCAAAAGCATTTACGACAACCCCCAGAGTGTGCAAAATGAAACCTTGTCTTTATTGCAAATATCTAAAAAAGCATTTCATGAACACGAAATTGATAATATCCTTTACTGTAATGTTCAGGTCTTAACAACTGTTACATTTTTAAATTCAATTCTATTGAGTGACAAATATATTGAATATAGAGATTTTAGAAGAAAAATTGATAAAAGCCTAAATGAGTTAGTAAAGCTTAATTATTTTAAGAAATCTTTAGCGCATGATCTTAAAATTCTTACTTCAAAAATAGAAAAATTTAAAACAGCGCTTGTTTTAAAAGAATTAAATATAGAAAATGTTGAAAATCTAAATAGCATTTTAAAATTTAGTAAGTTTTTAAAAAAGCTAACACTTTCAGGAACTAGCAACTTAGATGTACTGAACCCTTCCTTTGACCGGCTAGTAAATAGATGGTTTGAAAGTTTAAAGGATATAAATACTCCAGATGTAAATACTATTTCCTTGATTAATGAAACTATTACTGAATTTACAAAACGCTTTCTAGAAAATATAAAAGAAAAAAGTATAAAAAAAGAAAAAGAAGAAGTTTTTAAAGAAACTTTAAGGTTGATTTATAAGGGATGGGCTGAATTCTCAGAAGGATCAGCTACAGGCATTAACAAGAAAAATGAGCTAGAAAAAGCTTTAGATTGCTATTTGATACTTTCTGCTCTATCTAGAAATAAAGATAACATAGAAAGCGTAGTTCGTGTTATGAGAAGGTTAAATAAACACAGTGATGCGGAAAATTACCTTACAGGTCTAGGCGGAAAAGCAAATTTATTAGATTTTGAAAAGCTACACGATACTATCTACAGCCTGAAAGAAATAATCTCGTCTATAGAAGATTTTGGTAAGCACAATATTTTCTTAGAAGAAGAGATAGAGTTTATAAATGAGAAGCTAACAAGTAAAAGGAGTAAGAATCATGGGACCAATTGAGCATGCTGTATGTCAGATTGCTTTTAAAATAGAAAAAAAATATCAAGATAAGGAGTTTAAAGATCAGGTTCTATCTATTGCTAGTTTTATTCATAGTTTGGAAACAGAACCAAAAGATTGGGAAACGAATAAAGATTTAAAATTAATAGAAAAAATAGCAAATGAGATTAAAGAAGAAATTAAGTAGGTTTTATAATTGGAATCTCTGAAGTCATACTATCTAAATTTTTTTGATACTTTGACTCTTTCTCTCTAACAACAGCACCATTAGGATTGGTAATCATCCTATCAAACTGTGGAATATCATGTTCTTTGTACCATGTAGGAGGTTTTCCTCTTCTTGGTTCTGCATTTTTAGGGCCAGTTTTAGACTCTTTTATCCACCCATCAACATTCGTTAGTTTTTCTCTAAAGTTTGCAGGATCTAACTCTACCTCCCAGATAATCTCATAAATATCTTGTATTTGACCCAATGTAAAGTGTTCTGGAAGAAAACGAGTTGCTAAACCGCTATATTCTAAGGATATTCGGAGACGATTGGAAGCTTCTAACAACATATCATAATGATCAAACGCCATGTTTTCCGGTATAGATCTATTGAAATACCTTCTTGGCACCTTAAACCACTTAATTTCTTCACTTTCATCATCTAGCTGCAACTCTTCATCACTGGTATAAATAGCAGTGAAAGCAGTTGTGACAACTCTTGCTTTCTGACCAGAACGTTGATTTATGATACGATTATCTCTTCCAGTATCACTATATGATCTAAACTGGTTTAGGTACGCAGGAGAAATGCCTGTTTCAGAAACAAAAATTCTTCTGGCAGCTTCTTCTAAAGTTTCATCACCTTGAACAAAACCACCAGGAAGTGACCACTTATTTTTTTGTGGAGTAATACCCCTCTTTAATAGAAGAACATTTAACATTTTTTCTTTCCAGTCAATCTTAAAGCAAACAACATTCACCGCATTTAAAGAGACTGGAAATCTCTCATCCTTACCCATAAAAATAATTATAGATGACTCGTTTAATAGTAATAACCACAAAAAAAACATATTTTTATTTGTCATAAACACTATTAACCTATATAATATTGGTGCAAATCACTAAAAAGATAGGGCTGTGATGAAGGAAGAACGCATTCCATCTAGATCGACTATATGTTGGTCTATGTTTAATGGCACAAGTTGTTTGTGTAATGAATGTTGGAGCTGTAGGAGAAAAATGAAGTATCACACAAAGAAAACTGCTAAAGAAAAAGCGCAAAGAGCTCGTAAACGCACACACTCATTAATAAAAGAATATCACTGTAGTTTTTGTGGATTATTCCATATTGGTCATGTTGGGAGGAAATATTAATGAGAAATATAAGTAAATGCAGTTGTGTAACCGTAAATAGATTAAGACAGCATCATGGAGTTGTTTGCACAACATGTAACCCGAATAAAATAGAGAAACTTGTTGTCCCCAGCTCTATTACTGCGTATCGTGTTTGGAAATTCAGCCATCAAAATGCATTTCAAAAACCTACACAACTCAAACAAGGTTGGAGTGAGTTTAATGATGTTTTACCTCCAGGATTTGGTGAGGAATCTGATTTTATGAAACCATGGTCTGGTGCTTCACACTGTTTACATATTAATCATAAAGCCCCAAATCCCTACTGTAGCTGTGGTTTTTACTCTGTAAACACATTTGGCAAGGAAAGTCCACGTTCATTCAGTCATGATGGAACAGATACCATCGTAAGAGATTTTGATAGAATGCTTTCGATTTTAGAGAGATATGATGAAGATACTCAAAAATCTATTCTAGAACTCCTGTTTTATAGCCCTGTAGCAAAAACACTAGAAATACAAGATTTCAGTCTTTTAGGTGAAGTCGAGTTGACCGGAACAGTTATTGAGTGTGAATTGGGATATCGATCTG
>VMHT01043108.1_pt1 | contig 28075 bp, 40 predicted proteins | sample 4693611 | NCBI WGS metagenome assembly VMHT01 (sample SAMN12280063, study PRJNA550983) | marine metagenome | isolation source: seawater sampled from same location over 5 years 0.02-0.2 micron viral filtrate | place: USA: collected off the coast of southern California halfway between the port... ... | reverse complement strand
TTGTTCTATCTAGCAGACGGAACAGCAAGGGGCATTACAAAAAATTACACTATAAACACAGCCAACACATGGGAATATAAGACCATAACTATTGATGGTGATACAAGTGGTACTATAGATAACGACAATGGTTTGGGTATGGGTGTTTATTGGGTGCTAAGTTCTGGTTCAGGCAGGGGCACTGTAGATGGTTCTAGCTGGAGAAATTATGACGTTAATCAATTTGGCTACGGTCATACTGCGGATGTATTAACAGATTCTAGTGCAACATGGCAAATCACAGGCGTACAGCTTGAGGTAGGTGAACAGGACACACCATTTGAGCATCGGTCTTATGCGGATGAGTTGCGTAGGTGTCAGAGGTATTATTACAGACACGCTGATGGTGGAGACGTTTCAACTGCAAGCGTTGGTACAGGAACAATGTATAGTGCATCTGCCCTTATGTGTACGGTTTCATTTCCTGTTAGAATGAGGGCAACTCCTACGCTTGACCATCTAAATGCTACAAATGCCTATAGGTTCTGGAGAAATTCTGGTTCTGATTATTTTAATAATTTTGATTACCTTTTTGATGCCCATCCTCTTGGTGCGGCAATCCAAGCTAACAGTAATGTTTCAGGAACAGCAGGGCATGGTGGCAGAATTATTTTAGGGGGTCCATCTGCTTACATTGCTTTTGATGCGGAGTTATAAAAATGGATAATATGCAAATAGCAAATGCACAATATTACAACGACCTTGATGGCAATCAAGCTGGCGTAAAAGCCACTATTGACGGCAAAGAGATGTCTGTTCCCCTCGACACAGCCAACCGCCACTATGCGGAGATAATCAGACAATCTGAGGCTGGCGAACTAACTATCCAGGACGCTGACTAATGTTCGGTGTTCAGGCGATATCTGAGAATAGTTTTTCTACTCAAGGCATTGTGCTTCTTGGGTCTGAGTCGCTTGACGCGAACTTTACACAGTCCGCAGATTTGTCCGTCATACTTGACGGCAGCATGGACGTTATCGGTGCTTTCTCCAAAATATCCGCTGCCTCTGGTTTGCTAACCGCAGATGTAGAAATTACATCTGACTTTACACAAACCTCGCAAGGCTTGCGCTTCGCTACAGGCATAGCAGAGCTTGACGCAAACTTCACACAGGCAGGCGTTCCAAACATCACTGCCTCTGGTGTGTCTGAGCAATCCGCAAACTTCACACAAACCAGCACACAGACATTAATTGTTGGCGGCGTTGCAGACATTAGTGGCAACTTCACACAAACCTCTGACGGCATTATGATTGCCTATGGGTTGCAAGACTTAATTGTTGATTCTGAAGTAGTAGATGCTTTAGGCGGTATGTTATTTTCTGCCGATGTAGAGCTTAATACACAGTTTGATTTGACAGATGCTTTGGGCGGGTTGTTGGTAGACGCAGGCGCAAGTGTAGATTTCTCTTTCTTGTCAGAAATGGATGGGGAGTTGCTCTGGGAGCAACTTAACGCTGGTGGTACAGTGGAGATATGGACACCTGTCACACATACAGGTGATACATGGACACAAATCAACGCTGGTGGTACAATAGAGCAGTGGAATCAAAGGGTGGTTTAAATGGCAAGCACATATACTTCTAATTCAGGCATACAAAAACCCGGTTCAGGTGAACAGGCGGGTGCTTGGGGTACAACTGTAAATACAAACTTTGACATTATTGACCGCATTACTGGCGGTGTTGGAACCATCACGCTTACTGGTACCACTCATACTTTAACCACCACCGATGGCTCTCTTTCTGATGGTCACTATAAGGTTCTTGTTCTTAGCGGCTCTCCCAGCGGTACAAACACAATTACTATCAGCCCCAATGACCAAGAAAAACTGTATTTTGTTCAAAATAGTTCTGGCCAGCAGGCCATATTTACGCAAGGCAGCGGCGGAAATGCTACTGTTAATAACGGTGATACTGCAATTATTTATGCAAACGGCGCGGGGTCTGGCGCACAAGTATCTGACTTTACTGGCACACTTGCGGCACCAACCGACCTTGTAAACGACACAACTCCGCAGTTGGGCGGAGATTTAGATGCGAACAGTAATGATGTTCTGATGGGCAACCAGTCAGTTAAATTTGGCACAAGCAAGTGGGAAATTGTTTTAGACACAGGGGACGATGACCTGTTGTTTAAGTACAACGGCTCAACAGTATTTAAACTTTCTAGCGCGGGTGCGGTTGTCGCCTCTGATAACATTACAGCTTATGGAACACCTTAATGGCTCTACCAGCATCTGGAAATCCTATCAGTTTTGGCGACCTCAGAACGGAATACAATACTGGTAGCAACACGGCGATATCTATGGCGGACTACTACAGGGGTGGTGGTTTTATTCGCGCTTTGGCTGGCAACAATACAGCAGCTAATTTGTCTGCTAATGTTCCTACAAGCGGTACAGTTTCTTTAGGCAGTTTTCACTCTCAAGAAAAAGGCTTTCAAAAGACCTTTTCTTCCGATGACTCTAGCCAAGATGCTTCTACTATCTTTGGTTCTGACTATACTGTCGATTATCCAAAAAGAATTGTTATTAACTCAGGTGTTACAATCTCTGGCCTTAACGGTGTGGATGCTATCAAGTATCCTTCTGGTGGGGATGGCACTCTAACCATTACAAATAACGGTACGATTTCTGCAACAGGTTCTTTCTGCATAAATAATTTAAGCTCAGAGACAGTTGCTGTAACAAACAACGGCACAGTCACAAGCAGTAACAGCGAAGCATTTAACTCCACTTTTTCTGGGAACGGTGAATCAGTAATTTATTGGGTAGGTGGTTTTGGTTCCGCTTCTGGGCCAGACATTTATCATTCTGATTATGGGGCAAGTTTTAACTGTAAACTTACTCGTTCAGGAAACACCTTTACTGTAAGCTGGACATACAACGAACTTGATTACAGTAACAGGGGCGCGGGTTCATATAATATTTCATCCATCTTCCCGTTAGACGGTTCTGGAGCATTAGACAATTCCGACACCAGCGAATATTTAATCAACACCATTTATAATTATCATGGCAGAGACGCTAGAGATATAGCCTTCGGCTCTAAGATTATTAGCGGTCAGCGTCATTTTTGGTTTGGTACCACAGCTAAAGCATCTACAATGACGCTTGGCTCTACAATGCTTTATAAACAAGACGGTTATTCTAATCAAACAGCTTTAAGCACAAGTAACAGCCGCAGAAGCAGTATATTAGACACCTTCACAGGAGCCGACACCAACGGCTCAGTAACGGGGGTATGACATGCCACTAACTAAGTTACAGTTTAAGCCCGGTATTAATAGAGAAGTTACTTCATACTCTAATGAAGGTGGCTGGCGTGACTGTGACAAAATACGGTTTCGTTTCGGCTTTCCTGAAAAGATGGGTGGCTGGGAAAAATACACCAGTAGCACTTATTTAGGAACAGCCCGTGCTTTGCACAACTGGATTGCACTAGATGGCTCTAACTATCTGGGCATTGGTTCTCATCTAAAATATTACATCGAAGAGGGTGGTACGCTGAACGATATCACACCTATCCGTGTCACTACCGCCGCAGGTGATGTAACCTTTGCTGCAACAAATGGCTCTACAACTATCACAGTTACAGATGTCAGCCACGGCGCAAATCAGTTTGACTTTGTGACTTTCTCAGGCGCGGTGAGCTTGGGCGGGGTAATTACTGCTGCCGTTCTAAACATTGAATATCAAATTGCTCGTATCGTTGACGCAAACACATATGAAGTTACCGCCGCTGTTGCGGCAAACTCTTCAGACACAGGCAATGGCGGTTCGAGTGCCGTGGGCGAATATCAAATCAACGTGGGCTTGAACACCACTGTTGGTGGTACGGGCTGGACTGCTGGTCTGTATGGCGGTTTAACAACCACCGCTCTTCAGACAACTGTTAATGAAGGTGGGGTTCTTTCTTCATCAGACACAACGATTACCGTTACCAGTACCACAGGTATTATCGCAGGCGATGTTGTTCTAATAGGCAACGAGCTTATTCTTGTTGGTGGCATATCCAGCAACGACCTTACTAGCTGTACACGCGGACACTCAGGCACAGCAGCGGCCTCTCACGCGGACGGTTCTGTGGTTCAATTGGCTTTAGGTAACGCTAATCCTGCTGATGATTTTTCAGGCTGGGGTCAGGCAGCGTCTGGTGGTCTTACTGCTACAACTCAAATACGCTTGTGGTCGCACGATAACTTTGGTGAAGACCTGCTTATTAACCCACGCGATGATGAGATTTATTATTGGGACAGAACTAACAACTTGTCCACTCGCGCTGTAAAACTAAACAGCATTGCTGGCACAAAGAGAAGTGTGCCTACTCTGTGTAAACAAATCCTAGTGTCGGACCGTGACCGCCACGTTATTGCATTTGGTTCAGACGGCATCAACGCAAGCTCTTCTGCTGTAGATGGAGACGGCACACAAGATCCATTGCTGATTCGTTTCTCTGACCAAGAAAACCCAACAGAGTGGTACCCCACTACAACCAACACCGCTGGTGATTTACGCTTGGGTGCTGGTTCTACCTTTGTACAGGCAGTGGAAACAAAGCGTGAGATACTGGTTTGGACGGACACTGCATTGACATCCATGCGGTTCATAGGACCGCCGTTCACGTTTGGACTTCAGCAGTTATCTAGCAATATTACTATAATGAGTCCAAACTCTGCTGTGTCCACCGAGGACTTTGTGTTCTGGATGGGTATTGATACGTTCTATGTATATGCTGGGCAGACACAGACGCTACCATGTACTGTAAAGGACAAGGTGTTCTTAGACTTTAACCTTAGTGAGCGGGAAAAGGTTGTTGCTGGCGTGAACTCAGAGTTCAGCGAAGTAACTTGGTTCTACCCGTCTGCTAATGCAAGTGACAATGACCGCTATGTTACATACAATTACTCTGAAAAGGTGTGGTATTTCGGTACGATTGAAAGAACTGCGTGGTTGGATCGCGGTACCCGGACCTTCCCTATAGCTGTAGGTGATGGCTATATCTATAACCACGAGTTTGGTTATGATGATGATGGCGTGGCTATGAATTCGTTTATCGAATCAGCAGCCATAGACATTGGTGACGGTGACAGGTTTGCTTATTTGCGTAAGGTAATACCTGACTTAACATTTGATGGGTCAACTAACCTAGCATCGCCGCAGGCCACGTTTACTGTAAAGGCTAGAAACAATCCTGGTTCTGACTTTGACAGCACACAGTCTGGTACTACAACTAGGACACAGACCACCCCTGTAGAAGAATTTACAGAACAGTTAGATTTAAGAGTTCGTGGACGTTCCTTTGCACTTCGTGTAGAATCAGGGGCACTAGGGTCTAAATGGAAGTTAGGAAGCCCTCGTGTGGATATCAGGCAGGATGGTAGAAGATAATGTCAAGTAATCAAGTCGCACCGCCAAGACTTCCAGAACCGCAGGCAGAGTACTCGCAGCAGTACATGGCGGATTTGGTTCGCTCTTTGCAGACTTTTATTGAGCAAGAGCGTAATCCTGGTGAGATGCGGGGGACTAAATTAACGCTGACGGATCTGCCTACTTCAGCGACGGGCCTCGAAACTGGGTCCTTGTATAACGACAGCGGCACGGTAAAGGTTGCGTAATGGGTTTATTTAAATCATTTAAAAAAGCATTAGCCCCGATAGGAGGAGCAGTAGGATTTGCCATCGGTGGTCCTATGGGGGCTGCAATTGGCTCTGGCATTGGCTCACTTGCTGGGGGCGGAGATGTCGAAGACGCATTGAAAGCCGCTGCAATAGGTGGTATCTCTGGATATGCTGCCAAAGGTATAGGGTTTGGTCAGGGCACGGGCACTGGTATTGGCAGTCTTGTCCCAAGTTACAAAGGCACAGCTATGCTTGGGTTTGGTGCCCCCTCTCCCGCTGCTTTAGCAAAAGAGCAGGCCATGCAGTCCATGATGGCTGGAGAAGGTGTTTCTGCCCCGGCAAAGAAGGGTATTTTCTCTATGTTTGACGATATGAGCATGGGCACAAAGCTTGGTCTGGGGGCTGCTGGATTAGGTCTTCTCGGTGGCCTTGATCAAGAAGAAGAGGGTGAAGCAAGACCAATTGACTACGGCCCTGACGGCAAGGCTTTTGGAAAGGTTGTCGGACGGTCAGGAACAGCGTATGATGTAAATGACCCACGACAGATGGAAAGTTATCGTCAGGAGTTAAGAGAGTTACAGCAACCAGGCTATGATTATCGCACTGATAAGTATGCTCCTGTTGCTCGTAGTTCTGGGTATGCTCATGGTGGGGACGTACATGCAGGGGGTGGTGAGGTTGACGGACCGGGTACAGGAACATCTGATTCTGTACCTGCAAGACTCTCCGACGGGGAATTTGTTTTAACAGCCAAGGCTGTTAAAGGTGCAGGCGGTGGAGATAGAGATATCGGTGCTGCACGTTTATATGATATGATGTCAGAACTAGAGGCGACAGCATAATGGCAACACAAACAGTAGAACAGGTAGCAAGACTAGCCCCCTTTCAGGAACAGTTTCTGAAAGATATCTTTGCGCAGGCTACCGCGCTTAAAGGAACACCACAGCCTTTTGCGCCACAGCAATTAGCTGGGTTATCTTCTGCACAACAGCAGGCTATCTCACAAGCGCAGTCGGGTATTGGTGGTTACCAGCCATACATGCAAGCGGCGCAGCAGTTTGCGGGTCCCGGCGGCGCACAGCAGTTTATGAATCCATACGAACAGCAAGTTGTTCAGCAGACAATGCAGGACATTGGTCGTGAAGGTGCAAAGGCTCAGACACAACTAGCAGGTCAAGGCGTTGCCTCTGGCGCGTTTGGTGGTTCTCGATTCGGTGTGGCACAGGGTGAGCTAGCAGGTAAGACATTAGAACAACAGACACGAGCCGCTGGTCAGCTAAGACAGCAGGGCTTTCAACAAGCACAACAGGCAGCGCAAAGAGCCGCACAGCTACAAGCTGGTCTGGGTCAAGCACAACAGCAGATGGGTATGCAGGACATCAACCAGCTTTTGGGTATCGGTTCTCTGCAACAGCGTCAGCAGCAGGCTGGCTTCGACGTTGCCAGAGCCAACACACTGGCACAGCAAGCATTGCCGTTTCAAGAAGTCGGCTTCTTGTCAGACATCTTCCGTGGTGTACCAGCGTTGCAGTCAACTATGCAAACATCTACAACACCACCTCCAAGCCTTGGCTCACAGCTTCTCGGACTTGGGGTCGCGGGTCTTGGTGCGGCTGGTCAGACTGGCGGTTTTGGTAACTTGTTTGGTATGGGAACCTAAATATGAACAACGAAGTTCTTCGTCGTAAACTGTTTCGTACTGTATTAGCGGACTCACGTTCTCCAGCCGGGATCCTCGCATCTTCACCTGAGATGGTGGAGACTGTGCAGAAACGTGCACAAGGGGGCATGAACACAGGTGATGCTCAGTACATTCAGGCTATCGGACAGCTTGCACAGCAAGGCGATAAGTCTACACTTGAAAATATCTTTAGAGACACAAGACTTTCTACAAATGTCCGTAACGCTGCTCGTGAAGCCATTGGGGCTATGACAGCGAATAAACAAAAAGGCCCTGACCTTTCTTTTAAAGGTGGCCCTCAAGAGGCTCGTATGGCTATCTCTATGCCGGATGAGACAAGCACTCCACCCGTAGGAACATCGTCTCTTCTTGAGCTTATCAAAGGTACAGGACAGGTAGCTCGTCCCGGTCCGACAACCACTCAAACCAGACTAGCTAGTGGGGTTCAATCTTTGCTTGGACCTCAGTTTGATGCCGAAGATCCACGGACCGAAGCTGCAATGTCAGTGGCTACTCCAGGCACTGCTTCAGGTGTTCCGTCTATGCTTCCTAACAGCCCAGACAGACCGTCAGTTCGCTCCCCGTTTACCCCTGGACCGCTAGTAGAAGACGAAGATATTGTTGATGACGAGTACACTTCTATGACTCCCGTTACTCCGGGTGAAGAGCTTTCTGCGTCTAGTGTTTCTGGTGCGGATACTGGTACTAAAGTAGGTGCGCCGCAACCAACGGTGACAGGAAATGTGTCAAGTGCGATAAGCAAGGCTAAAGACATTGTTGGTAAGCATAATGCGGAACAATCCCAAGCGGATACATCTGTCGCTACGGCAACCAACTCAGGCACACTAGCTTCTACCATAACTAAGCTGCAACAGGACATCCAAAACCCAGATGTTTCAGAAACAGATAAGGCTAAGTTAATCGACGAGAAGGCTGGTATTATACCTGTGGGTAAGAAAGCTACTCGCAAAGAAAGAGTTGAAGCTCGTAGAGCTATGTTAAAAGAAATCCTTGGTGAAGAGAAAGCCAAGGATATGCGCACTGATGCAAACTACAACTTAATCATGACGGGTCTTATGATTGCTGCGGGTGAGAGTCCAGACGCTTTGACAAATATTGCGAAGGGTGCCGCAGCAGGATTACAAAATTATGCTGAAGCTACTGCGGATAAGGCAGCAGAAGAGCGTAAAAGAGAAGAAACAATTGCTCTTCAGGCCCTGCAAGAGGTCAGCGATGAAATGACCAAGGAGCAAGATAGAGAATATCAAGACAAAGTTCGTCAGGAAACAAGACAATACGAAAGCCTTGTTCGGGAAGACCAGCAAAACCACGCAGAAAAACTTCAGGACAAGAACAATTTAGCTGCCCTGCAAAGACTTGGATTCTCACTTGACGCTGACCAAGAAAAACAAAAAAGAGACCTTGAGTTTAAGCTCACTTTGTCTGACAAAACCTTTGAGCAACAGGTCGCTATGGCTGAGATAAACATCGAACAGCAAAATGCGTTGTTAGCGGCTAAACAAACTTTTGAGTCACAACTTGCAGAATATAAAGCAGAACTGCCCCCTGAAAAACTACGTTTAATGGAGGCTTTGGCAGAGACAACTGACTATACTATGCAAGATTTGGTTGCGCTTGAGTATGGTAAAGGTTCTGGTGGAAGAGCAACTGACGAACAAAGAAGATTTAGTGAGTTGGTAGGAATGGGGATGAGTCCTCAAAATGCTTTCTTCTGGTCTCAGTCAGGGGTGGTTTCTGCGCTTGCAAAAGAGTTAGGAAGTGCAGAAGCTGCAATGGAACAGCTTTACTCGTCTATTCCTTCCAACTCTGGTCAACAAACAAGTGCCGCAGGAACACAGCAACAACCTATAAAAGTTAAGTAAAGGTATGTCACATGCCGATCTATGAGTACGAAGGGCAGACCTACGAGCTTGCGGACGGGCTTTCTATCGAGGAGGCTAAACAAAAAATTGAGTCTTACCTGTCCTCTCAGCCAGCGGCCCCTCAAGTAACAACTGATCCAGAACCAGTTTCCGAACCAGTTTCCGAACCAGAGACTGAGTACGAAGGCGTGGCACAAGAGTTCTTTGAAGGTGTAGGTTCTGGTTTAATTGCCATACCACAGGGAATCTTGGAACTTGGAGCTTCGGTTGTAGACCTTGCGGCTGACACCGACTACGCATCCTCTGTCACTGAAGCGGCTAACAAGTTACGCGATGCCGCAGGCATTGACCCAGAAGGATTAGTGGGAAAAGGCGCTGAAGTTGTTACGCAGTTTGTTATACCAGGACTGGGTGCCGCTAGTGCTGTAAGCAAAGCTTCAAAGTTAGGCAGGTTACAAAAGGCGGTTCAGTCGGGTAAAGGTAAGCTTCTCAAAAGAGAAGGAAAGGCCGAAAGCAAACTTACAAAAGGTGAAACGCTTGCTCTTGGCGCACAACAGGTTGCCGCTGCTGGTGCCGTTGATGCTGTGGTGGCTACCGACGGAGCCACCACAATCGCTGACTTTTTTGAAGGTGGCCCAACACAAACAGATCAAGAAATTGGATTAAGCGGAAGAGAAGAAGCACTAAGAAGAATAACGAATAAGCTAGCAATTGGTGCCGAAACAGGATTAATAACCGCAGTTGCTCCTGCCGCGCTGGCAGGGACAGCCACAGTCGCGGGAAAAGTTTTGACAGAAACACCGATTTTAAGTGATGCCGTGCGCGGCACAGCTAGCGGTCTTCAACAAGGTGCGAGAACCTTGACCCGTGGTCTTGACACTATCGAAGCAAAACGAGCATTAGGTCAAGAACAAGGCACTGTTGCAAACACACTTGCGGATGTCGCATCTGTTCTCAGGTATCGGGGATATTTACCAGAAGATGTTGCAGAGGCTAGGCTTTTGATTACAGGTAAGACTGACGCCGCGATTAAAGAGGCTAGGGGAGTTTTGTCTAAACTTGACAAGGAAGTAGACAAGGTTCTTAAAGAGTCTGACAAGATTAGTGAAGGGGCTAGCCCTCTAACTCGTCAAGGAATTTTTACAAACATAGAAGAGTTTTTAACTGCTCCTGATGCGGCAGCAAGAAACCGTGCTCTTGGGGAACTTCCTGAAAATGTTGCGAACCAAGCAAAAAGCATGAGAGGTCTAGTACAAAAGCTAAACCAAGATGTTTTAGACAGTGATTACATGAAAACCCTTGACGCTCAAACCACCAAAAGCGGCAAGAGTGTTGGTGAAAAAGTAAGAGCCGACATAGAAAAAAACATAAACACTTATTTACGTCGAAGATATCAGTCTTTTGAAGTAAAGAATTACACACCTACCGCAGAGGTAATGGCGAAGGCTGTCAAAGGGTTTCAGGAAGATCCCAAAGCTGTGGCGGAAGAATTAGGAAAAATAGCAAACACCAGCAAAGGTGAGGCTAAAGAAACCCTGATGAAAGAACTGGGGATTCGCCATCCTGTTGACGATTTGGAAGGAAAAACATTCGAGCTTATCGGAGGAGCGGCTACTAAAGACCAAGCTGAAAGAGCAGCCAACCATTTTTTAAAAGCTCACACAAAAAGAAGTGCTACTAAAGGAGTGGGTATCTCTCGCGTTGCTGAGTACAAAGTAAACCCCAAACTTTTTACTGCTAAAATACAACTTACTAAATATAAAAGAGAACTGTTAGGGGAGATTACGGACCCAAAAGAAAGTTTTCTTGGTACAGTAGCAGACCTAGCTGAGTTTAAAGCTGTTGATGACTACCTCGGAAGAATAAGAAATTTAGCTACAGAAACTGATGAAGCAGGTAATCTGTTGAACCCAGGAGTCGCTAGCTTATTTAGAAACACCGAAGATATGACTGATCTTCAAAAGCAGGACTTACTAGATCAAGGCTTTAAAATATTAGATTCTCAGGTGGACACGCCGACTCAACTGTTAAAAGCGGACTCCGGGTCTTTTGGCTCACTAAGAGGGTTCGCGGTGTCTCCTGCTGTTTATAGAGACATGACCCGTCTTATCATTGGTGACACCAATGTTTTAGGCAACGCCGCCAGAATGACTTATTCTGGGTTCCTTCGAACAAAAGGTGCAACTCAGTTTGGTAAAACAGTTTTGTCCCCAATCACACAGTTACGAAATGTAACCACAGCCTCCTTGTTTGCTTTGGCTCAAGGCAATGTTGGTCGAGGTTCCAACTTAGGTGAATCTATACGCCTTACATACAACAATCTTTTTACGGACGTTACATCGGAAGAGGCAGCGAAAAATTTTAAAGAGATGCAAGAGTTGGGTATTGTAGGTACACAGGCTCAGTTACGAGAACTTCAAGACCTAATTCAAAAAGGTCTTGGCTATGGGTTAGATGAAGTAAACGGCATCCCTGCTGGCAGAAAGTTTGGTAGCGCGTTTACGGACAACAAGTTAGGTTCCTTTGTAGGAAACATTGGTAAGGGTGCAGAGAATCTTTACCAAGCAGGAGACGATGTTTGGAAGATATACAACTTTAACTTCGAGTTTAACAAGTTAAAAAATGCATATCGTGGTATGGCAGACGCTCCGTCTGACGCTGTGCTAAAGCAACAAGCCGCTCGTATTGTTAGAAACACGGTTCCAAACTACAACATGGCTCCACAACTAATTAAGACCTTGCGCCGTGCACCTGTTGGTAACTTCATAGCTTTTCCATATGAAATTCTTAGAACAGGCGCAAACACAATTGCACTTGGGATTGACGAATTAGCCAGCGCAAATGCTAATATTCGTAAGATTGGTCTTCGTAGATTAACTGGTGCTATCACAACATTTGGAGCCATGCCTGCGGCAGCATCCGCTCTTGCTTATGAGCTATCTGGTGTGACAGAAGAGCAAATGAAAGCCTATCAACGCTCTGGTGCTCCTCCTTGGGAAAAAAACGCAAGGCTTCTTCCCACTGGAATAGACAAAGAAACTGGCCTGCCAACATATGTTAACTACAGCTACTCTAACCCTTATGACATGCTTGAGAAAATAGCGATTGCCGCTCTTAATAGTGCAGAGCAAGGTAAGCGCATGAATAAGAGTGGGGCAGAGATTGTTGCCGGAGCAGCTAACGCCTCTCTTGCTGAACTGTTTGCACCATTTACAGAAGAAGCAATTATCACGGCTAAGATTAGAGACGTACTTGACCCGGAAGCAGAGACTGTTGGAGTAAGGCAACTTGCACAATTTGCAGGGGGTCGTGCAGGTCGTACCATTACCGGGGCAAAAGTATACAACAAAGAAGACTCAGCCGGGGACAAACTAGGAAAAAGCTTTGCACATATTGTTGATGCTTTGATTCCAGGAGGCGCACCTATTGATGTTCGGTCAGGGGAGTTTGAAGCTAGCCGTTTTGCAAGAGGGGTTGTAAACGGACTGGGGCTAGAGGAACTAGGTATATCACCCAAGGATCGCATGAAAAGAGAACGAGAACTTTCTAAAGAACTAGCTCGTGCTTTTAGTGGAATAACCGAAAACCCTATTGAATCTACCTCATTAAAGTTTAAAGGCTTTGAGTTTCAGAAAGCCAATACGAACGCATCAAACATATTTAATGCGGTCACCAATCGTGCAAACGCAAGCTCTCAAGACTTAGTAGATGCTTTTCGTAAATCTACGGAAGCAAAGTTTAGAGTTCAGAAAGAAATGTATAATGTCATTGAAGACATGAGAACAATAGGTTTAAATGACCAACAAATCCGTAAAGTCTTTAAAGACGCTGGAATTGCTGGATACAAAAAACTTTTGATTAGAAAACAAGGCAAGCCTAATCCTTTGTTTGACGTTCCTTCTGTGGGTCCGTCAGCTAGAAAAAACATGCGGCAAAATGATTTATCGTTTCCAAGAGAAGAAATCAATCAAATCCGAGACGAGTATCGAAACAAAACTCTTTTAAACCCTGAACCACAGGTCGAAGAAACTCGGACCCCGGACCTTGCACCTAGTCAGGCACAACCAGTTGCAGCCGCCGCACCTCCTCCTCCAGCGGTGGCGCAGGCGGGGGCCGCTCCTGCCCAAATGGCGGCTCCCGCACCTACTTCTCAACCCGACGCCTCGTTACTGGGTAGCAACCCGATTGACGCGCTGAAGAACTTACAAATATTCCAGAGGACACAGTAATGAAATCCACAACTATAGATCAGCTACGACAGGAGCTTGCTTCTGACGAGGGCTGCAAGTACGAAATATATTTGGACCACCTAAATCTGCCTACGTTTGGCATAGGCCACCTGATCAAGAAAGATGACCCTGAGTACGGCAAGCCTGTCGGCACAGTCATCGAGCAAGAGCGGGTAGACAATGTGTTTAAGTTAGACATCGCTGTCACGCTTGAAGATTGTCACCGCCTATATCCAGACTGGAATGACCTGCCAGAAGAGTGCCAGCTTATCATTGCAAATATGATGTTCAACCTGGGATATCCTCGTCTGTCAAAATTTAAAGGCATGAAAGCAGGGGTTGATGCGCGAGAGTTTAACTCCGCAGCGGATGAGATGGTCGATTCCAGGTGGTATACGCAAGTCCCAAATCGCGCACGTCGTTTGGTATCACGCATGAGGGCATTGGCAGATGGAGAGTAAAGAACACTGCTCACCTCGTTGTCCCCGATGCCAGGGTAATCTGAAGACAGTTTATGTACACGGACATGAGCAATGTGTTACATGTGGTCAGGTAATTAATGACTGCTGTCAAGGAGAAGTGTCATGCGAACCAAAAACCCAGTCGCAAGAAGCCTGAAGCTACGACGATTCAGGCTAAAAATAGTCAAACCCCGCAAAGGTAAGGGGTCTTACACAAGGAAGGGCAAGTCCCTTCCTTTTTCTATGTGGTTGTTTTTATTACTTTTTAACTTCGATTCTCAGGCCGCTCGTGAACAATGGCTGTGTCTATGTACCTTCAGGTCGACGAGAATCGGGTTTTATTCTTGTTTCTTCTCTAATAACCTTACACTCTGCGTGAACATAGGTGTCCCAAAAAGCAGGGCCGTTATCTCTCCAACATTTTTGATAATACCATGTCTGTTCTGTCATCTATTCTTCCTTTTCTAGCGGCAAATATACCAGATAAAACGCATCACACTTGCTACACGACAGGTTCGACGCAATATACTCCACGCCATCGGCATCTTCCTCGTCGTGATCGCCGCCCCAAATTAAATCGGCACCACACGCCCAGCACTCACGCCCCATTTCTTCTCTCACACTTCACGCCTTTGATGGTTACGGGGGTATCATGCTTGTACCAAATACGAATTGTGTCCTTAACCATTTCCTGTAGCCTTTCTTCACACCTTTCTTCTGTGCGATAAGGGCCTCTGTCATCTGTTAGCTTCATACATGCATCGGCTATCAATGCATGACAAGCAATTATTATTGCAGTAAACATATCATCCTCACTCTACTTCTCCCCAGTTGTCTACGATTGCAGCATCAACCTCGAAGGGAATGTTTAAGTTAGGAACACAGGTTGTCATTATCTCTGTGACCCGGTCCGCTTGTTCCTGACTCTCGATATTGAAACAAAGTTCGTCATGCACCGTAAGCACAGGAAGTAATCCCTCTGCATAGCAATCGACCATCGCTTTTTTTGTCTGGTCGGCGCTGGAACCTTGGATCAATCTGTTCAGTGCCTTATATGTAAAGGCACGTTTAATGGCGGCTTTTCCACCATATTCTTCGGCTGCTTGCTCTAACGGCAAGGGCTTACTAAAACCGTAAGACCTTGGTTGCCACATGTCAAATCGGCATTTCCGTCCCAGCCATGTTCTTATGTGCCCAACCTTTCCGGCTCTCTCCGTTGCAAAGTCCGCGATACCTTTAACAAACGGTACCTTATCGTGATACTTGCTGAGTAATTCTTTGGCTTCATCTTCTGTGATATCCATCACACCCGCCAGCTTGCCACGGCCCATGCCGTACATGATACCCAGGTTAACAGTCTTAGCTTGCTTACGGCTGATACCTGCAATGTCCGCGACCATTTGATGGAAGTCAGCGTTGCCCTCTTGGTACATTTCTACCACGCCGTCTATCTGCGGGTGACGACGATGACCTTTTAGTGTAGAACAATAGTGGGCAAGCCAGCGTGGTTCTTGTGACGCATAGTCAAACGACCCCCACTTGCAACCATCTTCAGGGATAAACAGACCACGGATCATGGCTTTAATCTCTGGGTCTCTTGCCGGAATTTGCTGGAGGTTCGGGTTGCTTGAAGAAAATCGCCCGGTTACCGTACCACCTTCATCAGAACGAAGAGGATTAAAGTCACAATGTATTCGACCATTATGCGAATGTTCAAGAATTGTTTCGATAAATGTTGTGTTGGCTTTATTAAACTCGCGCAATCGTACTATCTTCTGCGCAAGTGGGTGCTCGTGATTCGCAAGAAACTGTTTTGTAAAGGCAGGAGCGTCCGTCTTTTCTGTCCTCTCGTAGGTCAGCCCAACAGCGTCGAACGCCTTTGCTATAGATGTGGCGACCCAAGGCTCAACATTGACTTGGGTAAGATCCTTTATTTCGGCAAGTAAACTATTCTCTCTACTCTTCAATTCCTTGCGGACCTGTTCTGCTTTGTCAATGTCAACCCGTACACCACGAGTCTTCATGTCTAACAATACAGGCAACAGATTGGACTCTAGGTCAAAGATGCCTGTGCATTCGTCTTTAACTAAGTCTGTACGAAGCCTGTCCCACAGACGTAAGGTCACCGCCGCATCCTGTTCAGCATACGGACCAACAAAGTGTGCGGGTAATCTCCACATACCGCCCTTTGGATCAACACCAAATGCATTAGCCGCTGCTTTTAGTACCTTCTCGTCTTTGCGTTCGCCCAGATATTCCCGTGCCAGCGAGTCAAGATTGTAGTACAGGCGGTTCTCGTTCAACAAAGGCGCGGCTATCATGGTGTCGATTATCTTTCCTTGGACCTCGATCCCGGCCCAGCGCAACCAACCTAAATCATACATTGCATTGTGCATGACCTTCTCAATGTTAGGTGTCTCTAGCTGTTTCTTCAGCCAGTTAAAAACCTTTTTCTCTGAGAACTTCTCGCCTGACTCATGCCGTATTGGAAAGTACCCTACAAAATCTCCCGCCGCTATAGCCACGCCGATAATATACCCGTCATCCCGACACCATCCGGGTCCCAGGGTTTTGATGTTTGGGTCTCTGGTCTCCAAGTCAACGGCAATCCTGTCATAGATTGTCAGGTCAGGGAAGTTTGACGGCGGGGTCCACTGCTTTTCTGTGCCCTGTATCGCCGCGTCTTTTACATCTAGGTCTAGGATGTCCATTTGATACTCACTCATTTGTTTCCCCGTATCCCTTTTTCACAATCTTTAACTTATACCCAAGAAAATCTAGACATGCGTCAAGGTCAGAAATTCTTGGCTGATACCTTGTGCGCCAGCCGCGTAGTGTATCCCGATGGAACCCAACCCTTTCGCTGAAGTCGCACTCATGGATTTTCTGCTTGTGCATTTCTTCAAAAACAAATCTAACAATTGGATTGTTGTTGACAATCTTGCCTCTAACAAAATCACCGCGTCTTTTATTCCACGGTCTCATCGTTGATAATCTCCCCACCCAACGCTGCATAACCTATGATGTCCGTCCACGAATCATCCTTGCTGATGTCCTCTGCTAAACGCGCTAGCTTCAGGCCAACCATACACGCAACCACTTCTTCAGGACTGATGTCGCGCTTCAGTATGATGCCCCATATCTTGGCTATGCGTTCATGGTTCATCTTAGCTGGACCATACTCCTTGGCTCTCGGTCCGTTGATTAAACCTTCGGCTGTGTCTAAAAAATACTTTCTGTCTTTCATAATAAAAACCCATACTTTGATTGTGATTCGATAATGTGTAATGCTTTTTTAGCGCGAGTCAGCCCGACGTAGAACGTGCGAATCTCACCGTCCCGATCTGCGCTTTCAACGCAAGCTTTTGAGGAATCTAAAAGGAGAGCGACGTTATCCGCCTCGCCACCCTTGGCCTTGTGAATAGTCGATATCTTGATCCTCGGCTTGTCCGTCAGGATCTTCTCCCCCATACGTCTCACCGAACTGATATAAATCCGCTCCTTCTCCGCTACCTTCAACACTTCGTGCCAAGGCTTCTGCTTCAAGTCGCTGATAGTAAAGTTCTCTTTTATGCTTTCGAGATCGTAAGGTACTTCGTTGTCGAGGGTGGCTAGGTTCTTCCTTCCAGATTTGGTCACGATATCCGATTTCAATAAGGTAGATAACGTCTTCAGTTCCGTCGCAGTAGCTGTCAAACCTTTGCATAATTTTAGCCAGACCTCTATTCCTGTTAGTACATTTGGGGAAATGGACCAACCAGAACCCTCACGCCAGAACAGATAGCCCTGTTCTTTAAGTTCTGTTGATAGCTTGTTGGCAATGTAATTTGTTCTAGCAAGGATAAGCCACTCGCCTCTGGTTAGGTCCACCTCCATGATATCATGATGCCAGACAACATGACCAGCTTCTTGTACAGGTGACCAAACTTTTTTCTGTCTTATAACCACTTGTTTTATAAGAGAATCTGCAATGTTATACACGTTTCTCGGAAGACGATATGACTTGTCCAACACTATCTTGTTGTCAGATGCGGTCAAGAAATCACGCACATTAACACCCATCCAAGAATAGATACACTGGTCATCATCACCTGCGAAATAGATACGCTTTGCTCTGGGCTTCAACACCTCGTGAACCATGCGCCACTGTAGCGGGGCCAAGTCTTGTGCCTCGTCGACAATCAGAACCTCCAACCTCGGACCTTCGCCCTGTGCTATGAAGTCTTCAATCATGTCTACAAAGTCCACCTTGCCAGTGTCCTTCTTGTAGGACTCTAGCACCTCGGCAACTATCTTTAGTTGCTGATAGTGTATGTGCCTGTTGGCACTGTCATTGTATTGCTTTTCTAGGCTGACTCCACGCACCCTGGCTAACTGGATCATGGATAGATAAGCATCCCCACCCTTGCCCGGTGAGAAGAGTTGCCCATCCTCCATGCGCATAGAGGAGTTGGAGGAGAACTCTAGCCCCAGTATGTTGCCAAGTTGCGTGAAGTCATTCCCTTTCAGTACCATCTGACTATTAAGTCCTAGATACTGAAATGCCATTGAATGTAGTGTACGAAACCAAACCATTTGATCTGGGTTTATACTTAAAGCAGATGCAGAACGGGTTCGCGCCTCGTCCGCAGCTTTGCGACTAAAGGACACAAACGCTATATCCTCTGGTCTTGTACCATCTTCAAGCTCCTGCTTAACGATAGATATAAGCTTTGTTGTTTTGCCTGTTCCCGGAGGCCCAAAGATTGTGGTCTGCATTAGAACGGTACCTCACTTTCAAGCTCGATACTCGGTACTTGGACCTCGGCATTGAAGGAAGGAACCCACCACACACGGGCGTTTTTCCAATCACCCTTTGTTGTCTTAAAACTTTTCTGCCCATTCGCAGTGCCGTTATCATTTAATTCTTTCAAGCGTTCCTGAATCTGTCCACGGCTGTAGCTGTCAAACTTCTGATTGCGTAAGAACTTTATCAATGCCTCTAGCTTGAAGTATGTCATGCCGTCTTCATCATCGGAAAAGGGCTTGCCGAGTGCAATCTCCTCAAACGATTGTGCTTGTACCCGACCATCGCAGAACGCTTCTAGCAAGTCCATAAACTGACCTTTGTAGGTAAGTTCTTCTGGCACATCTATCTCGCTCATGTCCGCCATCATCATGGACACAACCTCTTGCCAGTCCGCCGTCTTCATCATGGGCGGCATGACGTGAATCTGTTCCATACAAGCTTTCTGAAAACGCTGAGACGTTTGCAGGTCATCGGTTGTCAGTTCAACACGGCGACCACCTACATCACAGAACCACACAGGCGGCTCGGACTTAACAACACACAGCCCGGTAACTTCTACATGCTGAACATGACTGCCTATCCCGCAAGCCTTGGTCTTACACAGGCTCTTGTTACAGAAAGACTTCAGAGGTTCTTGGTCACACGGAAACCCATACTCTTTCTTTTCATGCTGAGACTGTATCGTAACGATCTCAGAAGCTGGCAAAGGTGGTGTACAGTATTTGACGTTGATTTCTTCAAGACGTTCTCTCCACTTCTCAGGCTGTTCTTTCTTTGCACCAACTGCCGCCGCAAACATAACTGTGTTGCGGGTTCCTTCAGGTATGCCCTGACTGAACATGTGCGACAAGCAGGGTGCCCATTGATCAAATTCGTCCGCAGGTTCGCCTAGCTGTAGCTTTTCAAAGTCCTTTGGTGAAACCTTTCTGGCTTCTACCAACTCCAAAAATTCTGTTAGGTCTGCTTCTTCGCCATCTTCTTTAATTGCATAGCGCATAGTTTGTTCCGCATCAAAGTACGGAAGGTTAATAAAGTTGCCAACATCACCACGCTCGACGAGAATCTCTTCTTGCTTTGGAAATATTTCACAACCACCGTATCCAAGATACGCTGAAATCTCTGTAGCTTTATCACGAAAAACTCCCGCGCTAAAAAACTCTGTAAAGAAAAAGAATATGTGCGCACCCCCTGACTTCGAACGACACACCACGCAAGGGATGTTGTTATCACGAAGCTTCTTATCCAGCGCAACAACGTCTAGTGGATACTGGTCAATATCCAGCGCACCAAACTTACATTGATTATTCTCATTGATAGGAATAGAACCCACGCCGTTCTTACCTTCAAGGTGACCGACCACAAGCTCTAATGTTAATGGCTTCCGAACGATAAATGACTTTGCCTTTTGCTTTCCGGCTCGTCTTTCATCTGATATTTGTGTCTGTCCATGTGCGGCGCTGAAGCCTTCAAACGCTGCCATGAACCGTTCAGCTTGGTTCATAACTTACTCCGGGCAAGAGAGAAAAGAGGGCAGGGATGTTAGGGAACGGCAATAGTTAGCACTTTCCCTGCCCCCAACTGGTTAAAATGGTATGTCGGTATCGTCAGTCGTGACTGTTTCAGTCTGACTTTCTTCCCCACTACTCATCTTAATCTCACCCGCTCTGTAAGAGGTGTACAAGTCACGCGCTTCTTGCAACGCTGGCATCGGCACGGACTCCATCTCTAACTGCTGAACTTGATAATTGAACCACGAACCTTTGTCATTGGATTCCTGGGTGGACGTAAGCTTCCACGGCACAGCCCACATTGGTGGATTGAACAAGCCCTTGGTCGGGTGCATAATCTTCAGACCCGCACGACGTGTGTTCCACTGCTTCGCTACTTTCATCTGTGTCTTCTTCATGTCACAGATCATCTGAGTAGTCATGCCGTTCTCGTCATACGCAAGCACAAGGAACTGAGCGGAGCGTACCAACTCATTACCGTTTGGCAGTAACTCGTTTGCCCCGACACGCTGAGTCTTACGGATGTCTGGATTGTTTGCATCCAACTCACCCATAAAACCACCGCCTGTTTCACGAAGCTGAAACTCCAGAAACTTTGTGGTGTACGCACACATCAGTACACTCACACCGTCTTCGGCATCCCAGAACTCACCTGTAACTGTGTTGAAGATATCGCCAGCGGATGCGCCTTTAATAAACTTCGCGTCAGTCTTGATTAACTGTGGGGACAGAGGCTGGAGCAGACGCAGAAACGGTATCTGCATATCCTCCGCGCCAATGGTTTCCATACCCTGACCCGCTGCTTCGTACAGGTCATCCATAATATTAGCAACTGCTGTGCTTTCTTTTTTTGCTACTGCTTCAGCCATTGTTAGCTCCTCTTAATTGTAGCTTCAGTTCCGACGTAAACACCGAACGTGTCGAAGTCGATTTCTTTGCCGCTTTCAATGCGGTTCTTTACCCATGCTTTCAGCGTCTGTGCGTGGACATGAGTCTTCTGTGCTGGCTCCAGACCCTTACTGCGAAGATCCTCAACGACATCCCCTGCCATGTTGTCTTCACCAGATTTAAACGAGACTGTCACATCGTTCTTAATGATGTCACCCTCGCCAATAGAACGAAGCCAAGTAAACGCTTCCTGCTTTTTGTCATCAGCAATACGCGCATGAACGAACTGTCGTAAAGCAACCTTGTTGCCATCGACTGTTACAGAATCCATACCCATCTCCTGCATCAGGTTCGGGATGTCTTCCTCATTTACTTTTCGTTTCTGGAATTTAAGGTCTTTCAGATATTGCTCTGCTTCTGCAATCTTCTGATCAACCTCCATTGATTGACGGATAAGAGTAGACAGAGTACTGCCTTTCTCATCGCTGACTTTGTCGAACTTAGAGGCATCGACTTCCTCATCAAATAGCGAAAACACATCGCTCATCGTACAATCTCCTGTACTTTCTACGTTAAAGTTTATCCCCTTCGGGCGTGATGGAGAGTATAAACCCACTCCCCAGAGGTATGTCAAGCAGCTTCTTGATCTGCGTTTTTAATAATATGTGCAAGCTCACCACTAACACTTCTGTCATTCTTGTCCGCACGTTCCTTCAAAACCTTGTAAAGGTCTACGGATACTGCGACTGACCGCCACTTCTTCTGGTTCATATTTGCCACCTCATGTTTCATGTGTTACCCTTTATACAACATATCTAAAACTAGACGGGGGGTCAAGTAAGATATGAGACCAGATCATAAAGTTAGAGACGGTAAACGCTCTGAACTAATCGCGGCTCAATGGTTAATCTCACAAAACTGTTACGTCTATGCTCCTTTTATTGAACAAGGTCCTATCGACCTTATCGCACTCACCCCTAAAGGTGAATTTCTTTTGTTTGATGTGAAGACTGTAGGCCGCAGAAAAGACGGCTCGATAATCTCACGAATGTTAAAACCAACTCAACAAAAACTTGGTGTTCGACTTCTGTATGTAGACCTAGAGTCCGAGAAGTGTGCACTGTATCCACATCAACTATCCCGATTTCCCACAGCCCAAGGCACTAAAAACGCCGCAAACAAAATAGCTAATCAGCACTTTTGCGGGGGTCAAGTTCCAACCATTGACGCGCTTCTTCACCCAACGTCTTTGCAGACAAATCAATCTTGTTCCGAAGAGTCTTCACAATATGAACGTCCACCGTCCCCTTTGTCACCAGATCCACATACGTCACAGAATGATTCTGACCAATCCGATGTGCCCGATCCTCTGACTGGACGCGAGTCTCCAGATTAAAATCATTGGCATAATAGATTACATTTGTTGCCGCAGTTAACGTCAAACCATAACCCGCTGTCTGTGGGTTCGCCACGAAGAACCTTGCATCTTCGAACTGGAACCTGCGAACAGCCGTCTGCCTGTCCTCATCACTGGTGTCCCCATAATATGTGACAACGGAACTCGGTCCGTGAACCTTGGCTAGTTCTGCCTCTATCTTTCTTATGTCATACCGAAACCTAGACCAGATGATTACCTTACCAGACATCTCGTTAACCGTGTCCAGGAGGGCGTCAATGCGTCTGGTTGGGAACTCGACTAACTCTCCATCGTCCGTCATCAGATGCCCACACAACACCTGCTGTAGGCGCAGTAACTGGGTCATGACTGCTGGTGCCGACACCAACTGACCATCATCTAGCAGAGCGATAGCCGCTGTCTTGATAGAGTGATAGTACTCTAGCTGTTCCTTAGACATCATTACTTCGCGGGTAGTGTAAACCTTGTCAGGTAAATCCAAAGCATCGTCCTTGGTCACCCGATAGGAAAAGCCTGTCAGCCTGTCCGATAGTTCTTCAAGGTTGCGATAGCCCACAATCTGCTGGAAACTGTGCGAACCCATGCGTTGAGTTCTCGTGATAGCGTATCGTCCTTGGAACGAATAGTAGCTGTCGAAGCCGAGTAGTTTCTTGTCCATGAATCCGCATTGCGCGTAGAGATCCATAGGCGATTTAGTAACGGGCGACCCGGTAAGTATACGCTTGTACGCTGCACTCTGACCAAGGCTAACCAGAGCCTTAGTCCTCTTGGCTTTGGGGTTCTTAATAGTTGTGCTCTCATCAACCGCAAGTAGGAAACACGAACCTCGTGTAAAATGCTCCACATATTGAGCAACCTTTTTCGACGCGCCAAACCCCTCCACGTTGACCAATAGAATGCGGAGCTTCTTACGCTCCTCAACCCCAGCGGACAGCTTTTCACGTTGATTTTTGTTTGGGTTCGCACTCCAAACATATACCTCGTGTTCAATGTCCTCTGGTAAATGAGTCGGTATCTCTGATATCTGCCAGTTGCGATAGACTCCTTTGGGTGCGACGACGATAGCGGTGTCGATCTCACCCTCCTCGTAGAGCCAAGTGATGTTGTCGATGAGAACCTTTGATTTGCCACAACCCATCTCCATAAAGTAACCGTAGTTCTTTTTGTTATAGGACTTCTGTAGCGCAGTCTCTTGGTGCGCGTATGGTTTTGTTTTGTACTTGAACATTTTATTATTTTCCGAAAGGAACTACGTTGTCCCGTTCGAAACCCTCCAGCATATCCATAATAGCTTCCTCTTTTAGTTCAGGAAGTATGCCCCAAATCATAGCCGTAGCCTCTTCGATGTTGACCTTGCCCTTGTAATACAATTCACACACATCTAAAAAGTCAGCAGTGCTTACATTAATCTCCGTCATCCAATCCTCCTCCTGCCATGATAGCAAACTTGGCAGACTCCAAATAAAATAAAATTTCTGCGGGGTCGGGCTGGGTTGTCATCATCTTGATAGTCCCATCCTCTGCCTCCCCCATGATAACCACATCCTTTAGGATCTTTCCTGCAAGTTCACACACTGTTGGAACTGGGTCTGCTTTGAACACAAGTTTACTGTGCAGATAAACTACGTTATCGTCCGACATAATTACCCCTGTAAAATTCTATGCCATGCGGCACGGACTTCGTTCGCTAACTCAGGATTGCCGTCCTGCTTTTCTATGTCTTCGGCTTCATCCAATAGAATACCTTCGATCAAAGACACTGCTTCTTGCCACTGCATCCTCGGTTCTTTGTCCGCGATAGTTTGTTCGTCAGGCATTAAATGTGTTTCCATCTCAGACTCCTTGTCCCTATTTGATATAGTATCAAATACTATCGAACTGTCAACAACCTCAAGGCCACATACATCGCAAAAGATAGTTCCGTCTACTTTACTCAACGTAAGTTTGCTACAACATTTGGGACAGCGACCTGCGTCCAACCGCATTTGCCATGACCCATCGCCATCAGTGAAATGTTTCATCTGTATCCCCCTCCTCATCTTCATCTTCCTCTTGGTCGGCTTCTGCCCCCAGGACGTTTTGATTTGCTACCAGCAACGCTGTTGCGATAAGCTGATTAACCACGATAGGCGAGTCACGATTGCTGGCTATCGCCAGTCCTGCGCCCGTAGACAGCATGACAAAGGCCGCATAGTCTGGGTCTAGATCCAACTCTTTCATCTGGTCGAGCAAATCCATTACCAAATCTGATGCCTTGTCCGCCTTTTCTTTTTCCGTCTTCATTTCTTTAGTTCCTCTACCAAGGCTGTTTCAACATCCCCCACGACATATCCTTTTACCGCAAGGCTGTTGTTGTTTTTCATGGCTCTGGCCTCTGCAAATGCGCTAGCCTCTTCCTTGTCTCGCGCCACCACTTTATATTCCTTGATGCATTCCACAGCCACCAGCACCTTATACTTTGTGGCGTTGTGTCTACTTTTTTTCATCCGTGACTGCACGAAACTTTCCTCCAAATATTTTCATCCAACATTCGCAACAGTAATACCACCCCTGCTCTATGACGATAGCCTTTTTGGCACACTTTCTGCAATGTATCATCCAAAATACCCCCACTTGCTAGTCCGCCCACGTTGCATAGCCACCTTCGTTGAGTATGTTTGTTGCGTCCTAGTTGCGCGTCTCTGCCCATCACGATAGTTATCAAAATGCAGCACTTCATCCATCTGTCGTTTGAGATGCGCCTTGAACTCCTCGACTGTCATGTCCGCCGCCCTACGCATAATAATCATCCTCCCACTCCTCGTTGAATACCTTGTCCAGATGTTCAATGATATCGTTCGGCAAGTAATTACGCGCTGGCTCATAGCCCAATGGTTCCACGTTCGGATTCCTTGGACCTCGATCCTTGATCCTTTGTTCTACCTCTGGCAACCAGTCATCTAGACGATTGCCGATTTCATTGCCTTCGGGAAACAGGATGGACTTGCCGTCCTTCTTGATGTCAAAGATCATGTAATTGTGACAGCCCCAGCTATCCGTCTCGACCTCATAGCCAAGGCTTTCAATCTCACCTTCAACCTCATGCGTTCCGTTCCAGCCATCGCCATCCCCGAACCCGAACTTTTCAAAGGCTTCTTCCCATTCCCATGTGATGTATATTCTAGGCATCTTGCACCTTCCTTTTCAGTTCAAACAACTTCGCGCCAATGGTGTATATCCGCGCCATTTGAGGGTATGCATCCTGCGTAAAAGCCCAGTCATCCTCATACCCATCTTCCAATAGCTTGTCGTGCCGCAGGTCTACTAAGTTAAGCAGGGTAGAAATTTCTGCTTCTGTTAGCTTTACCTGTACAGTCTTAACTTTCTTTGGTCTTCCACGTTTATTAAGCATTCTACATCTCCTCATGAAACAATGCGTAGTTTAAATCTTCCAAGCCCATCGTCACGATGAACTCGCGCCCCATCATAAATATCTTTGTGAAATGATACGTTGTATCACCATGCTTGATATCGACAGGCGTCATAATAAATGGGTCATCCCCAAAGTAGAACACAGCCTCTTCTGCCAAGCGAGGGTCACCTGTCTGACCATCCACTAAATCCAACACGATGCGTCTGTTCTGTATTCGCTTAAAGCTTTTATCATGTACACCCATTACACTATCCTCACATAACTGTTGCCATCTGTTTGCCATGCATCACCTTTGTCCTTCATGTTCAACGCATAAGCCGTAGCCCAAAACCTGTAACTGCCATTGTCTTCGATGAAGCCGTAATTGATATCGAACACCTTCTCTGGCTCTTCACCCGATGCCGAATAATGCCACGGCACACGGCAAAACCTTTCAGACCAATCATCACATGGTAACTCTTCTGTATCCACATGACCCAACTCTGCATACTCAGCCCGAACCCTATCATTTATCTCTAGGCAAAAGGCAGTGACAAACCCACGCTCGAAATCATCCAATTCTAAATCTTCTACTGGGTCATCAACAGGAATGGTCAGTTCCAATATACCTTCGTCCCTCTTGTAGGTGGCAATCTCCACGTCTGCTTGCCGCAATATCTTTACCACTTCGTCTGATGATTTAAATTGTGTTGACATTACTTTCCCTCCACTGAATTTCTATGCCGTTCTCGGCTGGTTTGGTTTGTGTGTTAGACATCAGGTCATGGCCTGAATTGTGATAGGTATTAACCTCGATAATCTCCCGACCATCCAACTCGTAGTAATCGCGTAACCGATAAATGAAACGTGATACCTCCGACCAATCCAGATGGTCTGTCGGGTGACAGGTAAACATAACCCCATCACCACGCAGGTCACCGCACTCACGCGCCATGTCCATCTCTTCAATCATCTTCTGTTTTAACTTGCCCATTTTCAATCTCCTCGGCCTCGCCATACATAATGCATTCAATACACGCGCTCTCGTAGAACTCGCACTCTTCACAGCCATCGACAGGTTTATATTTTTTAGTCATGTTCTTCATCCCACCCATAGGATCTAATGTCTTTAGCTAACTGCTTCTGGTCATATTCGCCATTAGCTAACTCAGCCAGAATTTCATGTATCTCGCTAGGCAGTGTATCACTGCCTAGCCATGCTTCAACTTGTGTTGGTGTTATCTTAGTCATCAGCTTGCCTCCGCATATGCGCGTAACATCTGTTGATGCGGCATATAATTTATCAGCTTCCACACTGTCTCACCGATATCCTCATCGTAAAAACTTTCAAAGACCTGAACCACCAAATCCCCGACATCACTGTCATAAGAAATGCGATAGTAATAGTCACACCATCTATGGTCTTCCATTACTTGCCTTGTCGACGTGTGTTCAAACAATGGTATCAGCCTTATCTCGCCACCGTCCTTGTTCTTGTTTGCCGCAACAAACGCGGACGCAAATTCGTCAGCCTCGAACCTTGGAAACTTCCATGCCCACTCCTTTGCCGCCTCGATGTGATGTGCCGCACCCTGCGGATAGCCGTCATAGTGTTTGTAAACACCATACATACCGTCATTATCCTCGAAAAAATAAACCGCTCTCGTACCCATTATTCGTCCTCCTCAAAAATACCTTCGAACATAAAAACTTCGCACTCATCGTTGATAACTTCACACAGCTTGCCGCGCAATTGGTTTAACAATGTGTCAGGGTCTGTACCCTTCGGGGCTTTCACACTGATGATATTGTCTAGCGTGAAATCAAAAGAAACTAGCTTTTCCATTACACAATCCTCCAGCCATCGTTGTTCAATAACTCTACCAAGTGAGACACATACCCATGTTCAACAACCAAGGCATTACCCAAAAACTGTGCCTCGTCATCGGTGTTATCAATCAGGTTCTGTAAAGCCTCGTCATTCTGTGGATAGAACAAGAAGATAGAATGATGATTAACTACCCGATAATCTCCGTCCTCGATCCACGAACCTATGTCCTGAACTTTTTGCAATTCTGTTGTCATGTCTCTTCTCCTCCGATATAATGAGTCATGGTTATATACCACCTTACATCTAACTATATCTAATAGTCAACAACAAAATAGC
>VMHT01106165.1_pt1 | contig 28076 bp, 44 predicted proteins | sample 4693611 | NCBI WGS metagenome assembly VMHT01 (sample SAMN12280063, study PRJNA550983) | marine metagenome | isolation source: seawater sampled from same location over 5 years 0.02-0.2 micron viral filtrate | place: USA: collected off the coast of southern California halfway between the port... ... | reverse complement strand
GTATCAGAAATTGCTGTTAGTAGTTCTACAACTGCTGGATATTACATAGGTGCACAGACTAGTAATTATAAAAGTATAGAAAAATTTGTGTGGGCAAACGAAGGCTCTACATCAGATGTAGGAGATATGGGTGGTGTTACTGGCCTTAACGAAGGCGATGGACAACAATATTAAAAAGGTAAAAAATTATGAGTGAACTTACAAAAGACTTAATTCAGAATGCTCTTGATCAAGACTTCAATAAAGCTAATCAAGTGTTTGACACTATGATGAATGACAAGATGGCTGATCTATTAGATCAGGCTAAAGTTGCATTAGCGGGGCAAATGTTCAATGGAGAAGAACCAGAAGACGAACAACTCGATCTCGACTTTGAGTCAGACGATGATGACAGAGCTGATGAAGAAGCCGATGCCGAAGATAGTGAAGAGTATGAATCTGACGATGAGGCAGAGGTCGGCGATGAAGCGGAAGAAGAATATGAAGAAGATGTTGACAGCTAAATATTAATATGAGTAGAAAATAATAAAATTATAAATAATAGCAAAGAAGAGTAATGAAAACTTTTTTAGAAATAAGAGAGGCGCTACGAAAAGGCATGCCGCCTGGTGAGCATGTATTCGATACTAAAGTAAAAGGTATTGAAGTAATGGTGCATAAAGAAAAAGGTAAGTTTACTACCTACATTGATAGGGAAAAACTTGACACATATCCTAATCTCAATATTGCTAAAAAAGCTGGTATGGAATACGTTAAACAGGTAAAGTAAAATGAAACTGATTGCAGAATATACCGAAGATAATTTAGAGATTCTTACCGAAGAAAAAAATGGTAAGAAATCATATTCTATTGAAGGTATCTTTATGCAAGCAGAAACAAAGAATCGTAACGGTCGGATATATCCGCGTGACGTAATGGAATCTGCTGTTGATAAGTACAACACAGAACAAGTCGTTAAAGGTCGTGCGGTTGGTGAATTAAATCACCCTGAAGGACCGACTGTTAATTTAGATAAAGTTTCTCACAAGATTGAATCCCTCGATTGGAGAGGGAACGATGTTGTGGGCAAGGCACGCATTTTGAATACTCCTATGGGTGAGATTGTAAAAGGTCTTCTCGAAGGCGGGGTCAATCTGGGTGTTTCGACTCGTGGTATGGGAAGTTTGCAGCAAAGTGGGGGAGCAATGGTTGTGAAACCAGATTTTCTCCTCAACGCCGTTGATATCGTACAAGATCCATCTGCACCTAGCGCTTTTGTTAATGGAATTATGGAAGGCGTAGAATGGGTTTGGAACAATGGCATTATCGAAGCTCAAACAATTGAAAAAATGGAGACTGAAATTATCAAAGCTCCACGCGCTGATCTCTATGAGACTCAGGTTCGTGAGTTTAAGAATTTCCTCTCGTTGGTCAAATCTAAAGTATAAGGAGTCAATTAGATGACTGAAATCAATCAGGAAGTTGAACTCCACGATGATGACAACGAAGTCGTGGAAGAAGCTCACGATCCGAAAAACGCTGAAGCACAGTCTATCGCTTCTGTTGATAAAGCAGAAGATGCCGGTAAGACTGCTCCAAAGCGTAAGGGTGATCAAACAAAACAAGATCCAATGCCTAAAATGCCTGGTACAAAAGCTGGTATGATTAATGTAGCTTATAATAAAATGGCTGGCATGAAAAAAGAGGATCTGGCTGTCGCACTTAAAAAGTTGATGGCTGAAAGCACAGAAGAAGAAGGTGAATTAGTAGATGCTCCTGAGCTCAACTATGAAGCAGACTTCTCTGCAGACCTTAATGCATTAGTTAACGAAGAAGCTACTCTCTCAGAGGACTTCAAAGCTAAGGCAGAGGTAATTTTCGAAGCAGCTATCAAGTCAAAACTGGCCGAGGAAATTGATCGTCTTGAAGAAAAGTACAACGAAGAACTCGATGCAGAAATCAATTCTACAAAAGAGGACCTCGTAGAGAAAGTAGACAGCTATCTTAACTACGTAGTTGAAAACTGGATGGAAGACAACAAGTTAGCAATTCAAACTGGTCTCCGTACGGAAATCGCTGAAGGCTTCATGAACAATCTGAAAGATCTGTTCACAGAGTCATACATCGAAGTTCCTGAGTCCAAGATCGATCTTGTTGACGAACTCGCTGAAACAGTTGAAGAGCTTGAGGAAAAACTCAATAGCACAACTGGTAACGCAATCGCAATGGCAGAAGAGTTAGAGTCTTATAAGCGCGATGCAATTATTGCTGAGCATTCAAAAGACCTTGCAGACACTCAAATTGCAAAACTTAAGTCTTTAGTAGAAGATGTAGACTTCGACGATGAAGAGACTTTCTCTAAGAAAGTAGCTACTGTCAAAGAATCATACTTTACTAAAGAGTCAGTAAACGTTGAGACAGCTGATATTGATACAGATGAAAGCGATGATATCGTAGAATCCTCTGGCTCAATGGCACAGTATATCTCTGCTTTAAAAGCAACACAATCGTAATTTAGGAGTCCAAAATGCAATCTTACGATAAGTTAATGGAAAAATGGGCCCCAGTACTCAACGAAGAGTCTGCAGGCACTATCCAAGATAATCACAGAAAAGCAGTAACAGCTGCAATTCTGGAAAACCAAGAAATTGCTCTTCGTGAAGAGCAAGTAATGAACGAAGCCGCACCAACAATGAACACAGGTTCGGGTGTTGCTAACTGGAACCCAGTCTTAATTGCTCTCGTACGTCGTGCTATGCCAAATCTTATGGCATATGACATCTGCGGTGTACAGCCAATGTCTGGTCCAACAGGCTTAATCTTTGCGATGAAGTCTAAGTATCGTACAACTAAAGCTGGTGTTTCTGATGGTGATGAAGCACTGTTTAACGAAGCAGCAGTTGGTTTTTCTGGCGATTCAGCTACAACTGGAAACGGTACAGATGGTCCTTCAGGTCTTTCTGGTATCGATTCAGCTGCTCAAGACTCTAACCTTGATGATCAGCGCACCGGTCCTTATGCAGGTGATGCATATACAACAGCTGAAGCTGAAGCTCTTGGCGATAATACCGAGGCTTTCGCAGAAATGGGCTTTACCATTGAGAAAGCAACAGTCACTGCCAAGTCACGTGCACTGAAAGCTGAATATTCTCTGGAACTGGCACAGGATCTTAAAGCTATTCATGGCTTAGATGCTGAAACAGAGCTGGCTAATATTCTTTCAACAGAAATCATGGCTGAAATCAACCGTGAAGTTGTTCGCTCAATTAATGCACAAGCCAAGACTGGTGCATTAACATCTAACACAGCTATCAACGGTATCTTCGACGTACAGACAGATGCAGATGGTCGTTGGTCAGTTGAGAAGTTCAAAGGTCTGATTCTTCAGATCGAGCGTGAGTGTAACACAATTGCTAAACAGACACGTAGAGGTAAAGGTAACTTTATGGTCTGCTCGTCTGACGTAGCTTCTGCACTTTCAGCAGCTGGTATGCTGGATTATACACCAGCACTTTCTACAAGCCTTAACGTTGATGACACAGGCAGCACATTTGCTGGTGTACTTAACGGTCGTACACGAGTCTATATTGACCCGTATGCAACAGCTAACTATGTAAACGTTGGCTATAAAGGTACTAACCCATATGACGCAGGTCTGTTCTATTGCCCATACGTTCCATTAACAATGGTACGTGCAGTCGGTGAAGAAACATTCCAGCCGAAAATTGGATTTAAGACTCGCTATGGTATGGTTGCTAACCCATTTGTTGGTGGCACCCCACAAGATAATCTGTCAGCTACTGTTAGAAATAACCAGTACTACAGAATTTTCCGTGTCGACAATATCCTCGGCGCTTAATTCTAAAAATAATAAACTTAAGAGCAGCTTCGGCTGCTCTTTTTTTATGTGAAACTTATATAAATAGATGTATGGAAACTTTATGGCATATATTACTTACCGCATGCTTAGGCTCAACTTGTGTAGAACAAGACGTTCAATGGTTTGCAACTAAAGAACATTGTGATGAAATGCTAATAGAATATGTGAAGATACCTACTGATGGAGATTGGGATTCTATAGAATACATTTGTAAACCAATTGGAAGTAGAGGTACATGACGTGGCAGAATTAACAGATAACTTTAACTATTTACAGCCTACATCATTCAAGATATCGCTTGATCGTAAAAATTATCCGAATTTAGAATTTTTCTGTCAAAGCTTTGTACATCCTGGTATGATGCTTAATGCTGTAGAAGTTCCCTATAAGAAATTACAAAATGTCCCGTTTGTTGGAGATAAATTAACCTTTAATGAATTACAGGCTAATATTCTATTAGACGAAAATATGAAGTCATATGATGAAATGTATTCTTGGATGCGCAGAATATTAGATCAAGTAGAAGTGCCATCATATCAAGCCGGCATCATGCCGCCAACTACAGCAGATATGACCTTAACTATATTGTCCAGTCATAATAATAAAACTAAACAAGTAAGATATATAGATTGTATTCCAACAGCTCTTACTGATATTCAGTTTGAATCAACTGCTGGTGGAGAAACATTTATTACTTTCGGAGCTTCATTTAGATTTTCTTATTTTGAATTGGTAGGAGCAACATACACGACTAACGTAGATGGTAGTCCATCTATCTCGGTAGTTAAGAATTTGGCAGGATAAATAACATTATATTATGGAGTAATTATGATTGATTTGAAGAGCATCCACGAAATGTGGGCTAAAGACTGTATTATTGATAATAGTAAATTAGATGAATCTTCTCGGCTAGCACCTATGTTGCATGCCAAATATCTAGAAATTTTATCAACCTATAAGCTTCAACTCAAAAAATCTGAGTTTGAGCAAAAGAAACTATTGAAACAAAAATGGCTTTACTATAATGGTAAGATGGATCAAGAAACCGTTGAGGCCCTTGGTTGGGAGGCTGATCCTTTTGACGGTCTTAAAATACTTAAAGGTGAGCTGGATTATTATTATGATTCAGATCCAGAAATTCAAGAATCAGAATTAAGAATACAATACTATAAAAATGTTATAGATACAGTAACAGAGATAATTAACAACGTTACTTGGCGACATCAGACAATTGGAAATATGATTAAGTGGAAACAATTCGAGTCAGGAAATTAAGTCACGCCAACTTATGGATTAATTGTGATAGCGGTACTGCTCAGGAAATAAACGAGTTTTTTTCGTTTTATGTTCCTGGTTATAAGTTTATGCCGGCATATCGCAATCGTTTATGGGATGGCAAAATACGACTTTTTAATATCATGACTGGAGAATTACCTGCAGGTCTAATATATCACTTAAAAGAATTTGCAAGAGATAGACAGTATCTTATTGAGACTGAATCATCTTCTTATGGAGATCCATACGAAAGAAATGAAATCAGCCCTCAGGCACTGCTGGACTTCGTTGAGTGTATATCCTTACCCTTTCCGATGCGAGACTATCAGTTTGACTGTGTAGGTGAAGCTATCACCAGAAAAAGAGCAATTCTTTTATCTCCAACAGGATCAGGGAAAAGTCTTATCATATATGCTCTCCTGAGATGGTATTTAGAAAATTATTCTAACAATATATTGATTATTGTTCCGACTACATCATTAGTAGAACAGATGTTTAATGATTTTAAAGAATATGGTTATGATTCAGATAATCTAGTACACAGAATATATTCAGGTAAAGATAAGAATACGGATAAAAGAATTATCATTAGTACTTGGCAATCTATATACAAGTTACCTAAAGTATGGTTTAAGCAATTTGGTGCTGTATTTGGTGATGAGTGTCATGGATTTAAATCAAAATCACTTATGTCTATCATGAATAAAGCCGAAGAAGCGGAGTATAGATATGGCACAACAGGAACCCTTGATGGAGCTCAAACACATGAGTTGGTCTTACAAGGTTTGTTCGGTAGAACTTATAAGGTTACCACAACAAAAGCATTACAAGATAACAATACTCTCGCCAAGCTCAACATTAAACGTATCGTACTTAACTATGCAGAGAAAGTACGTAAAGAGTTTGGTAAGAGAACATATCAGGATGAAATCGAGCACATTGTATCACATGTGGGCCGGAATAAATTCATTCGGAACTTAGCTCTTGATCAAAAGGGGAATACATTAGTCTTATATAACTATGTTGAAAAACATGGTAAACCTTTATTTAATTTAATAGAAGAAAAGGCACAAGAAAATCGTAAAGTGTTTTTCGTGTCCGGTGGTACAGATACCTCGGATCGCGAAGCTATTCGAGGTATCGTTGAAAAACAAAATGACGCCATTATTGTGGCTTCTCTTGGTACTTTTTCTACTGGCATTAATATTAGAAATTTACACAATATTATATTCGCCTCACCTTCGAAATCACAAATTCGAGTACTGCAAAGTATCGGTAGAGGATTGCGAAAAAGCGACAATAATAAAGAAACAAATCTATATGACATTATAGATAATATTAGTTGGAAGAACAGAATTAATTTCGCTCTTGTCCATTCAGAAGAACGCTTAAAAATATACAATACAGAAAAATTCATTCATAAAACCTATAGGGTAGAAATATGACCGGTGAAATAAAGCAGTTTAAACTTACGAATGACGATGAAATTATTTGTGAAGTTGTCGAATGGGATGACGAAGAATCGTCTAATATCATAGTGAGGCGCGCCTTAAAAATTATAAATGTAGAAGATTTTGCTAAAGGTGTTAGATTTTTTGCCTTTAGACCATGGATGTTATTTAATGATGATCCGGATGAATTGCAAACTATTAATTCAGGTCATATCATTGGTGAAATGAATCCTGCTGATAAAGTAATTCACAAATATATGACTAGTGTACTAGCATTGTCAAATGATATACATAAAAAAGATTTTCCCTTAGATGAAGTTGCAAAGGCCGCAGAAGAATTAGATGAAGACGAATTTGATCAATATATGCATTCACTAAGTTTAGATGAAGAAATTACATACGATGATTCTGACGGCCCTTTTTCTGATGGTGATAACATTGTTAAATTCAAGCCTAAGATGCATTAAAAAATTTGTATACTACCCTCTTCAAAAAACCATAATTTATTATATACTGTTTGGCAGAAAAGTACACTGTTAATTTTTCCCCTTAGAGATTTTTAATTTAGTGTACTTTTCTACTAATTTGTTGTATAATATACATAATGAAAGGAAGCGTTATGGCTCGACAAAAAAAACAAAGTATACATTACGTAAACAACGCAGAGTTTTCTCAAGCCGTGGTTGACTATGTTACTGTTGTTAATGAATGCCAAAAAAACAACACAGAAATTCCTAAAGTACCAGATTATATAGCTCAGTGTTTTCTTCGGATCTCTGAAGGTTTGTCTCACAAATCTAATTTTATTCGCTATACATACCGCGAAGAAATGGTAATGGATGCTGTAGAAAATTGTTTAAAGGCCATTCTCAACTATAATTTAGAAGCAGCAACTCGAACAGGTAAACCAAACGCGTTTGCATATTTTACTCAAATTACATGGTATGCGTTTTTACGTAGAATCGCAAAAGAGAAAAAACAACAAGACATCAAAATGAAATACCTAACTAAATCTGGTATTGAAAACTTTGTTGACAATGAACATGGAGACGACATGACAAATCAAGTTGTCGGTGCTTTTGTTGATAATCTTCGTGATAGAATTGAAAAGGTAAAACTTCAAGATTTTGAAGTAAAAGAATATGTAAAAGAAGAGAAGAAAAAAAGAAAAGCTAGATCAGTAGATTCAGACTTAGGTGAGTTTTTAAAATGAAAGTATATACAACAACATTAATGGAAGATGGTGAAGACGTAGTCTTTAATTTTCCGGATGAAATATTGTCCGACCTTAAACTTAAAGTTGGTGACACCGTTGAATGGGTTATCCACGAAGATTATGTTATTATGAAAAAGGTGGAGCAAGGTTTAGATGCCCAAATTAGCGATTCTGAATGATACACATTGTGGTATTAGAAATTCTTCAGAAATATTTTTAAATAATTCACAAGACTTTTACGATAAAATTTTCTTTCCAGAATGTGAAAGACAAGGTATCGAGCAGATAGTACACTTAGGTGATTATTATGATCATCGTAAGTTTGTAAATTTCAAAGCTCTAAACCACAATCGTAAACATTTCCTAAATGAATTAAGAAAACGTGGCATGAGAATGGATATTATTCCAGGTAACCATGATACGTACTTCAAAAATACTAATGAACTAAACTCTCTTAAAGAATGTTTAGGTCACTATATGAACGAGATTCATATAGTGATGGAGCCTACTGTAATGGAATATGGTTCGCTTAAGCTAGCTTTACTTCCATGGATTTGTAATGACAATTATGAAAGATCGATGAATTTTATTCGTGATTGTAAAGCTGATTGGTTAGGTGCACATTTAGAATTAAGCGGATTTGATATGATGAAAGGCGTACAAAGTCACGGTGGCATGGATCATAAGCTTTTTAGTAAATTCGAATTAGTCATGACCGGTCATTTTCATGTTGGATCTCGTAAAGACAATATTTGGTATCTTGGCAGTCAAATGGAATTTTTCTGGTCAGATGCTGGAGATAAAAAGTATTTTCATATCGTAGATACCGAAACACGCGAAGTACAAAAAATACATAATCCTTACACTTTATTTGAAAAAATTGTGTACAATGACGAGCAAATAGATTATAATAACTATGATGTTAGTAATTTAGATAAAAAATTTGTCAAAGTTGTCGTTGTAAATAAATCTGATACCTTCTTATTTGATCGTTTTATTGATAGAATTCAGAATAGAGATATTCATGAATTAAAAATTGCCGAAAACTTTAATGAGTTTATAGGCGAAAACGTAGAAGATGAAGGACTAGCTTTTGATGATACCAGTCAATTAGTTGATGACTATATTGAAAGTGTAGATACTGATTTGGATAAAGATAGAATTAAAGTCCAAATGCGTGAACTTATGACAGAGGCTCAAGCTCTGGAAATTGCATGATTCAATTTAAAAAAATTCGTTATAAAAATTTTCTGTCAACTGGTAATACGTTTACAGAAATTGATCTCAACAGCTCTAAGTCTACCTTAGTTGTAGGCCAAAACGGTGCTGGTAAATCCACTATGTTGGATGCCATTTCATTCGCTCTGTTTGGCAAGCCACATCGTAATATTAATAAGCCACAGTTGCTTAATAGTATTAATCAAAAAGCATGCGTTGTTGAGGTTGAATTTAGTATTGGGAAATCTGCTTTTAAAATTGTACGTGGATTAAAACCAAATCTTTTTGAGATTTGGAAAAATGATACGATGATCAATCAGTCTTCTCATGCTAAAGAATACCAAAAGATCCTCGAACAAAACATTTTGAAACTTAATCATAAGTCATTTCATCAGGTTGTTGTATTAGGTTCCTCCTCTTTCATACCGTTTATGCAACTACCCACGGGTCACCGCCGTGATGTGATCGAGGATCTTTTGGATATTAATGTGTTTTCAAAGATGAATACGTTACTGAAAGAGAAGAATAGTACACTTAAAGATATAATTAAGGATATTACATATAAGCTAGACCTATCTAAAAATGCAATTGAAACTCATAATAAATATATTAGAGATGTTAAGGAGTTAACAAATGCAAACATATCAAAAAACAAACATGAAATACAATCAAGTAAAGAAGAGTCAGAAAAACTACAATCCGAAAACCAAGAACTCTCCTCCGCCATTGAAAAGTCGCAGGGTCCAATCGAGAAAGAAATAAATTCTTTACACGATAAAAGACAATCTTTATTACATTATTCTGCACAATTTAAACAGCAGATGTCATCTGTAGTTAAAGATGCTAAATTTTATGAAGACAATGAAAATTGTCCAACATGTTCACAATCTATTAGCGAGCAGCTAAGAGAAGAAAAGCTTTTTACTGCTAAAACTAAAGCAAAAGAACTTACTTCCGCTATGGAAAAAATTCAAGCGGAATCTATTTCTGTTGAAACTAATTTAGAAAACGCTAATGAATCACTAAATGATATAAGAGAAAAACAATCTGCAATTCATCTAAATAACCAGCAAATTACTAGATTGCAGGAACGTATTCGTAAATTAGATGAAGAAAATACAGGATCTGCTGTAGCCGATTTAGATAAAGCAAAAGAAGAATTAGAAATACTGGTAACTGAAAAGGATAATTTACTAGAAGAAAAGCTTAAACTTTCTGATCAATATTCTTATAATAGTGTTATAACTGAAATGTTAAAAGACACTGGCATTAAGACAAAAATTATTAAACAATATTTACCTGTGATAAATAAACTCGTTAATCAATATTTACAAGTTCTTGACTTCTTTGTACACTTTGATTTAGACGAAAGCTTTCAAGAAACAATCAGATCTCGTCATCGCGATGAGTTTACGTATGATTCATTTTCTGAAGGAGAAAAGCAAAGAATTGATTTGGCTCTTCTGTTTACGTGGAGACAAATTGCTAAAATGAAAAATTCAGTAGCTACTAATCTATTGCTTCTTGATGAGACATTTGATTCTTCTCTAGATCATGATGGTGTTGAAAATCTGTTAAAGATCTTAAATACTTTAGGTAGTGATACCAATATATTTGTTATCTCGCATAAAGGTGAAATCTTAGATGGAAAATTTAATTCTAAGATTGAATTTATTAAAGAGAAAAACTTTAGTAAAATCAAATAAAACTGTGTACATTCCTATGGAACTGTATTATAATATACTAATAATGAAACATGGAGTTATATTATGGAATTAAGTGACGGTACTCTTCAAGTCCTTAAGAATTTTTCTGGCATTAATCAGAACATTCTTATTAACCAAGGTCAAAGCTTGAAGACAATTAGTGAAGCTAGAAATGTATTAGCTCGAGCTAATATTACTGAAGAATTTACAAAGAAATTTGGGATCTACGATCTCAATGAATTTATCGGTGTATTATCATTGGTAGATACTCCTCGTCTAAAATTTGATGATGAGCATGTTACTGTCGGTGATTCAACTGGTAGATCAAAAGTCAAATACTTCTTCTCTTCTGAAGATACTTTGACAACCCCACAAAAAGACATTACTATGCCTGAAGCAGATCTAAAGTTTGTGCTTGATAATGATACATTAAATAAGCTTAAGCGTGCAGCATCTACTCTTGGTCATAGTGAACTATCTATTTCTGGCAAAGATGGTATCTTAAGTCTTTCTGTGGTTGATAGCCAGAACTACACCTCAAACTCGTATTCAATCGATATTGATGGTGACTTTAAGGAGGATGCTGTTTTTAACTTTATCCTAAATATTGGAAATCTTAAGATCCTGCCTGGCGATTATGATGTTGAGATTTCTTCCAAACTAATCACGCAATTCAAAAACAAAGACATCGATGTCACATACTGGATTGCACTTGAAAAGACGTCTAAATTTGGAGTTTAAATATGTCTGAAAATGTAGAACAATTGCAAGAACTTGCAAATCGTAGCAGCCGTTCAATGGTTGCAGTTATTGATGCTGTCACACAACGTGGTGGCTTTAAAGGTGAAGAGCTTTCGACTATCGGTCAACTTCGCGACCAATGTATTCAAGTCATCCAGCTTTGTGAGCAAATGACTCAAGATAATGCGATGGAAGTTGATGACGAAGAAGTTAATGTTGAAGTCGCGATGGATGAGGATGCAGCTACAGAATAGGTTTACAAACTCGTGAATACGTGATATAATTATTTTTTGTTATGGAGTTTGTAAATGAATGATTTTCTCTGGGTCGAGAAGTACCGTCCTCGTACAGTTGCTGAAACTATCCTACCGGATGGCCTTAAGCAAACATTCCAGAGTCTAGTTGATACCGGTGAATTGCCTAATATGCTTTTCACCGGTACGGCTGGTCTCGGGAAAACCACAGTAGCTAAAGCTCTGTGTAATGAACTAGACCTTGATTACATTGTAATTAATGGTTCTGAAGAAGGCAATATTGACACCCTTCGTGGTAAGATTAAACAGTTTGCTTCTTCTGTTTCCCTGCAAGGTGGAGTCAAAGTAGTTATACTTGACGAAGCCGATTATCTAAACCCTCAATCAACACAGCCAGCTCTTCGCGGCTTTATCGAAGAGTTTGCAAACAATTGCCGGTTTATTTTAACTTGTAATTTTAAGAATCGTATTATTGAACCACTTCATTCTCGTTGTGGTGTTTATGAGTTCAATACAACTAAAAAAGATATGGTACAACTATGCGGTGAGTTTATGGACCACGCCGCTAGTATTCTATACAAAGAAGAAGTATCTTTTGATAGTCACGCCCTTGCCGATCTCATAATGAAATATGCGCCTGATTGGAGAAGAGTACTTAATGAGCTTCAAAGGTTTTCTGTCACTGGTAAAATCGATGCTAATGTGGTTAACAATAATCGTAGCAGCAATTATTCTGATTTATTTAAGTATCTAAAGGACAAAGAGTTTAAGAAGATGCGTTCATGGGTTGTCAATAATATTGATACCGATGCTTCAGCAATTTTTAGAGCTGTATATGATGATATGTCAGATAAGGTTCAACCACAATCTATTCCACAACTTGTTCTTATCCTTGCTGACTATCAATATAAGAATGCATTTGTTGCAGATCATGAACTAAATGTGGTTGCATGTATGACGGAGATTATGGCTAATGTCGAATTCGCTTAATCCGTTTGAATTTATTAACGCCATCAATACTACTAAAAAGGATATTATGGTAGATGACATCACCGAAAAGCAATATAACTCTTTTATGGTTAATCGTAGTCTATCTTACTTTAATGACACTGTACTTATGGCTAACGAAATGAATATCAACCACCATCTAGATAACCGTTTACAATTTGACTTTTTTATAAATATAGTTAGAAAGAAAAAACGGTTTTCCAAATGGATTAAACCTGAAACTTTCGGTGATGTGGAAGTAGTCAAAGCTTATTATGGTTACAGCAATGAAAAAGCTCGCCAAGCCTTGTCCCTTCTCACAAAAAAGCAACTAGACTTATTGAAGAAGAAGGTTTACAAAGGTGGAAGAAAATAATTTAATTGAGTGGATTCCAGGCGATATGCTGGAAGTAACTCTAAACGAGCCAGATGATTTCCTTAAAATTAAAGAAACTCTAACTCGCATCGGTGTAGCGTCAAGAAAAGACAACAAGCTATATCAGTCGTGTCATATCTTGCATAAACAAGGTAGATATTTTATTGTGCATTTTAAGGAATTGTTTTTACTTGATGGTAAAAAGTCTAACTTAGAAGGAAATGATCTTGCACGCAGAAATACAATTGCAACTCTTATGAGTGATTGGGGTTTACTTTCAATTGTGAATAAAGAAAGTACACATCCATTGGCACCACTTAGACAGATTAAGATCATTCCTTACAAAGAAAAATCTAATTGGGAACTTTGTCCTAAATATAACATTGGTAATAAATCGTGAAAAAAATTATAGAGTGGTGGCATAATACCGATAGTATTGAGATGTTTCTCTTTGCGACGCTTGCATTCTGTCTCGGATGGGGTCTATATCAAGTTATAGTAGCACTGATAGGAAGATTCTTTTAATGTATAAAGTAACAGCATACTTTAGAGATTATAAGATAACTCAAAAATTCTATGGCTTATATGATGCCATAGAATTTAAAGATAATGTAGAAGCACATTATCCTACTAATTTAATATTTGAAAAAGGAGTATATTCAATGAGAGAAACTATTGTAAATACTTGGAATTCTGTAATGAACGCCAATGTTAATCCTCTGCGTCACATTCCAGATCTTAACGCCAGACATATGGTACTTCAGGTCCTGGCTTGGATGTGGTGCATTATATTTGGATTTATTGTTAGTAGCTGGACAGTATTTGGAATTAGCGCAATTGCACATGTTGCCTTACTAGCAGGCATATGCCTTACAGTAGGAACATTTGAAACAGCTAAACGTAATCCATCAGTTTTTAATTTGCGCACTGGTTATCACAGTGTAAGTCGCACGCGCCAATATATGTGGATTGATGGAAAAAAAATTACCCTTGATTCACATGATCCTGGCGGAGAACATATTTAATTTTAATATAACTATGTACTTTTAAAAAAAAAGTACTATATATAATATAGGATGCCGCATTGTGCGGGTCCATCTACAACCTTGCTTATTGGAGGTCAATATGACTAATAACACACTTACTTTCCCGCGTGGTGCATTTGTAGGATTCGATCATATTTTTAATGATCTGGAGCGTATGGCTCAGTCCCACAAGAAAGACCATTATCCACCACATAACGTCGTACATTTAGCAGACGATCGATATTTGATTGAACTAGCAGTTGTTGGTTTCAAAGAATCTGATATTGATATTACTATGCATGATGGTATTCTTACTGTAAAAGGTAATCGCGATCAAAGACGTAATCAAGAAATGTATGTACATAAGGGAATCAGCGGTCGTAAATTCGAGAGATCATTTAGACTCTCTGAATTTGTAGAAGTTAAAGGAGCAGATCTTCAGGACGGTCTATTAGCAATTCGCCTAGAGCGAGTTATCCCTGATGAAAAGCGTCCCCGTAAAATCTTAATCACAAACGGGGTAGAAAACAATGACAACCTTAACACTACAAAGCCTGAGCTTCTCAACGAAGATTCTTGAGAAGGTATTAGGACTAGTTAAGAACACTTTCAAAGGTATGATGATCGGTTATATGATCGCTCGTCAAACACAAGCCAATAGACATATTGCCGAACAACTTTGCCGCTATGGCGAGTATAGGCACGATGAATATTGGAACCTGTTAAGTGATCTAAATCAGAAAACCATCCAAGATATTCAAGAGGAATTCGGCAGATGATTAACTGGATTAGAGATCTATTTACTAGAACAAACATGTCCTATCAACAAAAACAAATTGAAAAGTATTTGGCTAACTCATCTGACCTAGTCGACTTAGAGCGGCGGCAAAGAGAACTTACACACGGAAGGTTTAAGCTGTAATGAAAACACTAGCTTTTTATCTAACAGCATTTGCTGTTATGTTTACTGTAGGGGTTGCTAATGCAACTACTATTGAAATGCTTAACAAAGATGCTGATGGTAACAAGATGGTCTATAGCGAAGAGATTGCTCGTGTTTCTGTAGGCGATACAGTTACGTGGGTACCCGCTTCGAAAGGTCACAATGTAGAAATGATTGCAGGACCTGATGGAGCAGCTCTTCCAAAGAAGTCTAAGAATAGTAAAGAAGTTTCTATGACTTTTGAAGTACCTGGTATTTACTATTATTGGTGTACACCGCACAAAGGCATGGGCATGATTGGCCTTGTTGTAGTCGGTGATGATGTGTCTAATAAAGATACAATTGCTAAAGCTAAAGCAATGGGTAAATCAAAAAAGAAACTAAAGGCTCTCTTAGGCCAATTGTGAAATGTGGCCATACGCTAAAGAAGAAAATGATTTTCTAGGATAAATATTAAAAGGAGCAAATCTCTTGCTCCTTTTTCCTTTAGGAGAAAAATAATGGTAAAACCTAATGAGAAATTTAATTTAGATATAAAAGATGTACATCTAATTGAAACGTCTTTAAGGTATTTGCACAGTTTAGATCCAGAAAAAGCGAAAGAAATACAACAACTATTAGGTAAAATACATAATCAAAAGAATTGGTATAGACCTAAAAATAACTATGTAAGTGGATAGATAAAATGGATTTAGAACAATTACGAGAAGAATTAAAGGTTGACGAGGGAGTAAAGTATGAGATTTATCTCGATCATCTTGGGCTTCCTACTTTTGGCATCGGTCACTTGGTCTTGGATACAGATCCAGAACATGGCATGGCTGTTGGAACGCCAGTCAGTGAGGATAGAGTCAATGCGTGTTTCGATACAGATGTTGCAATCGTCATTGACGAATGTAGGAAACTGTACGAGGACTTCGACAATTTACCTGGAGAAGCCCAACTCATCATTGCAAATATGCTCTTTAACATGGGACGTCCAAGACTTTCTAAATTTGTTGGAATGAAACGTGGAGTAGATGCGGGTGATTGGAACGCTGCAGCTAATGAAATGGTAGACTCTCGTTGGTATAGACAGGTTACCAATAGAGCTGATCGCTTAGTAGAAAGAATGAGAAAGATCGTATAAAGTAGTGTACATTTGCTTCAAAGTTTGATATAATATACTATGTTTTGGAGGTTATATGTCTTTTTACACTAATTACGATCGTTACGGTAACTCAGTATTATATCGCGGTTATAACCATAACGGCGTACCAGTCATGACAAAGTATAAGCTTACTCCTACTTTGTACATGCCAACAGATAAAAAAACAAATTGGACAGCGCTTGACGGTACTCCTGTTGCACCTGTCCAATTTACTTCTGCACGCGAAATGCGAGACTTCGTTGATAGATACGAAGGTGTAAGTAATTTTAAATACTATGGCCAAGACCGTGTTCTTTGGCAATTTATTCAGAGTAAGTTTCCAAAAGATATTGAATTTAATTCCGGATTAATTAATGTACTTAATCTAGATATTGAGGTTCACTCAGAAGAAGGATTTCCTGAGCCTGATCAAGCGGCTCATCCTATTACAGCTATTACCGTAAAATCCACAAAGTCATCATTTTATGAAGTATGGGGATGTGGTGAATACGATGTAAGTAAATCTCCTCATACACATTTACATATTAGATATCATCGATGTGAAGATGAATATGAACTTTTAGAAAAATTTATGAAATACTGGATGAGTAGTTATCCAGAAGTTTTAACTGGTTGGAATATCCGTATGTTTGATATTCCATACATTGTTAATCGTATTACTAAATTATTTGGTGTATCAGTTGTAAGTAAAATGTCACCATGGGGTATCTTACGACCTAAGACAGTTGCATTTAAAAATAAAACAATGACAACTCAACAAATTGCTGGCATTTCTCAATTAGATTACTTTGATTTATTCCAAAAGTTTGGATATTCATATGGTCCTCAAGAATCATATGCACTTAATCATATCTCGCATGTAGTACTCGGCGAAAAGAAACTTTCATATGCTGAGTATGGTTCCCTTAAAAATCTTTACAAAGAAAACCATCAGCTTTATATTGACTACAATATTAAAGACGTTGAACTAATTGACCGTATGGATGAAAAACTAGATCTTATTGGTCTAGGCTTTACTCTAGCATACAAAGCTGGAGTTAATTTTACAGACATTTTTGGTACTACTGCTATATGGGATTCAATTATTTATCGTGAACTGGCTAAACGTAATATTGTTATTCCAGGTCCTCCACCAAGAAGAGAGCGTGAAGCAATCAATGTTAAATTTGCTGGAGGTTACGTTAAAGAGCCACAAGTCGGTGCTCATGATTGGGTAGTTTCATTCGATTTGAATTCACTGTATCCTAATATTATTGCTCAGTGGAATATGTCACCCGAGACTTTAACTATGAATGGTACTAATATGTCAAAGGCTGCTAATGGTGTAGGTTTTGATAATAGTCGTGAAGGTGTATTTCCTACACTAGTTAAGCAATATTATGCTGAACGTAAAGAAGTCAAAAAGGAAATGATCGAATGGCAAAAGCAGCAGCAAAAGGGTAGTACTAAAGAAATAGAAAAACAAATCGCGTCACTGAATAACAAGCAAATGGCCGTTAAGATTCTGATGAATTCTTTGTTTGGTGCCATTGGTAATAAATGGTATCGATATTTTGATCTTCGCGTTGCTGAAGGTATTACTCTTACAGGTCAATATGTAATTAAAACATGTGAAGCTGCTATTAACAGAGAACTAAATAAACTTCTAGAAACTGACAATGAAGATTATGTAATCGCAATTGATACAGATTCAATCTACGTTAACTTCAAAGCATTCGTAGAAAAATTTAATCCTAAAGACCCTATTAAGTTTCTCGATGATGCGTGCAATAATCATTTCAATAAGGTCTTAGCTTCTGATCTAGAAAAAATATTTAAGGAAATGAATTGTTTCGAGAATCGCATGGTAATGGAACGAGAGGTGATTGCTGATAGAGGTATTTGGACAGCAAAGAAAAGATATATTCTTAATGTACATAATAGTGAAGGCGTGCAATACGAAGAGCCTAAGCTTAAGATCATGGGTATTGAAGCAATTAAGTCTTCTACGCCAGAAATATGTCGTAGTAAATTCAAAGAAATATTTAAGATTATTATTTCAGGCACAGAGTCTGATACACAAGATTTTATTCAAAAATTTAAAAATGAATTTAAGTCTTTACCTCCAGAAGAAGTAGCGTTTCCTCGAGGCGTGTCTAACATTACTGACTGGAGTGATAGAAAACTTATCTATAAAAAGGGTACTCCTATTCACGTGCGCGGATCACTTCTATACAACAAAGAAGCAAAGTCTAGAAAACTAACTGATCGCTATGAACTAATTAGTAATGGTGATAAGATTAAATTTGCGTATCTAAAACTTCCTAATCATATAAAAGAAAATGTTATCTCGTTTCCCATGCATCTTCCTAGTGAAATGCAACTTCACAAATATATCGATTATGATAAACAGTTTGAAAAAACTTTCTTAGAGCCTCTTAATTTTATTCTTAATTCTGTTGGCTGGTCAGCTGAAGAGCAGGCAACCTTAGAAGATTTCTTTTCGTAATAAACTGTGTACAAATCAATAAAAATAGTGTATAATATATTAAATGATGGAGAAAAATATGAGTAAAGATTGGGTAAAAGACATGCATGATATGCACAATAAATACGGTGTGCATGATTGGATGAAGGCCAACAAAGATAATAAAGAACTTATGCGAAAATTTTTAGAGTTTAGGATTAAGTTTTTAGAAGAAGAATTGGGAGAAACTAGAGAGGCACTAGGAAATGACGATGCAGAAGAGTTGGTTGATGGCCTTATCGATTTATGTGTTATTGCTATTGGTACTTTAGACGCATTCGGTATTGACTCTCACAAAGCCTGGAATCAAGTATTTGATGCTAATATGAATAAAGAAGTTGGTGTAAAAGAAAGTAGACCTAATCCTCTTGGATTGCCAGATCTAATCAAACCTAATGGATGGGTTGGACCAGATCACGGAGATAATCATGGAAATCTCAGCGACGCTATTTAAAAGCATCTTTGATAATAAAACTAATAGATCTGTAAAACTTGAAAGCTTTGATGCTTTTGAGAAAGTTTTGTATGATCTTTCGAAAGTTGAACGTAAATCTAAAAAAGATGCTGAACTTATATCACCTGCTACGTATTTGCCTAACACAACTAGAGCAAATAAAAACGTAGTTGAATGGGCTGGCTGGTGTGCAGTTGATGTTGATGACTTTGAGTTTGAAGGAGATTTACAAAATGAACTGGTTAAGCGTTTCGGTGATTATAGGTGGGTGTGCTATTCTACTGCTAGCAGTACGATCGATTCGCCAAAGTTTAGGATCGTCTTTCCACTTACGGTATCGGTTGGAAACGACACCATTAAAAAATTCTGGTACGCTCTACAATCAGAACTCGACGAACTCGGAGACAAGCAGACTAAAGACTTATCTAGAATGTATTACATCCCTGCAAAGTACGATGGCGCTAATAACTTTATATTCAGTAATAGTAACGGTAATTTTATTAATCCATCTGAATTAATAAAAAAGCATCCAATGGCTGAGAAAAAAACCGGTAGTTCTTTCTTCGATCGTTTACCAGAAAATATGCAAGCCGAGATTATTGAACACCGTAAATCAAAAATGGATAACACTAATTTCCATTGGTCTTCATATAGAGATTGTCCGTTTTTTCCTCGTAGACTAGAATCAGAATATAGACTTATATCAAATACTGGTTGGTATCATAAAATGTATCAAATCATGATTGCTCTTGCGGGCAACGCTATAAGTAAAAGTTATCCAATTACTGCAAATGAAATTGCTGTTATGTGTAGAGAACTAGACCAAGAAACTGGTAATTGGTATGAAAATCGACCACTAGATAAGGAAGCAGATCGTGCACTCGAATACGTATACAAAAATATCTGACATATTTAATATGGATATGAGCTTTAATATAAAAGATTTGCAATCTACTTCTGAATGGCGAGATAGAGCTATGAAAGAAGCTAAAGCTATTCATAGTAAGTCATCTACTGCGAGAGGTAGAAGCTTGCAAACAATTTATGAAACATGTCTTTATGGTCATGCTCCTGAACAATATTTAATCGAAACTGGATGGGAAGACGACTTACGTCCATATAAAGATTTAATTGACCCTCAAGGTGATTCGGTTGAAGTTAAAGTTACTGAACATACAGGTAACGTGCCATACGTATTGGCTAGATGTGAATCAGCCAAATTAGAAACCTGGAGAAATTATCCGGATATTGTGTATATTTTTATTAATAATAGAAAAGAAACTGAATATAAGCATGAAGGAATCTATCATTGGAATGGAAAAAAATTCAAAAAAATTCTAAGTAATTGATTTCAAATGAAAACAAAATGCATTTTTTAGTGTACATTTACGCCAGAATAGTGTATAATATATCTATAAAATCAAAAAGGAAGAGGAGCCTTTACAATGAAAAATCTTAAAGCACTTATCGAAAGCTATAAAAATCAAGCTAAAAGCGATTGGGCTATTAAAGAAGATATGGCTGATATGTACGCACAGGATGCTAACGATGCTGAAGTTGTATATAACTTCATTACTGAAAGCAAGGGTGTTAATATCCCAACTGCTGCTAAGTATCTCGACAATCTTGATACTATTGTTCGCGAAGCTATTTGTATAGCTATTGCTGAAGATAAAGGCAATGATTTCTTGGCAGACAACTTTGGATGGAGTGTAAATTAATGAAAATCGAAACCGCAAAAAAGATCTTTAAAGATCGTGCTGAAAACTTCTATGGTAGGACAGTGGCCTGGTTGGCTGATGAAATGCAAAGAGGCTTTCACGAAACTCAACGTGTAACTCAAGCCTATAATAAATTGAAAAATGCGGGGATTGTGTAATGAAAAATACATTTCAAATCGGCGATTACGTCATGTCTAAATATGGTAAAACTAAAATTGAGCGCATCGAACTTTGTGAAAAAGCCGGTGAAAAATATGGCGTTGAAGTAGATAAAATGTTTACAAATCTACTAGATCGTGTTATAATAGACTTAGAAAATGGCCATTGGTCATATGGTACAGAAGTGGAGTTAGTAGATGAAAGAGTCTCTTAAAATCCTGCAGAAAGCTGCAGAAGTTCAAACAAAGAAAGGTAATGATTATCAAAATCCTAATTCTAGAATTAGGCAAGCGATGTACTATCCGCGTGGGTGTGCATCTATTCTTGATACCATTTCTTCTAAAGTTCTTCGTATGCAATCTGTTCTTGAAGCAATGGAACAAGATCCTAATTACGATCCTAACTTTGAATCGCTTGAAGATTCTTGTGTCGATCTAATTAACTATGCATCTTTCTTTGCTGCATATATGAATAACGGTATTGATGGTCAAGATCCATCACGTGATTTTCTTAACAGACCAAAAAGGATAAGTAATGAAAGTAGGGATAACGGCATCGACGTTTGATCTTTTGCATGCAGGTCATATTGAAATGCTGCGTGAAGCTAAATCACAATGTGAATATTTGATCTGTGCTTTGCAAATTGATCCTAGTGTGGATAGACCAGAAAAAAATAAACCTGTGCAAACAGTAGTTGAGAGATATACTCAACTTGAAGCTGTTAAATTTGTTGATGAAATTATTCCGTATTTACATGAAACAGATTTAGAAGATATATTGCAAATGCGGCAATTTAATGTGCGTATTCTTGGAGAAGAATATAGACATAAAGAATTTACAGGTAGAGATATTTGTAAAGCTCGTGATATTGAATTATATTTTAATCGAAGAGATCATAGGTTCTCGTCTAGCGGATTAAGAGAAAGAATTAGTAATGCAAACAGTAAGTGATATTCGTAAACATTTTATTGGTGAACTACAAGATGAAGTATATACTGTAGATCGTCATGATTTAAAAACAATTGAATTGATTGGTGCTTCATTTATGGCAGACGAAGCTTCTATCTTTGGTACACCTAATGACGAATACATTCAAGCTGAAATCGATTGGTATCTTTCTGGCTCAACTAATGTTAACGACATTTATAAATGGCCAAATTACCCAAAAGATAAGGCACCACCTGCAGCATGGCAATATACATCAAATGACCATGGTGAAATTAATTCTAATTATGGCAAACTAGTTTTTGACGATAAATATTATCGTCAGTATGATAACGTAGTTGCTGAGTTAGAATCAAATCCTGATTCTAGACGCGCTTCTATGGTTTATCAGCGCCCTAGTATTTGGATAGAATATAATGAAAATGGTAAGAACGATTTTATATGCACTAATGCTGTCACTTATTATATACGCAATGATGAATTACAGTCTGTTGTACAAATGCGCTCTAATGATGTCGTGTATGGATATAAGAATGATTATGCTTGGCAGCAGTTTGTAATGCAAACACTTGCTAAAGATCTAGGTATTGAAGTTGGCTTCATGACTTGGCAAGTACAAAATCTACATGTCTATGAAAGGCACTTTGATCTTGTCAAGTAAATGGGATAAGAGATACCTTGCGCTAGCAGAACAAGTCTCGACGTGGTCCAAAGATCCGTCTCGCCAAATTGGCGCAGTTGCGGTAGGATCGAAGGGACAGGTTCTCGCGCAAGGCTTCAATGGATTTCCTCGAGGAATAAGAGATAATCCTAGTAGATATAGTGATAGAAATCTTAAATACAAACTGGTAGTTCATGCTGAAATGAATGTCATATATAATGCTACGTACAATGGAGTATCTTTAAATGATTCTACATTGTACGTTCATGGACTACCAGTTTGTTCAGATTGTGCAAAGGGAATAATACAAGTTGGTATTAAAAGAGTTGTAATGCCAACACAAGAAGTACCTGATCACTGGAAAGAATCTTGGGAATTTACCCAAAGTATGTTTAGAGAAGCAGGAGTAAACTATGAGTTCATATGAGCATGAGCCTACAGCTGAAAAGGGTTATCCTAAATATGAAAGCCATGAAGACTATATGAAACGACGTATGCGTGAAGAAGATACTAAGCTCGGCGTCAGTATTGAATACAATAATATGCGATTGACAAAAGAAATTATTGAATTAAAAAAAGAAATTAAACGTTTACAAACGCATTGTAATATGATATAATATACAAAATTGAAAAAGGATTTGTTATGAAAATATTAATTACGGGTATGAATAAGCAGCAATGCACTGAAAACTTTTACAAAACTTCTCAGTTAAAAGTTATGCCATCGCATGTTTCTCTAGTAGCATGCCTTCGTGATATGGGACATACTGTTGAGCAGCGTATTGTTACTATTGGTGAAGATCTTAGTTCATATGATAAAGTAATTTGCTACATTCATAATCCTTCAGGTTTTGCTGGATTTGTATATAATGCTCTATGGTTACTTGGTACAAGACAAAATAATGTTATTCTTGCATTTGATGATTGGCAAACCGATAGCATTTATAAAGGCTTGATGGGTTTGCAAGAAGACGGCAAAATGTTTAGGCAGTTTGTTAAAGATAGTCATAAGCATATTCCTGACAATGTTGAAGAATACGAAAGCGTATTTAATAAAGGCCTAGCCATAATTTCAAATAAAAAGCATCCCATGTTAATTAGCGCATTTGCAGGTGGAAAACTCAATAAACTAATTGATTATCCAGAAGAATTGCTATTTTCTTTTAATCCAAATCCATATCATATTAATCTACAGTCTAATTTTAATCCTATGTTTGATGAAAAAGCAAAGGTATTTAATTATGCTGGTCTTATTCAAGATAAAACTAAGAAGTGGATTAAAGATCAGAACATTGGTGATTGGGAACTTAAGAAATACGGTTCTCGTAAAGATGGTCAAGACCGTGTAATTGAGCCAGAAATGGTAAACATATACGGTCAACAATGGGGCGTGCTTATGCCTGGTTATTTTCATGCAGGATCTGGATGGTGGAGAGCACGGCCATTACAAGTAGCAGATGCAGGTTCTATTCTAATCGGTGACTGGAAAGAAATGGTTCTTTATTATGACGATGACGAGCTTGCTTCTCTTAAAGCATATGAATTAACTATGATGTCAGATAGACAGCTAGAAGATATAGCTGAGGCCCAAAAACAAGCCATATATACTACACACCCGCTGGATAAAGGTATTCAGCAGGATGAGCTAAGAAAGGTATTAGCATGAATATTCTAGTAGTAGGTGCCGGTTTTGCTGGCGCAACAGTAGCTCGTATGTTAGCAGAAGCTGGTCATAAAATTACAGTTATTGATGAAAGACCGCATGTAGCCGGTAATGCATATGATTATATAAATCAATATGGGATTCGAGTACATAAATATGGTCCTCATCTATTTCATACGAACAATCGAAAAGTCTATGAATGGCTTCAACAATTTGGCGCATGGGTACCATATAAGCATAAAGTAAAAGCTGTATTAAAAGATGGTACTTATGTCACTTTACCTGTCAATCGTAAAACAAAAGAGATTGTAGGTGAAGATAATATTATTGACACATTCTTTAGACCTTACACTTATAAAATGTGGGGTAAACCTATTGAAGAGCTTGATCCAAGCATCTTGCAGCGTGTGCCTGTCCGTGATGATGATAATGAATATTATTTTCCTAATGACGAATTTCAGGTAATGCCGTTAAATGGATATACAAAAATTGTAGATAATATTCTAACTCATGATAATATTACAGTTAAGTTAGATATGCCATTTGAGCAGAAGATAGAAAATGATTATGATCATGTTTTTAATTCTATGCCCATTGATGTATATTTTGATCATGCACATGGTGTATTACCTTATCGCTCTATCAAGTTTCATGATGTGACTTTACCTACGCCATATATACTTCCAACTGGTACGGTTAACTTTACGCATGACGGCCCATACACTCGAGTAACAGAATGGAAAAATCTTCCTAATCATGGTGACAATCCTCGCTATACGACTCTTACATATGAAGAGCCATGTGACTATCGTGAAAACAATATGGAGCGTTATTATCCAGTTAAAGATGTTGACGGAGAAAATCGTAAGACATACGAGAAATATAAGTCAATGGTTAAAGATAATATGACATTTATTGGTCGATGTGGAATGTATGTATATGTAGATATGCATCAAGCAATCAACTCATCCATGTCGACAGCAGAAAAATTTATTGAGGCAAACAAATGAAAGTAGCAATTACGGGTTCAGGTGGCTTTATTGGGGGTCACTTAAAGAAAAGATTAGAGAAAGAAGGCCATTCAATTATTGAATGGGATCTTCGTGATGGCAATGATATAAAAGATTTTAATTTGAAGGCGGCAGATTATGTTGTTCATTTAGCAGCATGGGCAGATGTAAGGGCTAGTATTGACGATCCTCAAAAATATTGGGTAAATAATGTAGAGTACACAACTGCTATTCAAAAACAATGTTTTCATAATAATGTACCTCTTATCTATGCTTCGTCTTCATGTATCCATAATTGGTGGTTATCTCCATATGGTATAAGTAAAAAGGTAAACGAAGAAACGGCATTTGATAAACAAGTAGGTCTTCGATTTACTACAGTTTATGGTGAAGGTGCGCGTGATACAATGCTTATCGGAAGACTAGCAACTGGTGATATTAAATATCTTACTAATCATGTAAGAGATTTTGTACATGTGTCTGATGTAGTAAATGCTATTGTATTACTCATGAGTAAAGATATTATGCGGCTAAAGCCTGCATATGATATTGGCACCGGTAAAGGTAATATCGTTGCTGATTTAGGAGATATTGCAGGTTATAGTAATCTTCCAGTTAATGATGGTGATGCCTGTGAAGCACAAGATAATACTGCTGATATTACTGATATGACAGAGCTCGGCTGGGAACCCACCGTTGATGTAAAAGAATACTTACATCAAATTTGTTTGGCAGGAATTCCCGTTTAACTGTGTACTTTTTAGTAAAAGCGTGTTATAATACTATATAAAATTAATTCAGGAGAAACGAATGAGTATAATGGATAAACTGAAGAAGAATAGTAAAGTTAAAGAAACTGCTATTCTTTCGAAGTCTAAATTTTTTACAAAGAAAGATATGGTACCAACAGATGTTCCTATGATCAACTGTGCCCTATCTGGTTCCGTGGATGGCGGACTTGCGCCAGGTCTTACAGTATTAGCTGGCCCATCCAAACATTTTAAGACATCATTTGCTCTAATAATGGCAGCTGCTTATATGAAAAAGTATCCAGAATCTGTAATGCTTTTTTATGATTCAGAATTTGGTTCACCACAAGAATATTTTAGACAATTCAATATCGATACTGATCGAGTATTGCATACACCAATCACTAATGTAGAAGAACTTAAATTTGATCTAATTGGTCAACTTGAAAATCTAGAACGTGGCGATAAGGTTATCACAGTAATTGATTCAATCGGTAATCTAGCATCTAAAAAAGAACTACAAGATGCAATTGACGAAAAATCTGTAGCTGATATGTCTAGAGCAAAAGCACTAAAAGGATTGTTTCGTATGACTACGCCATACTTGAACATGAAAGATATTCCTTTAATTGCTGTTAATCATACGTATCAAGAGATGGGGCTATTCCCTAAAGCAGTAGTATCTGGTGGTACAGGTATCTATTATTCTGCAGATAATATTTGGATTCTTGGTCGTCAACAAGATAAGGTTGGTACTGAAATCAAAGGTTACCACTTTGTCATCAACGTAGAGAAATCCCGTTATGTTAAAGAAAAGTCTAAGATCCCTATCTCAGTTTCTTGGGAAGGTGGAGTACAAAAGTGGTCTGGTCTGCTTGACGTTGCTCTCGAAGGTAAATATGTTGCTAAGCCATCTAATGGTTGGTATTGCAGAGTTGACCAGGAAACTGGTGAATTACTTGAGCCAAAAGTACGAGAAAAACAAACACTAGAAGAAGAGTTTTGGAGTCCTATTTTTAAGGATGGATTTGGTACTTATCTTAAACAAAAATATTCTATTGTTCAAGATGCATCTGCTAAAGTAGAAGAAGAAATAGTAGAAAATGCTTGAGCTTAAAGACTATGAATTAGTGCCATCCGATGAAGATGATCAGGCATGGAATGTTAGACTATTAACAGGACCTTTTAACGAAACTGTACTACGCTTTGGTGCTATTAGTCTAAATGAAGAAGGAGTAATGTCATTTAATTTTCACGTTGTTTCTTCTCCTGATCCAGAGCTTACAACAGAAATAGTAGAATTACAAGAATATGCCGGAGATCTATTGCAAGCTATTATAAGAGATGGTATGGAAACAGGATCAGTAATTACAAAGGAGAAAGATGATGAGTAAAACGTCTGAAGTTGATCGTTTAGTTATTTTAATGGAAGAGATTGCATACGCAAAGTCACAACTCCAGCCTCAAGATACAGGGCATATTCATACTGCTATTAATTGGATGGAAAGTCGTGTAGAAGAAATCAAAGAAAAATTAAAATAATGAAGATATTAGTAATGGGGTTACCTGGCTCAGGTAAAACATGGCTAGCTAAAAGATTACAGTCTTATTTAGACTGTGCTTGGTTTAATGCCGATAGCGTTAGATCAATGACTAATGACTGGGACTTCTCTCCTGAAGGAAGAGTAAGACAGGCAAATCGTATGAAGGCATATGCTGATTATGAAAAATCTCATAACAGAATTGTTATCTGCGATTTTGTCTGTCCTACTCGAGCAACAAGAGAAGCCTTTAATCCGGATTTAGTTATTTGGTTAAATACTATTAGTGCAAGTAAATTTCAAGACACTAATGAAATATTTGAAAAACCAGCACTTATAGATTGGGTAATTGATAATTACCTAACTGACGAACAAATATTAGCAATTGCGGAGGAGATTAATAACTATGTCATTTGATTGGAAAAAGCCTACTGTTCAAATGCTAGGAAGATGGCAGCCATGGCAT
>VMHT01111204.1_pt1 | contig 28078 bp, 30 predicted proteins | sample 4693611 | NCBI WGS metagenome assembly VMHT01 (sample SAMN12280063, study PRJNA550983) | marine metagenome | isolation source: seawater sampled from same location over 5 years 0.02-0.2 micron viral filtrate | place: USA: collected off the coast of southern California halfway between the port... ... | reverse complement strand
GGCAGCTCAACCGATATATAAGGATGAGGAAGTCCAAGGTTGGTATGTTGGCTGCCGGTTGGGGTAAAGCTGCTTCAGATTTTGGCGTTAGAGGCCGTAACTACCCAGCTTGGATCAGGAGGCATCAGAATAAAGCTAAGGGATCGGCTACTTTTAAGGTCAGAAAAGACAGTATTCACATCAGGTTCACCAACAACGTAAGGTATGCTGGTAATGTGGCAGTTATGCGCGGTAGGCTCAATTGGGCGCTAGGAAGGCAAGCTGAGGCTTCTCTGAGGAAGCGCATGAGCAAAGGGTTGAGGGATGCCGCCAACAAGTCTAGCGTGGTAAGATGGATGTAATCGCTGGATAAGATTGACAATATAACAGATATATGGCTAATAAGGCACTTGTCGCAGAGTTAAACCTCAACATTAAAAAGTTCACCGCACAGCTCAATAGGGCCGAGCGGAGAGCTAAGGCGATGGGGCAAAGAGGCGGCAGGTCTGGCGGCAAAGCCTTGGGCAAGGGTCTGAAAGGCGGTGTTGCTGTAGCCATGACGCAGATAGCTTCAAATATCGTAAAGACGATGGCTGTAGCCGCTGCCGCTGCGGGAGCAGTATTCGCTAGGGTTATCCAGAGGTCTACGCAAGAGGCTGGGCAGATTGAGGCAGCAGAAATGCGCTTTAACATCCTGACTGGCGATGCGGAAAAGAGTAAACAGGTTCTAACGCAGCTCAGGCAGACAGCTATGAGGACTGGTATCACGTTTGAGGCTATGGCTGGCAACGTGGGCAAGTTTATGGCGTTCGGATTCTCCCCTGAGAAAGCAATGGAGCTTAACAAGGGTATCCTTGACGTTGGTGGTGCTGTGGGCATGACCAACACTGACATGAAGCTGTTGGGTGTTGCGTTGTCTCAGGTGGCCGCCAAGGGCGTTGGCTCGATGGAGGAATTGAGACAGCAGATTGCTGAGAAAGGTATCCCAATCTTCAAGGCTCTTGAGGAGCAACTGGGTGTAACCGGAGCCGAGTTGAACAAGATGATTCAAGAGGGCAAGGTTAGTGCGGACGTTGTGCTTGGCTTGTTCACGGACGTAGCCAAGGGCAAAGGCCCGTTGAAAGACTTCGCTGGCGGTGCTGATAAGATGGCTACCACCTTCCAAGGTAAGGTTGGCAGAATGAAGGCCACTTGGGGCGAGTTCCTCAAGCGGTTTGGAGAGCCAATCATTGAGGCGCTAATGCCCATCATGGACGACGTGCTTGCTATATTGGAGCGCATGATCGCAGAGGCTCCTGATCTCGGTAAGAAGATAGCTGCGGTTATATCTAAATTAGAGAACTTTACAGACCCCGTAGCTAAGATGTCAGAATCTTTAAATGGATTCAAACTAGCGTGGGATGCTTTCGTGGATTACGCACTGGCATCATTCGCTAACGGCTTAGTAAGGGGTGTCATTGTTGCCTTTTCTGCGCTTGGAGTTCAGTTGATGGGTCTAGTTCACAGTCTTGCAAACCTACTATTCACAGTATTCGCTGACGCTAACTTCGGGGATGCTCTGTGGAAGGGTGTTGCTAGCTGGATAGTTCATTTGGGTTCCGCCTTGCAGGGTATTGCGGCCTCGTTTGTAAGAAAGCTGGAAGAGATAATACCGTTTCTTAAAAGATTCGGACTTAGCGACAAGTTACAAAACTCATCAGATGCTATGGGTATTAGTGCTGACCAGATGGGTGCCGATTCACTGAGCCACAGAGAGGCTTACGAGAGGGAGTTTGACGCTAGGGCCGATGAGTTCAACCAATACTGGGGCGACCAGTTAAAGGATTTTATGAGCAACCTCAACGACCCTCAGACGGGGCTTGATGTTGCTGGATCAAGAGCGATGCGAGAGAGGCTTCAAGAGATACTTGACGGGTTGCAGCCAAGACCAAAGCCGGAACAGGTTGAGCTTGACCCTGCGGAGGAAGATCCTAAAAACCCACTTGGTGCTGCCACTGGCGGCGGCTTCGCCCTTAACGGTAGAGTGGATCAGATGAACAACGCCCTCATGGGTCGCAACGCTTTCGCCGTTATTGCAATAGAGGCGCAGAAGGCCAATGATCAAAGGGAGAGGATGATAGGTCATCTTGGTAAAATAGCTGACAACACAGCACCACTAGCCGATGATGGCTCTATAGGTTTAAATGGTTCTGCTCTTGGGGCTTTCGCTTAATTTAAAACACACATATATCACAAAACAACATATCACACAATGTCGGACATAATAAAAACAGTAGGCCAAACATTCTCTACGGATGATATTGGTGTAACCACTTGGACGTGCAGATACTACGTGGCATCCAAGGATGACTACCACAAGGCAGGTGCTGACGCTCCTGTTGACGGTCTGGTAGAGACCAGCCGCCAAGGAACCGACCAAAAGGGTCTAGGTGCGGATGGCGGTAAGGAGGGAATGGTCGTCACTGTGACCTACGAGGGCATTGTTGACGCTAATTTTGCTGGAATACAGAACGCCCGCATTGAGTTTGATGCATCATACACCGAGGAGCCGCTTGAGGCTCACCCTAGTTGGTTTGTACTAAAGAAAGTTTTCCAAGCCAGCTACGACGAGGAGGGCGGAAGGGTGGTTTTCCCAGAGAGCATACCCAAGAATCTCACGGTAGGTAACTCAACCTTCGACATAGCGGGATCATACGGTTTGCGGTCTATCAAAAACACGGAAACTGGGGAGGAGTTCCTTAAAAACCCGATGTTTGGCGAGGAAACATTCCTTTCACTTGGTGCTGTGTTTAGGCGCACCTACGCAGTTAGTGAGATCCCTGACTACATCATCAACACAATTGGAACTGTCTACGAAAAGCTGCCTGATGAGTTCAGATCCCTAGATTTACCTAGCGGCAAAAGGAATTGGATGCAGCAGCCGTTCAAGCTATCTAGGCGCGGCGGGGCATACGTCATTACTGATGAGTTGCTTCAATCCCCTATCGGTGGTTGGAATGAGATCCTGTATCGCAGACTCCAGCAGGGAACCAGATAACGGAAGGGATATAAAATCATGCCAAATATCCCGCGAGAGCTAAGGGTCAGGAAGGGTGATGATATTTCGGATGCGCTACGCGCGCTAGTGAAGTATGTCGAGGCCGCAGAGGTCTACACGTCCAGCAATGACAAGGATTTAAAGGTTACGCGCAAGAGCCAAGGAACCCTTGTCAGTGCTAGATTCAAAAAGAACGCATTCCCCCACCCATTTAAGGTGAGGGGGGACATTAATGGCTTTAGAGTGTCTGAGGGCAGCGTTAATGGCGCAACCCCATTTATCAAAGGTCAAGACGGAAAGGGTGTATCTATTAGTGGATACGATGAGGATGGCAATGTGGTCGAAGTTCCTAAGATCAAGATAGAGAAGGAGTCGGACGCATCAAAGACATACATCGCCTTAAAGATTACAATGGTCGCAGGTGAGGAGGCTGTCATAGTGGAGTCGCCCGATACATTTAGCGTAGTTCACACCGAGGATCTCTCTGACAGGTTTGCTCAGGGCGGCAGCCCAGTCCAAAGTGATGAAGGTGACAGGATAGCATACTACCCGCTAGCCAAGCTATACTGGGCTAAGGACGGATCATTCTTGAGATACTGCCAGATAGTTTACCACAATCTCAACCACAGATTTGTAGCTGGCGGGACTAACGCTGAAGGAGAGGCTGCGGAGCGTCACTACTTTTGGGCGGCATGAGTAGATACAGCACCAGAGGCATACTGACTCGACTCTCGACCATTGACGAGAAGCTCAGGCAGCGTTACATGATTGACGCTGAGGACTTCAATTACTTAGCGGAGAGATTGGTTACCAATGTGCCACTTGAGGTTAAATCCATTAGGGGTGGTGGCTGGCGACACCCTTGGTATACATCCGTTGGTTGGGATAATCGAGACGAGGTGTTTAAGGCCGAGATCAAGCCGGGTTATGTGAACGCAGAGGACGTGGAGGTCAGGATACCAGCTAAAGACGCGAAACAGGAGACGCTAGACAGACTGGGCATCAAGGCCGCCACAGATAAGACTGAGCCGGTGGTTGCAGAGTTGCATGAGAAGCCTAAGATCGAGATACTAAGCAGAAACCTTCGCAAGATAGGGTCTGACGCTGACCCAACAGGCTTCAACAGCAATGCTGACTTGTCTGGCGGGTCTTTTGCATTTGAGCCTGTTCCGGCGTATTTCGCTGAAAAGGGCGTTGAGTCCGCCGCACCTAGAGACGCATCGTTCTCAGGCGGAATACAGGAGCAGTTCCAAGTCGGCGGAATCCCCAAGAATGAGCGGCGATACCTCCGCGCTATGGATATTGTGCTGACACAGGAACGGCCAGCATCTAGGGCTGTCTGGAGTGATGACCCTGAGACGGGCGGCGTATCATTCTCTATGGGCTACACTGGTTCTTTTGGGCCTGACAACAACAGGGTGTTCATCAGTAAGCGCAAGAAGTTTGAGCCTCAGTCTGGTGAGTTTGATCCGCTTGAGGCAGCTAGAGGTAACGCTGGAACCGACCCATTTGACGATATTCGTGTATGCACTATATACTTCTTGTCTCAGGCTGGTCAGGGCGAAGGTGAAGATCCAGATGACTCTTGGACACCGTATGTAGAGCATCACTTGTTCTGGAACTTAAACCACGGCAGCAACAGGCTTGAGGATCAGACATTCGATGACTCGCTAAACTTTAGCTTCCCGCTAGCCGGTGGCGTAGGTAACGCCTTGATCAATAACGTCTTGGCTGAAAATAACAGCAGGTTCGCTGATTTAAACAACATACTCAACGCCGGTCAAGTGACTGGTAAATTCTGGACAACATAATGGCAACTCGACCTCCACAGATAAAAGTAGCAAAAGCATCTGGCGGTAGCCCATCAGGTGGTTCTGCTGGTCTATACCAAGGCGGACTAGGCAAGACTCAAAAACTTGTGGACGAACGCCAAGAGCAGCGCAAGGAAGAGAGTGAGGCGCTCAGGCTAAATCCTAGATTCCCTTATGACGTGGTGCAGTTCGATCCATCATTCTTCAATATACCCGCAGCGCCAGTTCTACTGTCCGATGATGACGAGGACAATGGTTGACGGAAACAGACAATGTATAGGCTCCAGCCTACTGCATTTATAATATCACATGAACACAAAAGGTTATCTCGATCTATCAAATGGGCAACTGACCACAACGCTTGGTGGCTCAGACATCCAACTCCCTAACCTCCCTTTTGGCACAGAGCTAACGCTTGGGCTTAGGCTCTCAGAGCAGATTGAGGGTCAGAGCGTTGAGGCTACGCGCACTATCGACTCATTCCGCGCTTCCGTGGGGCGTATCGACACTCGACCAGAGTCAGGCTCATTTAACCTTGAGATCGGCAACGAAGGCACTCCAGACACCACCGCTGACCTGCCATTCAACGCGACTGCACAAGAGGTGCAGGACGCAATCAACGCCATCTCCTCCTCGCAGATGACCGCCCTTGGTGCTGCGACCGTGGAGCTACTAGACGAAAGCTACATCGTCACATTCGACAACGAGACTCTCGCCAGCTACGCGCAGCCTACCGAGATTACTATCTACGACGAGAACAGCCTTTTCCCCGTCTCTTTCCTCCGCTCACGCGCTTCTCGCTTCAACAATAAGTGGAGACACGACCTGCGCTTGGTGCAAGCTCCCGTAGCCAGCACAAGCACACTTTCCACCAAGCTGCCTGACGCACCCTCAGTGGTCGAGGAGATCGCTGGTGCTGAAGCATCTGTCGGCGGGACTGTTATCCCAGAGGTGCAGATCCTCACCGTCCCTAGAGACTTTCGCGCTGGCTACCAGCTCAAGCGAAACAACATCCACACCGTCACGCTGACTCGCGCAGATGGAGTCGCTCAGATCGAGGAGGCTCTCGCGCCCCTAGCCGATGAGGGTGGCACTTTCAAGGTCGAGCAGGGCTTAGACGGTCAGGCTCTCATTTCCTTTGAGGGCGAGATGGCTGGAATCGACCAAGACCTAATCGAAGTAGTCGTGGTTGGCGATGACTCAGGCTACCTGACCTTTACACTTGACTTTAACACTGCTGAGTTGGCGGCACTTATGCGTGACGCTGAGGACGGTCAGATCGAGCTTCCTTTCGAGATCGAGATGGAGATCGAAGACCCTGACAACAGCGCGATCACATATAACCGCAAAGTCTACTCCGACACGGTGACGCTTATCCGCACCCTCAACTGGGACGGTCTTGCTGAGGCAGCCAACATCGACTGGCTTCGCCCACCGATTGACGAGGTATACGGCGGCTTTGACTACAGCCAAGTCAGCAACGGACAGCTACACTACTCTGACACCATCGGTAACGGCTCCGCTACATCTTTCGTGGTCGATCACAACCTCGACGTGAATGCTCACGATGTGATCGTCAAGCAAATCTCCACAGGCAATCTACTCGTCCTTGGCACAGACTTCTCCGTGACCGAGACGAACAGCAACTCCCTTACGGTAACGTCTCTGGTTGGCGCTGTTGCCAGCAATGACTGGCGCGTCACAGTTCTTGGTCTTGAGCTTACTAGCTTCTTCGACCCGCACACTCACGCAATCTCCGACATCACTGGGCTTCAGGCAATCCTTGATGACTACGGTATTCGCATCACAGCCCTTGAGGGTCAGGCTGGTGGCAACCCACTTCGCCTTAACGACTCTGATGACAAGAGTGTCGTCGCTGAGTGGACTCTGCCTAAGTTGTTTGAGGTCTACCCATCGCGCACTGCTGTCGAGGACGTGACCACGATCAACGAGATCAACACCACCGAGCTTCCTCGCGCTCGCGGTCTACTTCCTGCGATCCACGATGCTTCTGTTCTTAACTTGTCCAGCATCCTTGTTGGTGGTAAGTTGCCTAGCGCCTCTGGGCATTATCACCAAGTATACACTAATGACACTGGCTCTGACTTTCGCGTATCAGGAGGGCTTGGTCATCGCTCGACGATCCTTGAGCCGGGTGGCTACGTAGGCAGCGATGGTCGCCTCTGGTATTCCGTTGAGCAATACGGCGCCACATCTGAGACTAGCTTCTACCCCAGCGCATTTGAGCGCGAGCTGTTCACGATTCACATCAACGAGAACCAGCTTCGCCTCCGCAAGACATTTGAGCTTAGTTTCGCTTTCGAGGCAGCCATCCTTAACTCCAACGCCGACGCACAGTGGGTCTTGGTGCTTGAGAAGGGCGTATACGAAGAGGAGAGCAACCCTGCCACTACAGGTCTGAACCTCAAACAAATCACTTGGGACACGACACCTTGGATCGAGCAGCGCATCATCCTCACACCTACGTCTACAGTCCACCGCTTTGGCGCTAGAGTGGCTCGTAGCCTCGTAGACAGTGTTGACACCATAACACCCCAGTCTCGCGTCTACGGCGCACTACAGAGCGGACTGACAGCACCAGCGACACCTAACTTTGCTGTTCGCGCTCGTCTGACCCGTTTCGACTCGGATGACAACGAGGCTGATCCAAAGGGATTCGTTGCTGTTAAGGGTCTTGACCTGCAAGGCTCAGAGGACGCAGCTTCTGACACTTCTACGGCTCTCAGAGCTGAAGGAACGGCTATAATCAATTAATTTACATAGAACACACATCACAATGACAATAAACACAGAGACATCAATCCTATCATTCTCGGAGGCGCAGTCTTATTCTGTCCAATTCATCTCTGACCCCACAGGAGCTTCGTGGTCAGTGATTGACGGGTCGCTACCGAGCGGCATGACGCTAAGCTCCTCGGGGCTGCTTTATGGATCACCATCACTTGACTCTGCGGGTTCAATCTACAAGGCCACAATTCAAGCTGACGCATCAGGCGACACTGGAACCATAGACATCACCATTGGTGTAAAGTTCGCTAGTTTTGACGCATCCGCAGCACCTCAGTGGGATTTTGATCTGGATACTGGAGACATAACTGGTCTTGGGATGCTGGTGGATGAAGAGACTGGATTCAACAAGTTCAGACTCAAGCAGTTTGATGATTTCGTTATCTCCTTTTCACTGAGCAAGGCTGGAGTCACACAGGATATTCCCGTGTCCAATTTCAAGATGAAGGTAAAGCAGTTTGAGGGCGAGGAAGGTGTGGACGTTCAGACCGGAACATTACAGAAGATCGGTGGAGGCGCAGGCTATACTAGATACCGCTGCGGAGTATCGTTTAGTGATTCTGCCTTGGCCGTCTTTCTTGATGACGAATCCGAAGACATTAATACTAATGTCAGGCTAATTGCTGATGCTACTTTTGAATATTGGCAAGACACGGGCGGGGCAGTCCCCGACACCAATGTTCGGACGTGCAACCCATTCCACATTGACTTGAGCCGGAAACTGTAATATGGCGACTATACCAAAAGTGGCCAACTGGCCAACAATGGAGGATGTTTGCGTTTCTCTTGATAGACAACGGGACACCCGCCCCTTGCGCATTCGCAGGGTGGCGTGGGAGGTCACAGTTAATAATGAGCAGGTTGCTGACAGGTGGATTCACTACAGCGGCGGGATCTGGTTCATCGAGGATTCACTGGGCATCAGGATTGTTGCGGCTGATGAGTTTACAGAGGACGACTTTTACGGCGAAGACTGGACATCTCTTAGCGTTGCTTGCTTTGAGAATGATGTGAGTTGCGAAGGCATTACCGAGTCTTACATCGAGGGTTACTACTCTAGGGAAGTGACGGCTGAGTTTCAGCCACCCCTCGACTCACCTAACTCTACCCCCTGCGGAGATGAGTGCGCTCTACCGGAGCAGCCACCATCAGTTTATGTCCCATCAACCTCGTCAAGCGGCGGCGGCGGCGGCGGTGTTGGTGCTGGTGCTGGTGCTGGTGGTGGCAAGAGGTTGAGGAGTGGTAAGTCTTCCGCATACTTAACCTTCTCTAATAGAATTGATGATATACCTAGCTGCCTTCCGCTGGGAGCGGACGCTTGCGGTAGGTTATGCGATGAGTCGGCAGTAGCCAACCCCCACCCTTATGAGCTAACCTCGATAGACATAACGCTCACCGACACAGAAAATCCCTCCTCCCTGTGGTTTGTGAAGGTTTTCTTTATGGGTGTTATGTATGCGAATGAAACGATGGTTAATGGAAGCACTGTTACTGTAAATATCTCAAGCACCGGAAGTTTGCTGTGGGGTTCGTCTCAGGGCATTCGCGCCTCGGGCCGGAGGTCGAACTCACCCGAAATACAGGCTTCTGAATCTGTAACTATGGCAAAACCTTGCGACCCAGACCCTGATTGCGGAGAGCCTTGCTCTGGCTCTTGATTAGAGCATTATATAGCCGATGAAAAACCCCCTCCAATTAACTATACTAAGAAAGGGATCGAGAAAGTCTGTGTGCGAAGCTCTAGTGCTGTGCCACAAGAATAAGCATGATGGTGTTATCCTAAGCGGCGGGAACCACGTTATCTCGCAGAGAGATAGCTACGAGGCCGTCACCATCCACTCACCCTCTTGCGCCGTAATCCCTGTTGAGTTTGCACTCAAACTGTATGGGGCGGTTAACTCCATGTCGTCAGTGGACGAGGATCGACCATTGTTTAGGCTCATATCTGAGGCCGCTGAATCTCGCGGTATACCCATTGAGTTTGATCCCGCCCTGAGAATAAAAGAGAAACCCAGTCACAGTATTGCTGACTACACCAATGAGTCCGCGATTGATGTCAGCACCCTTATAGGGGATCAAGAGGCGTTTCTCAGGGGCGAGGTTATCAAAGGATGCCCAACTGAATCACATTACGGCGTAGGTGTGGTGCGGGAATGCTCCACTGACTCCTTATCCGTTAATGGTGCTGTTGTGGCTATGGATCACGGAGTTCTGCCAGACTTGGAGCCGCTGCTAGTCACATGGACATACCATACGGGCGGGAAGCCAATATCAATATATTGCGATGCGGTTGTAGAGGCTGAAGTCGAGAGACTTAAAGGTATCTATGATATGGCTGAAGTCAGAGCATTTGCAACGCTTACGCCGGAGTCGCTGGCGGAAGCCAAGGCGGAGCTTAAGAACCTCACCAATCAGGACGACTACTGGAAGCCTGATGTGATCATGTGGAAGCTCAAGGCTCTGAAGCAAGAGGTGGAGCGCGTTGGTGATAAGGGTGTCTTACTGCTTGATTCTGATATTGTGTTTTGCGATGACCCATCAGAGACATTCACCGACTGTGATGCTGTATTGTCGCCATTCTACTGGGATGATCCCTTCAAGAAGATAACAGACGTATATGACGGCAAGCGAAAGTGCATCGTTGAGCGAGACGGGTTCTACAATGCTGGATACTTCCTGACCAGCAATCCTGACCTCGTTGAGTTCTGGATTGACCTTTACCGTGAGGGTGTGGGCGGCTTTTATGAGCAGTGGTGCATGGGGAAGATCCCGCAGCGTTATCGGACACAGGTATTCAGCACCCTGCATAACCACGGAATCTGGAGGGCCAGTGAGCCACCTAGCAACATCAAATCAGTCCACATCCACCAGATAACACCAAGATTCACAAGGGACAATGAATCGATCCACAGGGTTGCAGGGTTGTCATTCAGCAAAGCTAGAGAGGCTATTTCATTATTATGATCGTTTGTTCTGATAAAAAGATAATTGAAGTCTGCGTCCCGAGGACAGGCACTAACTCTAGGAGGGATTACTTAGGGGGGCTGGATGGGTTCGGGCTACAGCCAAAGGCATCATCGCACCTGACCGCAGCAGAAATCTCCGAATTGATCGGGGAAGAGGAGTTCAGATCCCACTATACTTACTCATTCAGAAGAAACCCGCTGGATTTTATGGTTTCTTGGTATGAACACTCCATGAAGAAAGCGAGGGCCAATGATAGACCTGCCCCAAAAAAGATGCAGAAAGGCTTTAATGGCTGGATTCGGAGGATTAACAATATTGCTGATAGCTCTCCCCATCTTTCCAATCACATCAAATACTGGCAGGATGAAAGCGGCGAGATTATCGTTGATGACATTCTTGACTTCGATGACATGAAGGGCGAGTTCCTAGATGTGGTAGCGAGGCATGGGGGCGATATTGCGGGCGACTTTAAGAACAAATCTAGAAGCCCAAGGTCAAAGCCCTTTATGAGGTATTACAATGATACAACCGCCGAGATTGTTAGGAATAGATTTGCCCTTGATGCTGAGATTCTTGGTATTCCAGATTCTTGGGAGGGCTGGTAGCAGGGGTTGAATTATGGTTTCGGCATCTCACAGATTTGCAGATATTCACGTCCCTAAGACGGGCGGCACGTCGCGCAAAGAAGCGTTTATTGGCTCTGGAGTTTCCGTTATACCTAACCTAGATCATGCGCCCATTCATAAGCTAATTGAGGTTGTGCCGAAATTCGACGAATACTACACCTTTTCATTCAGAAGGAATCCGCTGGAAGTGGCTGCGAGCTTGTTCTTCTATTGGCGAGACGGGCTTGAGGATGGCAACCCCCACAAGCTCCCCTATGACGCTGATTTCAAGGGTTGGGTTAAGGGCTACGTAAATGACCTCCCGCTATTTAAGGTCAGGGAGCTTGGCGCTCACTCATTCTACTGGAAGGGTAAAGATGGAAATATAGCGGTTGATGATATTTTTCTTCTTGAGGATATTGACAGCGAATGGGCATACATCTGCGATAAGGTGGGCGCAAAGTGCGAGCCGCTTCAGAGGCTAAATGCCTCTAGCAGTAAGCCACCGGACTTGTCGGGTCTATACGACGAAGAGTGCGCCAAGATTATTCACGGGCGATTCCAAGAGGATTACGACCTTCTGGGCTTTCCGAATCAATGGTTTAGGGGCTAGTCAAGGTTGGGCATCTTCAACCCGCCATCTTCGGGGTATAGAGTAAAATTGTAGGTTTACATTGTCTTCTTCGGGTTGTCACAATATCATTTATGATAACTTACGACAAACAATGTTGACACTTACAATCATACTGCTAGGAACCTTGACGGTCTTGCTGTCTCTGTTTGCTGCGAAGGAGTTTCTCCGTCGAGCAGACGAGTTAAGCGAGAGGGCTGGCAGTTTATCGAGAGCAATCTCTTGGCAGCTATGGGGCGAGAGCGTCATCGGTGCTGGGACATTGATATTCGCGGCGGCAGCGCACTTCGGATTTCTTGACACTTGGAGTCCAGAGTTTCAGAATCTACTGAGACTTATTATGTTTTCCGCCACATCGCTAACGACCCTGCACCTTTGCATGGTTATAAGAAAGATTAAGCAAGCCTAACAATGTGAGCCATGATCCAGAACTTACTAATTATTAGCGAGATACAGACCACTGGATCTGAGCAGCTTTGGGCAAGACATGGCTTGACTGGGTTAGTTCTATTTGCACTTTTTAGCATAATTATTCTTTTTATTAGGTTTCACCAAGTCAAGTCCAAGGAGGATAGGGCTTTTATTGACAAAATACTCACTGAAAACAGGGAAGAACGACAACAGATCAGAGAAGATAGCAATCGAAATATTGATAGACTTACTGTAGCTTTGGATAGCCTGACGGAGAGCATTCGGGCTGCCGATTGCATACAGGTTCACAAAAAAGATAAGTAATGAGCTGCTCTGATAATATTTTCAAACTTTACGCAGGAGAGATTACCACAAAGAGAGTCACGGTAATCGAGCCAAAGGACAAAATCAGCGATCCTGATGTCCCTATTGACCTTACGGGTTCCGAGGTGGTCATCACTTGTAAGGAGGACACGTCTCAGTCTAACGCTGAAGCTGTGGTTCAAGCCAGCCAAACAACTCACACTGACGGTGTAAACGGCATCACCGATATTGATTTCGACCTCACCAACGTCAGCAGCCGCATTAAGAACGAGGGTGCGCTGCTCGTATGCGACGTGTGGATCATTGACTCTAGCGGAAAGAGACTGCCGCAGGGGACTTTTGAAGGGGAGGTCATGGCATCCCCAAACAAGGTCGCTGGCGTAATTAATGACGATGACCCCACCATCTCTGCTGATGACGGAATACTTACCGTAAATGGCGAAATTGACGCTCAAGGCAACATTGCATCCACAGGAACAATAACTTCTTCGGGAGACATCACGACTTCGGGAGACGTAGATGCGGCCAACATTACGACCAGCGGGACGATCAGTGCTGACGGTGACATCTCAACGGATGGCTCAGTTACCGCTACTGGCGACGTGACGGCCTCTGGAGACGTTTCTGGCTTCACCTTGACTGCTAGTGGCTCAATCGTCTCTCAAGGCGATATAACGGCTTCTGGTGACATTTACAGCGACAATGTGACCGCTACAGGCAATGTGACCGTCGATGGCGACATAAGCACTGACGGTGCAGTGGAGGCAGCCTACGTAAGTCTAAACGAGCAGTCCGCTGATCCTGCCCTTGCGGGGGCCGGTAAAAGCGCCATCTGGCAATCTGACGGCACTGGTGCTGGTGATGACGGCGACATCATGGCGAAGATATATGACTCTGCGGGTAATCCTATTACCCGCACACTACTCGACTACGATAGTGGCAGTGATAGCGGATACGAGTTTACAGGGGGATTCGTGGATAGAACCACTGGGCAGTCAGGGGCTAATGACTTAGGTTCAAATACTCAGTATACCGCAGCAATGGCTTCGTCCTCAGCTTGGTATAGGTTTGGTTTCAGCGCGGCTAGGCAAGCAGCTAATGATGTGGCATACTTCCCTACGTCCAGCTTTGACAGCTTTGATCAAACTAAGGGACTTTTTGGTGGCGCTCATATGCCAGAGGGTATAGAGAACCTAGTTGACTACTCGTTCGATGACTCAGGTCAATCAGGTAGCTACTCAGACGCAGTAACTAGCGGATCGCTACAATACAATGCAGCAACTGGGTCTTACGACTTGACAGAGTGTAACGTGGGTGACTTGGTCAAGGTGAGGTTTAGCTTTAATGCAGTCCCGCAAGTTGCTAACTCTACACTTGAGGTTGGCCTCATCTTTATGACTAGGGATGAATATGACGCTCCGACGTTCACCTTTGCGCTGACAACTCAGCCCATATTCTTCGGAACCGGATCTCAAGGTGTCGCTTATTTGAATAGGGTTGAGATGTCTGCATACATAGCGTCTGATGAAGACAGGAATGCTAGACTGCTTCCCGCCATCAGGTGTAACAACGAGATACTTATCCAGCCCCTCACAACCCTAATTTCAATCATCAGATAACAATGGCAATAACAGTAGTCAGAAACGCTGCGGGAAACTGCATTAACTTCCTCGGGACAACGCATCCAGCATACTGGAACGCTTGCCTTTCGGCAGAGGTGGACTCTACCGATACAGACAGGATCAACGTAATTAACAATATTAGGTCACAGCAAGGCGGTGAAACCGTTTACGAGTTCTACAAGATTAGCTTCACTGATTTTTTGGATGCGGACGGAAACTCGTTCAACACTGCAACCGAGGCTGCTGATTATATAACGTCTCAATGCAACGCTGCGGGTAACACTGGTCAGTTTATACTTGCCGCATCCGATGCTATAGACTTTAGCCTAGATGACACCAATACAACTATCCTGTTGGACAACGGTGACTCATACGCAGTCAATTCAATTCGTGCGGTAGGTTCTGATGACGGTTTTATCGACATTTATAAGCACATCGGTGATTTCGCTATCTACTCTGGACTTAGGATGGGTAACGCAACCATTGACGGCGCTGCTGTTACTCAGACGTTGGCTGACGCAGTCAATGAGCTTAACGCAGTCTTCAGTCAAGCTGGCGGCAGCACCGGATCAGCACCTCAGATAACATCAAACACTTCAATCTCACTGACTGAGGGTGATACGATCAACTACGAGTTAATCGCTACTGATGGGGTTGGCTACGAGTGGTCTAACCTCCCAAGCGGAGTAACTACCGCAGAAGGAAACGTCCGTCGCATTGTGGGTGGTTCCTCGCTGGCTGTCGGCACATATAACATCACGGCCAAAGCAATTAATTACTTCGGTGAAGATTCCGAGACTATCACCGTTACGGTTTCCACACCTCCTTTCTCTGATACGAAGTCTATTGAGTTTAATAACCAAGACTGGATGGGTGCGAACGCAAATGCAATGGATGCAGTATTGGGTCGAGCAAGCAACGGATCTGGCAGCGGCGATGCTTGGAGTATATCTTTCTGGATCAAGGGATCTTCAGACAGCAATAACGGTCAGACGGTCATATATTTTGGCGACAATGATGCTACAAACGGCGGTAATTTATACATGAGATACAGGGGAGGAAATGACTCTCTCAGGTTCAGATACGGCTCAAGCAACAACCACCTAAATTGGGATGGAGGGGCTAGCATATTGCCCGCTGATGTATGGAAGCACGTTCTTGTTACTTATGACGGCGGTTCTACAGGGGCTTCCAGCGGCTCACTAAACAGCTATTATGGTAGGTTTAAGATATTTGTAGACGGTGTTAACGTGACATCTGGCGGGAGCTGGTCGCACTCAAATTATGGTTGGTCATCAGGTATAGATCCAGACAACTTTAGGGTTGGGCGGTTCGTTGCTGGGAACTACATGAGGGGCTGCAAGATAGATGAGTTGGCGGTGTGGTCATCCGACCAGTCGGCTTCCGCTTCAGACATTTACAACTCTGGATTACCTCACGACCTCTCAGTGCTATCATCTTCACCTAATCACTGGTGGAGGATGGGAGACGGAGACACCTACCCCAACATTCAAGACAACATTGGCAATGTTCACTTCGTTATGTATAATATGACGGCAGCAGACATAGTTAGTGATGTCCCTTCATAATTGAAATCTGAATTAAGTCTGGCTCACCAGTTGACCACAAGGTATTATCATGGCAGTTAAGATAAACAATCAAGGATCACACGTCAAAATCAGCACCCAAGGCCCAGCGGGGCCGCAGGGCGCACAAGGTGAGCAGGGTCAAGTCGGCCCTGCGGGAGCGGACGGTGCTGACGGAATCAACGGCGCCGACGGTGCTGATGGCGCTCAAGGCCCAGCGGGGCCAGCGGGAGCGCAGGGTGATCAGGGGATACAAGGCCCAGCTGGAGTTGCGGGGCCAGCGGGGCCAGCGGGAGCCGATGGTGCTGATGGAGCAGACGGTGTAGACGGTGCGGATGGCGCTGACGGTTCTGACGGAGCGGATGGTGCTGACGGATCAGATGCCGTGGTTAACTTGGGTAGCCCCACAGACATAGACGGCGTTGTATTTGGCGATGGATCTAATCTGGATGCGGCCACAGCAGCAGAGATTCGCGCTGCGGCAGAGCTTGACACGACGGACTCGCCCAGTTTTGCGGGTCTTGAGGTTGATAGTGGTAGCGGAGTATCAGGATCAGTAATCTCATCACCAACTTTTATCGCTATAGCTCCTAACGGGTCAAACGTCTCCACCGAGTCTCTTAGGCTCGGAAGCAACAGTGGTGAGTTGCTACTTGATGCTCTGGGTCAAGAATTGACACTTTCTGCCGACAATGTAGCCAAGCTGACTATGGACTCGACCGGCTTAGTTGTAAAGGGTGACCTAATGTCCGACTCAAACGCGAGAGACATAGGTGACTCTTCGACGGGTCGATTTGGTGACGCTTATGCTGACAACTTAGACTTATCAGGAGACATCTCTCTCAGCAACGGAGCCAGTGTTGACGTTGGTGGCGGGACGGGGACGCTGAATGTGGATGGTAAAATTATTCTCAAGCACAACGGCGGCACCGGCATAGACGTTGAAAACAGCAACGGGAATTTTTATGACAGAGTTTCCTACATTGGATCGGGTGAGGCTTCCAAAAACTACCAATTTTCAGGAATTAGCCATAACGTCGTTGCCCTTGCCAACGGATATGCTTTTAGATGGAGGGTTCAAAACACAGATGCGCTCAAAATCGAATACGGTGGTCACGTAACTGTTGAACAAGACCTTGAGGCCAAAGGTGACGTTGACTTCAGCGGCCTTCCCACATCAGATCCTGCCGTTGCTGGTCGATTATGGAATGATAGCGGAACGCTCAAAATCAGTGCAGGATAATTTAACAATAAACGCACAACACTATGACTCCAATCATACCCGCAGAAGAAACTCTGCCAGCAGAAACCATCGAAAAGCCAGCTTTGGACGGCGTTTTCGTATCCCACCTACGCTACCAAGACCAGAGCGCCGAAGGTGGCAAGGCTTGCACCGTGACCGCTCACTATATGAGCAGCGATACGGGCGAGAAGGACTACACCAAAAAGGCTTACACTCTCCGCACAGGAGACATGGACGCTCTCATGTCTGAAGTGCCGGAGGTGGGCGAGGCTTTCCTAGTCTTCACAAGCAAGCTCACATTGGCTCTACCTGCTTGGTTGGCGAAAAACGCCGCTGAGAGCAGTGAGGACGTTGACGCTGGGTAATTATTGAACAACACAACACAACACATAGTATTATGAACAAAGAATCAGTTCTTGGCGTTCTTCGCCACATCCTTACCTTCGGCGGTGGTCTTGCAGTAAGCAAGGGTTACCTCGACGAAGCCTCATCTGTTGAGCTTGTTGGAGCAGCCATCACCATCATTGGTGTTGCTTGGTCTATCATCCAGAAGAAGAAGGCTGAGTAAAACCGATGGGTTTTATTAAGGCTATGGCGGCGGCGCTCGATGCGCTCGCCGCCTTTCTTCGTTATGTGTATCCCGCCAAGCAGTTGCGGGAAATCAGCAAGGACATCGAGAAATATGAGGATGAGATTTTTGAGCTTGGCTATAGTGGCACTGCTGCTGACAAATTGCGCATCGAAATCGTCGCAAAGCGCAAAAAACGCGCAGATCAACAGCTCGCAGTTATACAATCCATCTACGGTGACTCTGATTGAGGGTCGCGAGTATTACTTCAAAGAGGGCAAAGTCACTGGCAGAGGGCAGAAGATGCACTCACATCACTCGTATCTCAGGGCTTTGATTGTAGGAGGCGAGTAATATGTCTAATTTAAGCGAGAGCCAAGAGAAAGCGGCTTGGACTGAGGTGTGGAGACTAAATAACGGTCACTACTGCGGCCTGACGGGGTTTGAGAGGGAGAATCTCCTGTCGGTATTCTACGACCTACTGAGCCACAAGAAACCCGCTGAGGGCACACAGGAGGCTGTCACAGATAAGTCTGCGGAGGTTGCCGCCAGTCAGTCTGACGATCTCGATATACACGACCCTAAGCACTATTCTTTCGGCGAGGTCAAGAACTGGATACCTTGGGCGGTTGACTGCAAGAGCGGAGACAAGCGCGGAACTTACGCGCAGGGCTACCCCAAGGGCATCGTCCTCCACTGGACGGCGGGACACCGCAACGGCATCGAGGCTGGCAACAAACTCATGCGCGACACTGGTATGCTTTACCTGCTGGGCGACAAGGACGGCAATATCGCGCAGTCAGACTCGCTAGCCTACTACGGCTACCACGCTGGCAAGTCATCGCACCCCAATTGCAGCGGCTACGTCTCAGACGATTTCTGCGGCTTAGAGATGCAAGCTGCTGGAACGCTAACAAAGCGAGGCGACAAGTTCTACTCTTGGTTCAAGACCGAGATCCCCGCCGACGAGGTGATGTTTAGCGAGACTAGGGAAAACATTGATCGCGGATACTACCACAAGCTGACGGACGAGCAGGTGTTAGCCGCCAGAAAGCTGTGCTGCTGGCTCTACCTCAACAACCCTCGCGTATTCAAGTTGGACAACATCACGTCTCACGACGAGGTCAGCCCCGGCAGAAAGACCGACATGGGCGCATCCTTGGTCGTAGACGGCAAGGCGCTCACAATCTCTGAGTTCCGCGCACTAGTTGAGTCCGATGTTAGCCGCATCCTAAAGAATCGGGACGCATAAGAGAATAGCCAATAATTAAAAAGAAAAGCCCCGCTCGATCCTAGTCAAGCGGGGCTTTTTTGTGGTGGTTATACGGTTTCGGTTTACGACTTAGAACGGGTCGGTCGTTGCGGCTCCTGCCTTCTCAATGAAGTAGTGAACTGCGGGCCAGCTACCTGTGCCGTCTTTACCGGGCTTATGGTGAATTTTTGCCTTGAAGGTGTCACCGAGAACGCTGTTAGCGGTCATCTCGACAGCCTCACCAGCTACGACTGAGTCACCGCGAGATGCGCGATACTGGTCGATGCGCCAGCCTGACTTCTCAGTGAAGTAGAGGCTCTCCTTGTGGATATACTTCTTGGGGCCGTCAACGCTGTAACCGCCAGAAACTACCGCGCACTCAAGCTCGATGTATGGGGTGCGCTTGATGTCAGTCTCACCTTCGCGAGCGTTGATTACGACCATGTCGTAAACTCCGTCCTCAAGGTCAGTAGACTCTCGGGACTCAATTTCTCCAGAAATGTATGTTGCCATAATGTGATGTTGTTTTGTTGTTTTTTGGTTTGTTGTTGGTTTGGTGAGGGGTCATTCCCTCGTCTATACCCATTTTAGGTAAGAATTTGTATTGATCAAGCGTTTTCTTCACTTTTCTCAGAATTTATTCTCCACGCCCAGTTTAGGAAGTCGCTCATCAGATGTTGCACTAGGTAAGCCTGTGGCTCGTCGTTCATAATTGCAGTGTCGATAATTACTCCAGACATCCCAAGTATATGGTTTGAGGCGTGGGTGACTTCGTGAGCCAGTATCGCTATGGTCTGTGGTGTCTCTGGCATATTCTCGATCCAGAGTGTGCCACCCTTGAATCCCTCAAAATAGTGGAATGCACCCATCTCACCTGCGATTGTCTCAGTGTTGTTCGTAATCTGGTCATTACCAGACTCAAACATCTTCTCAGTCAACTGCTCTGCGTCCTCGGGAGTCCCGCCCATCGCAAAGATGAGTCGGCAGTCCCAAGAACCTATCTGTAGCTCCTTGTATTGTATGTCTTTCATAATCTACTTCTTAGCAAGATACTTGCTGCCACCGCCTCGCTTGAACTCAACCTGAGCCTCGATAGAGTCGGCGTTCTCACCGGTCGCCTCTGTAGCGAACTTCAGGAACTTACTCTTCGACGGGTTGCCAGCCAGAGCCGCCACGTCGTGCGGTTGGATGTTGTTAGCGGTGATGAACTCAGATAGACTGTCGTTAGGCAGTGTCTCGTTGCCTTTGCGCGTCACCATTTTGAAGCCCGGCACATCAATGCCCTCACTGATGTAATCAACGCCCTTAGCCTTAGCTCGCTTATACAGGTCATCCAGAGCCTCTACGCCCACTAGGAACTCAGCCAACTCATCGGGGTCATCTAGTATAGCGTCGAATCTCTCTGCTGTGTCGAGTGCTGCCATGCTGCGAGCTGCCATGTTTCTGCGCTCCTGACAAGTGTCCTTACTGCCGCACCAGCCGCAATACTGATTAACCTTGAGTTGCTTGTATGGGTCTAGCGTAGCCATGCGTATAGCCGCCACGATGCCCTGAGCCTCCTCAAAGGTAAATTTGTAGTGAACAACGGTCTGACTGTCGAGGAATAACAGGTAGGTGTCGTATTCTTCCTCAAATCGGTCGTTCATCACCTCCATTGCGTAGGCTGCTAGCTGCTCCTTGTAATTGCGCACCATACCGCTCTTGAGGTCGATGATGATACGCTTCTCTGGTATGTGGCAGTCCATAGTCCCGCTGCTGCTATCCAGCATGGGTGTCTTTACCGTTAGGCGATCTTCGTCAGTGATGATCTCGCAGCCGCCAGCAAGCATCTTGGTGTAGTCAATAGCCCACTGGACACCGGCCTTGGCGGGTTCAAGCTCTACGCCTTGCTCTGCCGATAGCCAAGCGATGCGCTCGTCCATCTCCACGAAGTTGGTTGCGTCTTCGCCGATAGCGAAGTAGTCACGATAACCTTCGTCAGTTATAGTGCCACGCATTGCTGGCGGGCCAGCTTTGAATGGCGAGTTGGTGTATCCGGCGCATTGAGCTAACTTTGGTAGGCTAGACGGTCGTAGTGTTGTGATCTTTTGGGTATCCATGTTTGTAGGTGTAAGGGGGGGGTGTCTATGCGTTGCTAGCCAGCAGCGAGTCATACCAAGATGGTGCAGGGCGACCCTTGTCCCACTTGGCAAAGTCGCGCTTGTCGTGCGCGTAGTAAAGGCGATACTTGTCTACGACTGATGCGGACTCAAAGCGCGGATCTTGGCGGCACTGCTGCTCGTCATTAATGGCGATGGAGAACTCAGTCTGGTCGCCATCTGGCACAACGCTGTCAGCGATGTTGTCTGCCGCCCACTGTATGAAGCTGCCGCAGAAGTGCTGCTTGCCGTAGCGATGCTCAAACTCTGACAGTAGCGCGGTAGCGTGGTCGATGAGCCAGAACATATTGGCTAGCGTCTCGCGTGTCCACAGGCTAGACGGGTGCTTAGGGTTGAAGTGCTTGCGCGGGTTGCCGGTCTGAGTGCGTGGGCAGTCAGGCTCGGCTAGGCGGTCAAGGGTGAAGCAGGTAGCGAGCAGTTGTGCGCACTCAACTGGCATCTTGAGAATGTGCTTGTCGCACATCTCGACTGCTGCGGTTACTGGATTATCGTTAAGGCAGAATATGTTCATACCGGCAGTATAGGTCACTGATCGTCGGTGTCAACATTATTTTGCGATATACTACAAATCACTGATGTTGATCGGGTCTGTGAAGTTACCCGCCTCCTTGCGATGCTCTAGTTCCTTCTGAGCAAAGGCCGCAGCTCGCCACAAGACTTTGACTGAGTGCGGGACTCCATCGCTATCTATTGTGCCACGCTCCATGAAGTGCCTCATCATAGCATCGCTCTCGTCACCGCTCTTGCTTCGATCCCATTGCAATGGTTTACCGGGGTTATGCTGATCATTGCCAATCCGTGAAAGCCTAGCCACCTCAGCTATAGCGTCAGGAAAGTAGTCTAAGAATCCGCTAGCAATAGGTATTCCTTTGCGCTCTTTTGCGTCTGTAGTCATGTAATTTAATGTTTTAGGGGTAGCGCGGGTGATAAGGCCGCACTACCCCCAAGGAGGATATGTTTGTGTTACCCGTTTAGTTCAGCAGTGAACTTCTTAACGGCTTGAATGAATGCGTCAGGTCGATTAACGATCTGCTCCTCAAGTGCGCTGTCCAGCGTCTTGCCCTTGGACTCAAGCCATGTATCAACGGCCTCTTTCCCTCCAGCAGCCTCTATGATTGGCGCAAGCTCGTCTAGCGTCTCAGGATTTACAGGTGCAATAGGATCGCTTTGGGCCGGTGCTGGCTCCTGAGCGGCTTTTGGCTGCTCTGCCTGTGGTTTTACGTCCTGAGCCTGTCCGCGCTTATATGCGAATAGAGGAGCAAGCTCTGGAGGGAACACACCCTTGTCAGGCAGCGTGAATGACTCTGGCACGTCTGCACGGCACTTAGCGTCGAATGCTGCGGTGCGCTGTGTGTGGCAGATACGCTCCTTACCGCGAGCGCCTTTCTTGGTAGTCCCACCGAAGTCCTTCTTCTGCTCAAGCACCATAGTGTCATAGTTCACGAACAGTAGGTGGTCTACGTTGCCCTTAACAAGCGGCTCGCTGCGCTTGGCGAGCTGCATCTGGAAGCGGTCGTAGGAAGACCCGATGGTGGGATCAGTGAACGGCTTGACCACGGCGTGAACGATGAACACAACGTGGATGCCAGCGGAGATCACCGTGTCAAACTTGAGGAGTAGCTTTAGCATCTCAGCCTCAAGAGCGATTGGCCCCTCGCCGTAGCCGGGCGCTGATAGATCGCTCCAGCCGCGAGCCTTGCAGAGATTGTCGCCAACGACTTGCTCAAAGTAGTCGAGCGTGTCCACTACCACAGTCTCATATTCGTGAGTCTCAGTGGTCAGGTATTTAATTGCTGCGTCGAGATCCTCGATGCTCTTGGTTGCGTAGCTGTCAGCGTCCACGTAATCGGAGCCTTCCTCAGTGTCGAGGAATAGCGGCTTGGGAAATGTGGCTGCAAGTGTGGTTTTGCCGATACCCTCTACGGCATACATAGCGATGCGTGACGGCTTTAGCTTTGGCCCTTTTTGGATGTTAATACTCATATATTTTATTATGTGCGATTTGTTGTGTGTGTCAAATTGTTTATCCCCGCAGCCCCAGCGCACCAATGAGGCGCTTACGGCGTTTGTGGACAGCTTGGCGGGATACGCCGTGTCTGCGAGCTACCTCAGATTGCGACTCACCGCCAGATGCTATTCTGGTAGCGATCTTCAGCACATCAAGGCTCAGTGCGGGGTTACCGGTTTGAGCCAGTTGTGCGATTAACCCGCCCAGTGCTGCTGCGTCAGATACGCTCGATAGGTTAGTGTCCTCAAGGAACAGCGCAGCCATCTCCAGCACCGTCTCGACGCTAGTGTCGTATTCTTCAGCTACCGTCTTCTCGATGGTTTGTCCGTCACTATTCCTAACTCCCAATGCAACGCAAGCCACACCGATAGCGAATCCTGTATCGTCTGCTGACTCTAGGTTTAGAATCATTGCCACGATAGACTCCCTAAGCATTATGCGCTCGCTCGGCAGCTCTTCATCTGTGTCATCGCTCTCATCAAACATCTCGCCCGTCAGGAATGACTTCTGGCTGATATCCTCCTCGATGTTATCCATGAAGGAGTAGTCAGGAGAGTATGAAGGCTTTTCAATGTGGCACTCTAGCAGAGACGGATCTAGCGACTTTAGCTCGTCGGCCTGATCGTCTGAGAGCGACTCTACCCAGTTGTGGTATGAAACGACATACTGAGCGTCGTAGTTCTCTTGTCTAGTTCTGTAGTCCATAGTATAATTATGGATAATATTAAGGTTTAGTCAAGGCTTTTTTTTCACCGCAGCACAGAGTGGATCACGAAGGCTGCTGCAATCAGGGCCGATACCATTACAGTTTCAATCTCAGTCATGCTTATTTACCTTTTGGGAATAGCGTGTTCTCAATAAACCCCAATCCAGATGGCAGTGTGAGTGTCTCACCTGCTGCACCCTTGGTGAACTGTGATGTTTTACTGATTGCCACGTTTGCACTGCGAGGATAAGCACTGATTTGACGAAATGTTACCTGCTCCATAGCGACCTTGGACGATGGCTGCAACACTCTGAAGTCTCGCTTCTGCGGTGCGCTGGCGAAAGCAGATGCTGTCAGCGAGCTGATCGCGATGATGGCAACGGCCAAGGCTGATGCGCCGGATCTGAAGTGGTGAGCTACGCTGCTGCGAGCTGCTTCACGTGGATCTTCAGTCCATTCGTAGAGGCCGCGACGAAAGAGAACGAAGTTAAGTTTCTTGTTCTCGCTGTCAGTGCCGGGCATATCTTCCCAAGTCTTTCCGTCCCACTCGCCATCAGCACCCACTTCAGCGGAGTGATAGTTCGCTGGGTTGATCCAGCTTTGCCCACCCATTTCAAGGTGGTCGAGTTGGCGGTCTTCAGACAGTCTAGGCTCAAGGTCGGGATCTTGGGTTGGTGTCATCTCGTATGCGAGATCGTGAGCGTCTGGAGCGTAGTCTGATGTGTCGGCTTGAATGCCGTAGCGTTTGAGATATTTCATGTGATTTTTGATATTAGATGTTGGTTGTTAGTTTATTTTGTTGTTTAGCGGATCTCCCGCAGCACCAATATAATCGCGATGCTGCGGGAGTCAAATGGTTTTTAGTATTTTTTTTAGGCGTGTTCGTAGAACCGACTGACCAATCCCTTCTTAGAGTGGTATTCGTAGCCGGTGGCTGCTCGGATCGAGCCAAGGAATCCCTTCTCAGCGTGCCACGCATCGCTAGAGCAGAGTGCTGGCAAATACTCAACGAGAAGTCCTCGCTGTTCTTCCCAACCATTTTGCGTTTGAGTGATCACTCTGGTGGGAGTATTCTTTTTCTTGTGGTGAACGTGACCCATTTTGAGGTGGCGGTGCTTAGTTTGACCCCACTGCGGAGCAAACTCGGTAGCGATGACCGACTGCCACTGGTTAGCTGCAACGCCGTCACCGTGACTCCATACGAGCAGGTTGTCGCCGTGGATGATGTGTTTGCGGTCAGACGCTTGCATCACGACATTCACGTTGTCGCACTTTGCGTAGAATGCTCTCAGGACTTGCGCCATCCAAGTCATGCTGGCCCAGTCGTGGTTGCCATTAACTACAACAACATCCACCTGATGAGCTACAGATGCGGCGATCTGCACTACGTCATAACAGGCAGCTACAGCGTAGTCCACTACGCGATGGTAGCGGGAGTCCACGTCAAGCACGTTACCGCTTTTCTCGGTCTGGTTGGAGCGATTATCGGCGTGAAGGATGTCACCGCCGAATGTAACGACCGCACGACCGGGCTTGCGGAAACGGCTAGCCAATCCCTCGGCAGTCTCGATCATGCGCTTGCTGGCAATGTCGCAATCGTAGTCCGTATCGTTGGTTTCCTCCTTTGAGGCATACATACCGACGTGTGTGTCATACATGGCTATCTCTGCCAGCAGATCGTCATTGTCAGTCTTGGTGGCGCGTTTCTTCGCCACCTTAGCCTTGCCCTTGATGCGCTCGCAGAGGCTATCGACGAAAGCCTCCATGTCTGCTGACTGCGGGACAAGCCTACGCCACTCTTGGATGGGGTTGCCGTCAGCGTCATACTGCACCGTGGTCTTGTGCAGACCCATAGTAGGTGAAATGGCTGCTGGCGTGAGCCAAGGGGCGTTACCCTCCTCCTCTGCGCGTTTCACATGGTTGTAGACGGTTCTAGCGTCCATTCCCAGTTGTCGGGCGACCTCTGACTTGTTGCGCAATGCAGCAAATGCAGCGATCACCTGTTCATGTTTTACGTTCTTCTTCATAAGTTTATCTGGTAGTATAGGCAAGCTAGCCTATTTGTAAAATGTTTTTTTAAGCATTGGGTTTGACCAGTATCAGAATCGCCTGACACCAAGGATTCTGTGCTTGTAAACCGACACTGAGACTTTTTGTATAGGCGTGCAGTGCGTAGAGCGGTGAATAGCGATGCCGTTGCCTTGATAGATCATTATGTGACCAGACGAAGGATTGCTGCCTCTACTGGTCACGATAATGTCCCCAGCGCGCATCGAGTTGACTGACACTGGATTGCCCCAGTTGAGCCACGCTCTAGCCATTGCGCTCGATCTTGGCGGTGTGCCACCGGCTCGCCTAACAACGTGAGACACGTAGTTGGCGCACTGATAGCTCTGACCTCTACGAAAGTATGTCCCGAGGTCGCGCTTGGCTATGTTTGCTATTGAGGAGCTAGCTCCACCGAACTTAGGGAAAAACCCTCCGCTACTGTGGTAGCTAACTTTAGGTGTTGGGCCACTAATGATTCGCATGGGAACATTGTGGTATACGACTGGTTGCTTTGCGCTCACCGCTGTGTTGGCAGCGATGAGGGTAGCGATTGTTAGTATTGTTTTTTTCATTTGTATTTTTAGGTTAGAATGGATTCTCATCAGAGTGGTCTGCTGCATTGACGTATCTCACGGCTTGCGCTGCGGCCTCTTCGATGTTCTTTTTGTATTCTACGCCCCAATCATAAGGGGTAGGTATGCCATCGTCAAGAGAAATTTCTGGAGAATCTTTCACATCGTCCAAAAATGTTGCTAGATCAGCGATCCCGTCCCGCCCGATAGCATCAGTTACAAGGCTCACGTATCTCCTAACACTCGACGGAGACTTGTGTAGTGCGCGAGATAGCAGGTTCAACTCCTCATTGCTGGGCTTGAACGAAAGGCCGCCAGCAGCTTCGATGACTGAAAGCAGGTATTTGCGCTCAGAGGGCGACAGTGCAGACAGCAATTTGGCTCTTTCAGCCTCACTCGACTCACCTGCGCTCAGCGCGGCATCCAGCGACTTCTGTCGGCTGCTCTTTTTGCGCTTAGCCTCCTCCGGCTTGGCGCACTGAATCCAGCGAGCGTGTCCATCGGTAGCGTGTTGCATATAAATCGTGTCCGTTGGCTTCTGCGGGTTCATTAGGCTGTCCTCAGTGTGGGTCATAAAACCGGCCTTATGGCGGCGCTTACAAGCTGAGATCGCAAATACAGCAGTCTCGTTCTCCTCCCTTACGATTCGTCGCGCCATCAGCACGTCGCGGCAGTAGTTCTGAATCAGAGATGATCCCAAGGCGTTATACATCAGGTCAGTTGGGCTGACCTCGACCGATGTCTCCTGAGCTTTCGGTGGCTTTCCGGTGTGGTGGACGAGGACAACTAGAACGCCGGTGCGAGCTTGGATCGAGGCTAGACGCAGATAGAGGTAATCCTTAACGGCTGAAGCGTCTAGTATGTCTCCCTCCAAGAAGGCTGAGAGGGGGTCGAGAACCACCACATCGGGACGCTCTAGAGCCACGAATGATTCCAATTCGTTTAGGAACTCTCGCGAGGTGACGGCAACGATTCGTCGGAACGATACGTTTTCCCTCACTGATTGCTGCTCGTCTTCTGATAGCTGAAAGCCATTGACTACGCCCTTGAAAGCCTCACTAACGTCACCGAGGTCGTTTTCGACTTGCAGCACCGCGCTTTTCAGTGGCTTGAGCGGCTTCATGCCGAGGTGTATGTCTCTGCGGTCTGGATTCGCCCAACCAATTACCAACTGTGTCAGCAACGTGGATTTGCCTACGCCAGCACCGGAGGCCAGCATAAGTGAGCCACCCTTACTGAGCCAGCGATTCTCAAACAGGGAATCAGGGTCATCGTCTGAGTCAAATGACATCAGGTCATCAAACGTGAACTCATCACCAAATGCACCCGCACCAGTCTCAGCCTCAAACTTGCTCCACGACTCAGGCCCAACTGGGCCACTGATGAGTCGCTGGAACGTGATTCGGCTGGGGTCAGTGAAGGACGCTTTGTCCATCACGTCAATGTCGCGCTTGCGAGCTGCATCTGGCAGTCGGGAGAGTCGCGAGGCGTTCTTGCATGACGAATCCAGCCCAGTTCCTTCAAACAGGGCGTGAATCATCTGAACTCGCTCGTCGTATTGCTCCTTGCTGTCGGCATCCACTCTCACGATTCCATGCAGGGACTTGCCGCCAGAATCAATGACAGCAGCCAGTGGGAGTCCAGACGCGATCAGTCGGCCTAACTGCAATCCTTTCGCGCAATCGTCCCACTCGATCAGCGTGTGTCGGAACTCGGCCACGTTAGCCTCGCTGTAGCGCA
>VMHT01148050.1_pt1 | contig 28094 bp, 17 predicted proteins | sample 4693611 | NCBI WGS metagenome assembly VMHT01 (sample SAMN12280063, study PRJNA550983) | marine metagenome | isolation source: seawater sampled from same location over 5 years 0.02-0.2 micron viral filtrate | place: USA: collected off the coast of southern California halfway between the port... ... | reverse complement strand
ATACCCCGTCACTTTTATACCGTTAGAATATATATAACCGTTATGGTAAACGTGTATATCGGTATTATCGGTAAAAAGCACAACTATATATATTGAAATTTTGGTTTTCTTCATATCGAAACTTGATAGACTATCTGCAAACTCTAATGGTCCAGACAGTGAGGTTACGGCTCACGGCGGACTATAAGAGGGGCGTTCTAGGTTACTCGCTTTAACGGTAATTTATCAAGTGGAGAGAGGGCCACTTACCTTCCGTAGCCATGGATCAGGAAGTCTTACTGGAACCTGTTAGTACTTAAGGCGTGGACGGTACTGGCGAGTAAGCCTTACTATAGGAAATTAGTACAGAACACTACCGACGGGTAGTTAGTATGGGGATTTAGGGGTAGCTCCCTTAAATTTTTGCTGTGGCATGGGTACCAACGGTATTTTTTTGTGGCGCGGGTTCGAGTCCCAGTGCCGTCCTTTTTTTATTCGTAATACTGTTTGTACTGCATAAATGTATCAAAAAGAGAAAAAAAAATTCCGTTAGAATTGGTTGCTACGTGTATGTAAAATTAATTAACTTACTACCGCATTTTGCCAAGTCTGTGGCGCGGTAGGTTACTTATCTGTTGGATAGTACGCTTGTCTTTTTTCGCAGAGAATTTGGAAATCCAACCGCCTTTGCCAGCTCTCGGCTTAAAAACTCCAGCTCGATGTACGCATCGACGGGGTATCATTCCAGCCTTTTCTTTGCGAGATTTCTGTTTTGTTCGGGCCATAGTACTGTCACTTTACTATATACATAGAAAATTATTATCGACGTCTTTGGCGAATTCTTTGTGAAACTCTCCGTTTTGGTTTACGTGTCCGCTGACTTTTCTTTGCTCGCGAAACAGTTAATCGTCCTGGCCGTCTACTTTTAGCCTTGCGGATGTATTCTTCTAATGCAGGTTTCCGCATATTACGCCAACTCGGGGCAATTGCTTTGTTAAGGCGTGAGGCCTCTTTCCGTAACTGAGCGACAGTTCTTTTTCTGCTGCGAAGTGTAACCATATTATCTCTCTCTTTATATAAATGTCACAAAATAATATCGAGATTGTCGATGACGTCGATTGGAACTCAGTTCCAGACGATGCAGTATTGGAAATGGGAAATTATGTGGCTTTTTACAAGCATGTAAAAGCTGTACTAAACGAAGTTGAAATGGAAATTACTACTGAAACTATTACTGATTTACTGCGGTCGACAATACAGGTCGTTGAGGAGGAAGCGCTAGACTTCAACAGGGTACCATAACTCGTCCTTATAATATCTAAATTTATGACCGTAGTAAAAATTCACCACAACAATCTTACCAGAGTGACCAGGAAGACCTTTTCTCATCTTTTTCGACGGTATTTTCTTTTGGCTCCTGTTTGCATACTTCAGTGTTATTTGACCCTTTGTTACTGGATTGGGTGAGTTCGATGGATTTTTCTTCTTCTTGCATTTCAGCCAGGTCTTTAAGATGCTCTGTCCACTCATCCCAAGGGTCGATCTCGGCAGTGTACAGTGAACCGGTAATAGTTTGTACTAGAAAGTCAAAGTTTTTAGGCGTTAGCCTGTACCGGTAGAAACGCTCAACGTATATGCCGAGGCAAACACAAAATAGATACTGAATCATAATATTAGCTTTATATATACTTATCTACTTTTTTCTCTTTCAAATTCTGCCATTTCTTCGTCTTCAGCCTGCTTCAGCATTTGAACTGGGTTAGGTAGATTAAATTGTCTTTGAACCTTGTACAATACTACAGAATTAGGCCCGATAGTAGCAAGTTTTCCTGTCGTAGGGCTTCGAATTTCTGTTGTTATTGACGTAACAACCCGTCTTTTGTTCACTACTTGCCAATACTGCGACCCTGAGGAATAGTAAAAATCCCCAGCACCATAGTTTTTAAGAGCGTAAAAAATGGCATTTGAGTTCATGACATTTCCATTCGAATCAGATTGAAACTGGGTTTGAACGATATCACTCTGTACCAAATAATAAGCTGAAGCGTAGAGACTGGGTAAGTTTTTAGCTACCAATGTACCCGGAGCCGCGTTCGAGACGTTAATCGGTAAATTATTTACTGTTCCTTGCTGAAATTGAGGCAAGCCGCTAAATTCTGATGCGTCTGCGTTTGGCAGTGGAAAGCCGGGGGCAGTGGTAGCACCAACACCAGTAGCGGGCGGGGCCGTAGCACCTATAACATTACTAAACGGCTTGTTATAGTCGAAATTTGCCGAATATAAGTTAGTCGCTTGATTTGATGCTATATCTGTAACTGTGTTCAAGATTAACGGCTTCGTCCCTGAGTACATATTCTGAGGGTTTGTAGAACCGTTTGTAACGGGTGAGAAATCTCCATTTTGACTACCATAAGGTGGAATAATTTGTTCATACGAAAATCCCATTTTGTCCAATATAGAACCCGTCCAGTTCTCCGCGCTCGCAGGAATCAAATTTTCAACGATCTTCTGCCTCTGTTGATATGTGGCCTCAAGATTAGCCGTTCCTGGTACCCAATAATTACTCATATCTCCATATTCAAGTACAGGTGGTTCCCAGTTTGGTGGACAAAAGAACACATTCTCTACATACACGCCACATTGAGAGTCACTTTTACCCTGATTTGTAGTGTCAGTAAAACGGCTTTGTCTGACGTTATACTTACCCCAACTGTATTTAACATCTGATTGATTGTTAATTGTATAACTGTTTTGAATCGTGTTAAACGTGCCTCGCATACCATGTGAATTTATCTCAAGGTCGGATGTAAACGGTGCACTAACAACTTTAGATCCGTACACAGCGATGTTACTACCAACACCGGCCAAATTCTCAAACCCACTTTTGGCGTTTGAACTTGTATTTGAATCGGGTACTGGTTGATCGACAGCCGATAAGATATGAGGTGTGTCAAAACCGCTTATTTCGAACCGATTAGTGCCAGAATTGTATGAAACACCTGCGTTCACAGCACCGACAAAGCTAAAGTTTACTTTGTTCCATGGTGCCTCTTGTGATGTTCGATTATTAGTCATACTAGAATACGCAAATTTATCCTCAATATTATCCTTTTCCAGTCCAATATTCAAAACATCCTTAGATTTCACATTATAACTTTGGTCGTCATTCATTGGTACTATGGCCGGGTTGTCGTAGAAACTGGGTGAGAAGCCGAAGAAGTCACCGAACTGAACCATAGATAGTTCCCAACTATTTGTATTGTTCACTGGTTCATAGTCGCGGAAGACTTGAAAAGCACACAATTCATGTGTAACTTCTTGTTCGTCCGTGTAGACGTACGGTACAACTCCTATGTTTCTCGTCTTAGACGGAAGCGGGTTAATTAGATACTCGCCGTTCGAGGCAAACACTTCGCATCTGGGACCGGTGGCGAATTCGTGAGGATACCATTTGTTTACTGGAGTCGGGGTTGGAAGGTTTAAAAATCTCGAAAAGCATTGCACAATACCACAACCTCTACCACTTTGATATTTTACTTCAAAACCTTGACCTTTGTAGGACAATGCTGGAGATATAACCGATGTAGGAAACTTTCGTGAAGGATTAACTCCACCTGATGCAGCCGCAGGAACAGATGCGTTATCACACCATTCCCCCGTAATCACTCCAGATTTAAAAGTATTCGCTTTGTCGAGCAAACGGAAATGGTAATCGACTCCATCTGGAATCGGAGGCGGTGCAGTAACAGAATTAAGCACACTTTTTATCTCGATATTCCATCCACTTTTTGTAACACTCGTGTCACTTTGAAACCAAAACTTGATGAATTGTGTGTCAATTGGGTAAAATTGACCTATCGTTCCACCATTACTAACGAAAGATGCGACGTCGCCCGGAAATACCCAACCTCCTCCACCACTGTGAGGGTTTGTATATGAGGTGCCCCATACAGTTTCTGGGTTTGTTACTGCGGTTTCAACCAAATAATCTGACAGTAACGGTGCAGTAGTCAGATTCAATGCACTCGCTGCTAAGTTCAGAGATGCTTCTGTATTACCGGCCGTAATACCTAGTCTATCATAGAAGGATGTTGAACCGTACTCAAATTCAATAGAATTGATTTTTATCTCAAAATGAGCATTGGTGCCCGCATCCAGGGTCACAGCGCGATTCTCAGTTGAAGAATAGTTTGAGGACATGCCGCTGTCTTGGAAACTAATTGTCTGACCGGCTGGGAGATGCGTAGGTGCAGAATAACCGCCGCCGCCGCCACCTGGAAACTGGAAAGTGGCATCTAAAATAATGCCAGAAACCTGGACAGCGTACGGAGAAGTATTGAGTAGCGGTGGAGGCGCTGTTTCGGTGAAATACGATCCATCTACGTAATATTTGGACCCGCCGTTTAAAACCGCCTTTTCCGTAGCATCGTCGTCGAATGAACCGATCGAAGGATAATCGTAAAATCCCAATAAGGGATCGGTAGTGTCAGTTCGAGATACTTCGGGACGAAGGTTCATACCAACATCATCGCGAGCCATACCGATGTCGAAATTGTAGTACCAATTGGATGGATTAGCATTTTGAGATTTGACTGTCGTATTACCAAATCCAGAGCGGTCCTGAGTGTACTTTTCATTGAGCCGCATCGCAAACTGAATATCGTCAAGATTTCCAGCTGTATACTCAATATTTGTGAATATCAATTCATATTTTTTGAATACACTACCGGTAAAGTAAAGTTTTTCGGCCTGTTGAAAGTAATTACACGGTGCATCAAAATCCCAATTTGCCTTACCTTGACTAGCTACACCGGGAAGTGGACCGTTATTGTTAGAGTCCTGTACTGGGTAGCCGAGCCATTGATCTCCGTAATTTGTAAAATCTGGCGGGACGACATCTGCTCGACTAATAGTTGTTTTTCCACCAAGCGAAGAGTAAGGCATTGTACCTTGATTATATATGGGATTGGCTACAGATGCAGTTGCAATTTTCATTTGAATATTCAACACGAGTGGACGTGGCCACGACCTGTTTTGTTTAAGAACAGGAGCGGGTGCCGGAAGGTTACCAGACCATACTGTTAACCTGCATAGTGTATCGCCAGCAATCCACTTGTTTATATCTTTAACCGCCATGTTGCCATATATTAAATTGTTCCATACTCGCCCGTTTTCACCAGTGTATAAATAGTCCTTTTCATCATTTGGTTCGTAAGTATACGGTGCGTTTGCCTGTGAATCCCAATCAATACCTGGCATGAAATTTGAAGGAATTGTTTTGAGCAAGCCACCCGTGAACGTAGGTCCAACAACGTCATAAAGCGCGGCCCTGTTAGAGTACGAATTTGTAAGAACATCCCAATTTCTGAGATCTGTATTAATACTTGCACCTGTATCCGGAAGTTGCCCAGACACATTTAAGGCACATCGTAAAGCCTTTTTAGGATTTATGTACGGGGTTGACTTGTATACCGGTTTCACTATGTTCAACTTCGGTTTTCGCTCATCGTTTTTTGTCGATATATTACTACGTTTGATGAATGGATTACAGGCGTGAAATGCATCAGTAAAAGTTTTCGCAACGTCTTCGGCTGAGGTAAAGCTGTCTGAAATTTTTACAGCTACAAAACAAGTCATTTTTCTCATTTTCGGGGCATCTCCGGAACCGTCTGGGAGTACTTGCGGTCCCATATATACAGGGCTTACCAGTACATAAGGACTGTTGTCTTTATAATCCCGTAAATTAGTGCTAAACCAGGAGCGTGGACCTAATGCTGAATTTTTTAGGCCTTGATAGAAATCGGGTTCGGTAACTCCAGAGTATTGGAAGTACCGGCGGTCGTACCAAGGTTTTTCATATACGGGTAGAAATCCATTATTGTCACCCATAGGATATGGAAAAATCGGTAAAGCAGCGCCGAAAGACTTTTGTTGAGGGCAACATTTGTCATACTGAATTAATTTTGGATTTGAACCGGTAGTACTGACAATTATGGGAACACCTCCGGCTTTTGTACGTTCAATATATTCCGCGGGGGTTTTGTTGTATGTTGTAACCTGTTCTTCTAGCGTTTCGGTACAATCTGTATAATCATTTTCACCGAAATAGTGACGTCCACGTTCCCACATTGACATACCAGCTCTACACCTATGCCGGTTATAGTCGTGACTACATCCGTACGCGTATAATTGATTGAGTTGTGCCAGGTTGTTTTCTGAATGCCAGTACCCAATAGCCGTCCCTTGGACGTATTCAGGAGGTATCTGACTGGGGTTTGTCAGCCCTATTCCCATGCGCGCGCGGTGATTATATCCTGGATAACCGGGCATACCGCCAATAATGGCTGTGGCCCATACTCCAGAGTACTGTGCAATTGCGCCCGTTGCAGCGTAATCTTCTACCAACTCTATAACCACCCTATTATCGAAGTAACTAGGAATAAACTGCGAGTTTAAATCCACGAGTCCGGGGTCTGTGCCGATCCAAACCTTCTTTATAATCCCCACATTTTCGGGCCCAATATAGAGAGTTTGACCGGGCATTAAAGGGAAATTTAGAAACTGAACGGACGTGCCGTTTGGAATTGGATTCTGCAGAACTGGAGGCGGATACGGATTAGTTGTCGCGTTCCATGCTTCTCCACAGTTACAGCATAAATTTTGTACACCCACAGCAGTGTGATCGGAGATTCCGGGGTAGTTTGGGTATACTGTTGGGCCTGGTGTGAAACCCGTTCGACTCCAACTCGAAATAGTTATGTAATTGTACGAAGTACCAACAACCATAGATGCGGCCCACGCATCAGCAGTCTGATCGTGACATCCTTGAAAACTAAACGCCTGGTCATTGGAATTTGCAAAACCCACTCCTACCCCGGGATAACAACCGATTCCACCGTACTGGTATTGCGCGTCATCTCCGGGCGGATTTACCGGAAGTCCGACGGGAAGACAACCTTTAATGGAATTAAAAGCGGCTGGAGTAATATTCGATCCAAATCCTACATTGTCAGTATTCTCATCTATACCATTAGCAGCAATATAATTATCCTGGTATGTGGGGAAGCAGTCTCCGTCGCCTGCGTAATATCGCATGTTCTGTCGTACTGGTAATTGCACTGTCTTCATCTGATTGTTATTTATGTAAAATCCAAATTCAAAAACGACCGTATTGTCCGTATAGGGCTTTTCCTCGCCCTGTACCGTGACATTTTTTCCGGTAAATTCCAATGTAGTTGCACCAGATGATGCCCCAGTACTATTAATAACACAAGCCTCAACACTGACCCTATCACCAGGTTCTAAAACGAGATTGCAACCCGTAGTCCATCGACCCTGGTTTATGTCATTAGAGTCGATAATGGAATTAGCACGGTTGCATTCTACAATGTGTGTCTGGACATTCGCCATTCTTCTTTACTATATGCAATTGAAAATATTTAAGTCAAGATGCACCAGGGGTAATTTGTGGCGTTATCGGGGTGCTTGGAAGCTCTGGAAATATGTACGACTCGTAATCTTCTGCAAGGGTGGCTTCTATTGGAACATGGTACCATTGTGTACGAAATCGGTTGCGTCTACGGCGGTAGCGGTCATGACGTATTCTATCTAGTACGTAGTCGGGAGAGTAAAGACCTGTACCGTCACACCAAAACTGTACGGAACGGGTGTAGCTAGGCATATCGTTATTATTAATATCATGATGCGCGGGGTCTCGCGGGATGGGGTGATGGTGCTCCATTTATTAAACATTGAAGAAAATGATTGTGGTTTGTTAACATATCGTTGATAACTAGTAGCGGGTAGAGATGTTCAGAGGTCGTGTTCCCGTTCTGGACTTCGTGTGTGTTAGCCAGTGGTAAAATTATATACATTACAAACATAACAACAGGAAAGGAAAGACTACACACCTGGTGGAGGGACAAGATCTGGTTGAGCAGAGGGAAGGGAACCGTCTTCCATCCTCTGGAAAACGTAGTCGGATTCCTCATTCATTGGTGGAATTTGGGGAGGGTCGTGCTCCTCGTCGTCGTCGTCTTCTGAAGGGTAAGTCATGGAGATCATGTCATCTGACGTGTCTTCTTCCTTCGTTTCACGCATCAACTCTTCTTCTTCTTGCTTGCTTTCCATAGTGTAATCGGAGTCATTATCAGATGATGAAGATGATGAGGTATCTGATGATGAGGTATCTGATGATGACAAGACTGATGTAATCGCTTGTAGTTCTCTCAAGATGCGTTGATAGCGTAAACCAATCTCTCTGCCCTCACTCAAACTCCGACCCATAGTTACATCAACAAACCAAAGGCGAAGATGATGTATGCGTTCGCGAACCGACACACCCTCCATAGGATCGTCAGTTCCTTGAAAAGCAATTAAATCGTTATTGTAATCGTATATCGTGTGTCGAGGAATGACAGTTGGACCAGGAGGAGAAGCTGCAATGGGCCTTGCTATTAGTTGGTCGGATTCGTCTGAGCTTGTGCTTGAGTTTGCTAAAGGTCCGTATCTGTTTTGTTGTCTCGTCATAGAGCGTGTTTGAGGGACGTTTCGTACAGTTGATGATCCAGAAAGTCTTAAAGGTAACCATGGAGATTCAGGTGTCGCATCTGCAAAAAGAGGACCCATGCGTTCAGCGCCATTAGGAGGTTGCACTCGCGTTTCGTCGTCGTCAGAGCTTACTGCAGAGCCTACTGCGTTCTGTCGAGTCAAAGGAATTATTGAACTTCGTCGTAGCGGAGGTGGAGACATTCTGACATTTTCAAGAGCACTTGCATTTAATTGATCACCTGGAGGGCCTCCACCTCCACCGATTGGATATGAAGTAGTACTAGTGGAATCACCGGGCGGGGACATCAAAGTCATACGGCCATGACCGCTGTCAGTCTCCATTGAAACCGCCCATCCATGCGAAGTTGAATTGCTGCGTTCAATACGGTCAACATCGTTCAATCTCTGGATGGTCTCCGAGTGCACTTCTTCAAACGGTGCGTACCTATCGCTGGTTCGAGAGCGAGGGTCGAGAGTGACACCGGCTGACAGCTTCACTACTGTCTTCTTCTTATCTTTCATGTTTGACATTGAGCTGATGTTAGTGTACTCATGTAATAGCTTCGTGTTCTCAAGAGCATCTGCCCACGGGAGATTTGGGTCGTACTTCTCCTTTATGCTCACGCGTCGTCCGTCAACTTTAAAATCCACAATAACTTTTGTTCCACACTTTAAGACATTTCTGATCTGTTCTACAATCGGCGTTGTCTTCGTTGAAAGCTCTTTTAAAAGCTGCATGACGACTACGAGCATGCTTTGTAGCTTACAATTTTCATGGAGTACTGCTTGATATTTGCTATAATGGTTCTCAATTCGTTTCATGCTCCCACCTAGTATCTTGGCGATGCGATTGTAGGTGTCAGAGTTAAACTCCAATGCTTCATCCATGATCTCGTCAAACCAGTATCTCAAGTGCGCGGGCGGTCCAATCTTTTGGCATGCTTGCTTATCAATCACACACCATTCCGACTGCTGCAATAGACCAACCGGCTCACATTCACTTCCAAAGAGTTTAGTCTTTACATACGTCATAAAGAGCGACTCATCAAGCGATACTTGGCTTTTCGTGTGGTCCGCGAGGCTTAGAAAGTAGTCACGAATACGCCAGTTATTGCTGTCATTAACAATCCAGCCAGTTTCTGATACCACTTTCGTGCAATAGAGCGCATTCTTTACATCGTTCTCCACTTGAACATATTCGTTCATTATCCTTCCAGTCTGTTGTTCAAACTCAAGAGCACAGAGCATGCCAAAGCGCTTAGGCGCCTCCATCTTGTCAACCAAATGCAAGCCTGCATGTCTATGGTTAACCACGCATGCACACTTAGACCCTTCCTTGCACATGCACGAGCCGTCGATGGGGAACTCGCTTTCCTTCATCACCCAGTCTCCATCGACTAACTTGAAGTTGCGAAAAAACGAGAGGGGCGTGTTCTTCATTGATGCAATCATATCACGCAGAGAAGTTGTTGTAGCATCAATCTTCCCCCACTGCGGGGAGAGAATCATCTCTTGAACCATGGTTTTATCATCTTTCATGAACACACGGAACATAGGCGTGGCAACGAACATGGTGACGAATGTGTGGATGTCGTATTCATTAAACAATGGTAAGACCTTGGAGTGGATATCGTATCCACGGTAAGATATGTAACCTCGAAAGACATCGTCATCGACCGACGGTCCAGTAAATCTCGTGTCAATGCTTGGAGGTGTCTCTCTCAGTCTCTGGTAATAATCTTTGGGCATCTCGCTGATAAACTGCACAAAGCTTGCTTGACACTCCCACCTAGCAGACATCTCGTACGGGTGGATGATGGACTGCAAATGAGAGAGTATCATTGGATCTCTGCCTTGCGTGGCGCGTTGATTTTCAAACAGAAGTATAGATCGAAGGGTTCCTAGAGTTGCCTGTGCAATGATAACTCGTAACAGAGACGGCATGACTAAACCGATCGAATCCAGCATAGGGCGGGCGGTTGTTTTGTATCCTTCCGATGCAATTTTCAGCAGCATACGCGTCTGCAAACGAGTTCGTGCACGCAATGTGGTAACCATGTTGTTTGTACGATCCAGCAGTGCGGTGACCGCTTGCACTCTCTGATGCATCTTCTTCCTTGATACCTTCATGCGCTCTGTAGCCTTTTGCGACTTCGAAAGTTCACGATCATGCAAGCGCTGCATATCAAGCTTGGCGACACACAACGCTTTATACATCGCGTTCGCCTCGGAAAGATCATGCGTTTGCTTATTAAACTCCGACCGAATCGTGTCGCGCTCTTTCGTTAAGGCTGCAACCTCTTGGTGGAGAGCATGGATGTGGTTCTTTTGCTCTCGCAGGTTGTCATCGTACTCGGCAGAGCTACTGCGCAATATTTCCTTTGCGCGACTAAGTTCCACCCACAAGTTGTTACACTTGCGCTCAAAATACCCGGCACTGCCGTGTTCCTTTAGAGAGCATGGAGCACGGGATGAGCTAATGAGACCTAGTGTTCGTTCCAATTGACGTCTACGCACCTCACTGTACGCTGGAAGCTTCACCGCTTGCTTCTCGACACTCTTGCCGACGACACGCATGGCGATCGACGCACTGGCCTTCCTCTTGTTGTTGGTGCTTGACTGCATGATGATTGTAGTTGTTTGTTTGTTTGGTAGTTTATTTGTACTGTAAATTTTTATGCGCGCACACTCCGTAAAATTATATGGAAAGATGTCGTACTAAATAACGAGCTTTATGCGGGTTTTGATGGGAAATGTGTCTCTGCGGATTTTGTGCGGCTGTAAATTACTTTTTTGAGCGGGGAAAGTGTTTTAGCGGGGAAAGTGTTAACGGTGGTAATTAAAATAGTAGTGTTACGCTTAATGAATTTAAATAGGCAATACCGTTAGAAAAATTTAAATCGCGTACGAAATTTGAATCGCATTTAAATCGCATAAAAATTCTGCAACTTGACACAGATGGGGAATACTAACGCAAAAATGAGATATATTCTCAAAAAGGAAAGTTATTTCGCTCACAACCATAACTTTCGTGTACTCGATTTAGGTAGGGCGTATCGTATATTCTGCTATCTAAACACAAGAGACAGTGAAAACTATCAATTCCGTGGATCTTCGTACATGCTCGCCTTTCGGACGGTCTGGGGGAGTCTCGAAAACTCTATGAAAATCTACTATCTCACGAGCGGTCGATACAGTAGAAAACTGAAAAGAGATGATGAAATCGATGCGTTCGCGCACACAATTTTGATACAGGGTCGTGGGTATTTTGGCAAATACTCGTCTGATGATTTGTTCAATATTCCGGTTCCTATACATTCGACGGAAGAATGTATGGAGGTGGATAGTGAAAATACCGACGGAGAAAATGAGCGACCATCAAAGCGATTGCGACGATGATTTTTTTCTTGTGTAGTAAATAAACACCCACCACCACCACCACGGACCCATTTTCACACCCTATACTAAATTATTATGGCGGCAGTAGGAGATAATAATTTGTACCACAATGTCAGTAATAATTTTAGTACATTAAATATTAACCGCCGTAATCAGAAACGAAAGATGGCATCACTCTCTACTGATGGCATGTCTGTCGGAAGCTCACAAGCTTTTAACATACCTCTCTCCATGGAAGATTTCGACGACGTGCCTGCTTCGCAGAAGCGTCAGCGGATTAATGGAGACTACGTGCAGTTTAATTTCGTCGACCGCATGCTTCCAATGGTCGGCCACGACCCTTTCGCATCCAATGAAGTGTTCACGCACAACCTTGCAACAGAATTATTCGAGGAACCTGTGAGCTTGTCAAACATATACCTTCTCGCCAACCATCACAAAGAGAAGGGGAATACCATGGAACTACATAAGGTGCAAGCCTATCAGAGCCATATCGAAAGGGTGAAAAACAACTACGTGCAGTATGCATGCGCGGACCAGTCCTTCCTGCGTGTCTATCCACTTGCAAATGCAAGCATCGGGCAGTCGTTCTCTCGTCTCGAAAGAAGTGTCTTAGCGTGTGACATTCCGAGGTCGACACCAAACGACATTGTGTATAAATGGAAGGATATCGACATGGTCAACGCAGCACCGGTCTTAATTCAAAACTTGTATCATTTGAACAACATTCCATGCGAGACATTGGACTTCTATTGCTCAAATCGTGATGCGCTGTTTACAATGGCGGGTGAGTCTGACGTACCGATATCTCGTAAGGCAGTCAAGAAGCTTTTCTGCGCAGCTATGAATGGCGCTCGAGTGTTTTTGAATACACCGCGTCAAGGACTGTACGGTATGCAATTTAATGGCAGGATGGTGAAGGAATTCGATCTTAGATCGAAAGCCGACAAGAGGGAGAACAACGCACGTGAACTTATTATCAAGACTGACTCAATGCCTACGAGGTTTGCCAATGTCTTAAGAAAGTTTTCAGTGGAAATGCACGACAACGCGTTGAGACTATTGTCACTGTACGAACGTCATGGATTGCAAGACTTCGTGGTGAACACTTTGAAAATATCGGACACAATGAACAATAAGTTGGGATGTTTTACTGCTCGAATGTTTAACTTATTGGAGCGCGCAGTCCTCACTGTTGCCATCGACTACTGCATAAGCGAGCGTGTAATACAGAGCAGAGCTATGGGGAAGCCCCAAGTATGTCTCATTCATGATGGATTTATGGTTCGCAGTGATTTAATCGATTTTAACTTGTGCTTTGAATTGCAGCAGGAGGTACAATCGAAATTGGGAATTGATATAGAATTTGACATAAAAGATTTCGACGACGAACTTGTCATCTCTATTTTAGAGAAGAAGGAAGAAGTTGAAGAGATAATGGCCGCAACACGGGGCAAAACCACCTTTGACAACTATAAAACGGAAGAAGACTGCACTATCGATTGGGACCTAATTGAAAATTTTCCTCATGCGGATCGCCAAGCTCAAGAAACGTTCGCTATTGCAGAAATGAACAAACACTTTGCTGTAATTGAACGTAGTGACCCACCATTTATTCTGACAAAGGTGTGGAAATCGCCTTACCATAAGAAGACCAAATACTGTGAACAGATTCTCATGTCACAGTCCAACTTTCGAACAGCGCATAGCAACCGTTATATATTTGTTCGAGAACGTTTGAAAAAGGATGGAACTTGGAGAATGAAGCGAGTACTGTTGACCGACCTATTCCTGCAACACAGACACAGGCTGTGGTTTGATGATGTGACATTCGTACCGACACAAACATCGTTATCCAACCTGAAGATGCATAATTTATTCACAGGGTTTGCAATTGAACCGTGGAGAGCGGAGCGGTTTGTCATGGAAGCCATTGCGAATGAGGGGTCTACATTATCACCAGAAGCATACGTCTTAGAAAAAATTCAACCGTTTATTGAACTTCTTCGAGACCATGTCGTCGGAGAACACTATGAGTATGTTATCAACTGGGCAGCGCACGTTATCCAACCTGCCACTCGAGCTGTCAAGACATGCAAAAGAATCGATTTGTTTAGCAAGAGGCAAGGCACGGGTAAGGGTATATTTGTGGATCATTTCTTAGGTGCAATCATCGGTCCAGCGCACTACCTGAAGGTTACAGACTTGAAAATGCTCGAGAACTTCAATTCGCTTATTCAAAAGGCATGTTTGATATTTGCAGATGAAGCCTACTTTACCGGTGACCACGGGGCGGCTAGTAAGCTTAAAAACATCGTCTCAGAGTACGACTTACTTTACAACAAAAAGAACGTGAATCAGTGGGTGGGAACTAACTATGCAAATGTAATCACGGCGAATAACATCAGCGAAGCACACCCACGCACTGAAATATGGAGCAGGCGTGTAACTGCGTTCAATTGCCCTTCTACTTTCGGGGGGCAGCCTACTGAGGAGAGTGACAGCTTCTTCGTGGATCAGTGTCTGGCATTGGACGTTCACTTTGTTGCTTACTACCTATATAACAAAGATCTGTCTGAGTTTTCACCGCGTAAGGGGCCTGTTACGAAAAGGTTAATTGATCAGATTCGAGCGAGCTTCCCGAAGGCGGTTCGATACATCTTTAACTTGCTGCTTAACGAAAAGCTTCCGTACAAAGCAATTGTATTCGATGGCGACGATCGGAAACATTCATTACTGTATGACGAATGGACAGATAATGGACTGTTCCTTCCTCATGCACCGTGCTGGAAAGAGAATTCTATCGTTTTGCATAGCCAGGAACTGTTCGAGAACTTTAGAAAGAACACGCGCAACAATTATACGGAACATGTACAGTTCTGCCAGACTCTCCGGGAAGTGCTCGGAAATGTGCATGGCTTTGCAAGGATCAAGAAACGTGTGCGAGGGAAGGAGGAGAGATGCTATCGATTGCCGTCCTTGGTCGAATGCCAGAAGAGCTTTTGCGAATATACTGCTAACGGTTCGAATGTGGTGTCATGGAATCAGTGGATATCGGAGGGGTATAATTCTGTTCATTTTGAGTGCTAAACGTAACAATTAAAGTACAATTTGAAATCATTTATCTCGTCACTGCATGCGAACTTCCACTCAATGCCATCAGAAATTAAGAATAAAACATCCTCTGTTTTTGTCTTAACCCATACGTCCGTCTCATTGTCCGGTACACTCCTCATAGCGTCGATGTCTTCAAAGTACTGATCGAGCGTGACAGGCTTGAGCTCATCTGTTATGTCACTCGTCGCCATTGTACAGTATATTTGAATATGTTGGAAATCCCGCCCTATTCCAATGTAAGTTATTCATTTAAATGTCATCCGCAGACACCGAAAGTAGTATAAACCGTTAAAGTAACGGTTTAGTAGAGTTCACCGGGTTCGTCCGGGTTATATCTACTCGTACACGTACTCTCCATTCCTAAAGTCACCTTAAGGATCTACTAGTACGTACTCGTACACGTACTCTCCATTCCAAAAGTCACCTTAAGGATCTACTAGTACGTACTCTCCATTCCTAAAGTCACACTAGAACCACAGATAATACCGATAGTCACAACGGTTTTTTTCTATAATGGTGGTGGTGGGTGATTTTAAATTTTGGTGATTTGGTGATTTGATAGATATTCTATACTAATAATATTTTTACTATTAATTACTACTGAGACCAGTGAGACCAGTAAAATAGAAAATTTATTAGAAAATAAAAAAATATACAATAAACATTTTACTGTAAATTCAAATAACAGATTTACCGGTCTCACGGTCTCAGACAATAAGTACCGTTACTATTCATTTAAAAACATTACCGTTACTATACTACTACTAATTGCTTGTTATACTGACTGGTAAAAACTCTATTAAAAAATTATTGTCTACTAAAAGTTTACTTACTTACCCCCTTTTCTGTTGCCGACGTGGTCGGTGTAGTTTTAGTTTTATTTTTTATTACTGGTTTTGTAGTAGAGTTTGTTTGAATCGAAATTTCAACCAAATCTGCCTCATCCCTTCCGTACACATCTATTGGCTCTATACCGTTCGTACACTCCGGTTTGGATACCTGGGTATTTTTAAACTTTTTCTTAAAAGCATTTATTGAGTTTTGTGGAATACAGTTTCCTACCTCTGCAAGTCTTTCATATTGCTCAGAAGTAAATTTGAGAAAGTCTTTAGGGGACAGTCTTTCTTCACGCGGCAGGCCTAACTCAATGCAAATAAAGCGGTATAGTTTAGAATATTCGATAAAACACATACGACACGTTTCGGACTTCCTGCTATAAGAAAAATATGAATTGATTGTATTTAATATACCGACTCCGAGTGAAAGCACACCACAAGTGATTTGGCTAGCTTTCTCATTTTCTTTTCCGAATAAGGAAGCTGCGCTCAGGGATAAACTACCGGATAATGTTGACAATACGATTACTGGTAAATCTATGTACATGCTCTTAGACCCGTAGTATGTACTCGCCCGGTTATGAAGCCACGCCAGACATGCTGAACGTTCTCCTAAATCTTTGAAATAATCTTCCAATTTTCCACTCCATTTTACATCACCTAACTGGTCCATTCTACAGTACGTTTATAATTACAGATCAAAATTATGCTTGAATCATAATACCACCACTTCCATAGACAATGGCCTGTTGACTAAGGAGGAACGTATACACCGAATTCGGACTGTCACCGTTGAGCCTCGATTCGATGCGCATTTGATAGGGCTGTCTGCTGAAGTCAGCTCCAGATCCGGTCCCGAGACGATCATAGCGTACTCCCCAACCGGCGCCAACATTACAGAAGGGTTTGGCGCCTTCACTGGTGTTTGGCACTGAATTTGCTGGGACGTACGGCACCCTTGCGCCTACGTTCACAGACAGCGGGTCAGGAGTAGTACTGTTATTCGCAAATCGCGGAAAACTACCCTGTTGAGCCTCACTGGACAATCCGGCGATAGTTCGGTCGAGTTCGGAAATCGGTTTGCTTGCGCCTAAGTACTCACGTTGAATCTGTGCAATATTTTCCTGTGTAGTTCCCGATAGAGTAGTCCCGATAGCAGCAGTCAACGCGTACCGAAGAGGGAATTGTACACCATTGCGTAAGAATGTTACCCTCGTAAGCGGTGCTTTTACCGTAGTAGAGGCAGGGTCCACGCCATTCAACAAAGGAGGGGTCCCCATACTATCCTGCCCAAAATCTGAAATCCAACGAGTCGGAATAGTATTTGACTGCGAACTGATGACGTTCCGTAGACCGCAGTTCAACTGAATTTGTTGATCGCCAGTGTTCAATACGCTGTAGTAAGAACTAATGCTTTTAAAAGGTTGCATTGCGATAGTCGGCAAAGAGCCTGAAGAAGGATATGCGGTACTAAATGTAATACTCGGATTTATGATTTGATATTCAAATGCACTCGCACCCGTTCCGAAAAGCACTGAACTTGGAGGTGCAAGATTAATCACCATTTCCAACCCCCCGGTGCCTTTATTAGGCCCGCCGCACGGAATCGGAAGCCCTTCTAAGAATGCACCTGCGACAATGGGGCAAGAGAAGTACATCTCATTGTTCAACAAATTTCCCTGGCAATCACCGTTTCCACTTGCTCCATATTGCGTGCCGGTACTGAGAACGTAGTCGCCGAATTCTGCGGTTTTCGGTACCATGGAGGCGAGCATACGATTGTAATGCTGAATATCCTCGATCAAAAGATTATTACTGTTACAAATCTGGATTGAGCTTATACAAGCCATCGCCCCGATGTATTCATTTAACAGGCATTGCACAGCTCCTCCCGCTTGACGATTATGGTTATCCGGGAAATCGCCAGCTGCGTTAACAATCTTCAACTGTCCGTTAAGGCGCAGTGTTCGCGAGAGAAAGTAAATATCTTCTACACCTGATATCGTGAACCTAATCTGCGGATTTCCGTTCGTGTAACTCCAATCGTTACCGGAACTACTCCTGTTTGCAGGGTAGACGTGATTTTTCTTGATGTTGCCAAAAGTACTCATCGTGGATGATATCGTGGATAGCGTGTGGTCTTTATATACTGTACAATAAAATATTGTCGTTTTCATAATACTTATAAAATTATTCTGCTATATCTACTTTGCGATAGGATAGTTGCTGACATGTCACTGTATGACCCATCGCTTCTGATAAAAACTTTCTCTGACGAAAGGACGAGTCGTGTTCAAATTGCTCCGATATAAATATATGTCGAATCATACAGCTCCCTATCTGTTTGCCACAACTTCGGAACACCTGAGGAAGACGAATCGCAAGGTAGTTCCGACTAAGCTTCTTCATACTCTTATTGAGGAGGAGCCATCCCGATTTGTTAACTGTCAGCCACTTCTGCAGTACGGCCGTGAGCTTCGGGCGAATCGGTATAATTTGCGCACCAAACTTTCTCCTAGTTTTGTACTGATAGAAATGGAAGGACATACGATCCCTGAACGCTGCCGACTCGCAATAAACTAACCAGTTGTACTTTTGCTTCTCTGAGTCAGGTGTATTCTTGTGAAATTCCTGAAAAGTGATAATTCTCATGTCCGCGTATTCATTGCGTCGTGGGTAATTGTCCAAAACGAACAGTGACGCAATCACCCAATTTTGGATGGTTTGAAACTTATCAGCATAATCTGTCGCCATTTTAGATTTCATCGCCCTTGTAGCTTTTTCCTCCCACATTTGCTGCACTTCCCGTAAACATTCCATGGTGGTCCAGTTGTTTCGGATACGTGGCGACATTGTCTGCGTTTCCATCTGCTCGCGTCGTTGCAGGAGCATCTCGCGTAATTTGTCTGAATAACTAGTATGAGCCTCCAATGCCTTAATCAATGTGGGTTTCTTGCGATAATCTTCAGGTGCCAATGCAACTAAAATAGCACTTAGTCGCGCTCGAGTCGTCGCTGCGGATTTGTTCTTCGTTAGGTGGTCAATGATAGTGTTACTGTCATAGAAATCTGAAGCGCCCTGGTACTCCCTTCCGTGTATTTCTTTACACATCTTATTCAGCTGATTCTTGTACACTTTTAGGGATGTTGCACATACTTTCCTCTGACCCTTCGCGATGCGTTTCTGAAGAAGATCCATGTTTACTTTCGAGCTGCGAAGATAAACTTGATACCTGTTTATTTATACAGCTAGAAAAAAGTCGCGGTTGATTGTATTTACAGTGAATGTAGTGATCTTTAATGCACTGAACGCACTTCATTACCCCACAGCCCGGTAGACCGCAAGTAATAAGTCGGTCTAAATTACAAGTGTGATTCATTTCTTTTTCTTTCTCCTTCTCTTTCTTTTACCCTGAGATTTTTCTTTATCTCCCTTACCCTCAAAGATAGCGCTCTGTTTGAACGTCATAGGAGTATGACGCGACTGCTCTACTTTACTTACCTTTTTTAGTATGGGATCGTCCCTATTAATATCCATTTAATAATACTGGGAAGCTGCGCTCGAAACTGGCGCGACAAATCTACCGCCTTGACTGTATACTGTACTGGGAGTAAAATCTGAAGGACCACTATGAACGTTCTGTGCCTGGTTTATATAGGAAGCAGATTTTTGTTTGGCACTTGAGGCCGCGGCTGACTCATCACCTCCCGACACCAATTCCTTGATTCCTTCGTAAGCTTCATACCCGGCAACTGCCGCGCCAATGATACCGCCAATCAAATTCGCTCCTGGAATGGCGTCAAGAAAACTACTACCTTCTGCAGCTTCTTCAAGATCTCCGCCTACAGTCGCCGCTTTCTCCGCCGTTGGAACTTCCTCCGGCAAATCGGCCATTGTCCCCTTAAAGTCTCCTTTACTGTCCATATCAGCCATCGTACCTTTAAAATCCTCAGGTGCCTCTTCCGTATCTAAATTTGCATCAGATTTAGCCATTGCGTCTTTTAGTTCATCTGATTGCATCTGGCGCGCCATCCCTTCATCTCCGGTGGTACCTCCTTCTTTAGCACCTCCGGATGCTGTCGAAGGGTCGCCTAGTTTGATTTGATCGTAGTCATTCGATGCTGGAAGATCTTGCTCGGACGGTGCAGTAGACGCTGGTGCCGGGGCGGGGGCAGATGTAACTGTAGGTGCCTCAACAGTAGAATCCGTTGGAACGATTCTAGCACCACCTCCCTGTGGAGCCGCCTCTTCTGTAAATGTGGCTCTCTCAGACAAGGACTGGCTCGGTCGTGCAGGGGGTCCCGACACCCTAGTTCCTCCACTGAAAGTACCAGGAGAATAGTCAAGATCTTGGAAATCAGCTGTTCTCCCAAATGTACCAGTGCTACGATTAGAAGCCGTAAGGTCGGAAATATCACTGACAGACTCTCCCTCTGGCATGCCTCCCCACCTACTGTTTTCACTTACAAGGTTTCTCATTTCAGCAACTTCCTCCTTATCACCATATCCTCCGACGGCTTGGTCAAGCGGTTCTGAACTACCACCATCGTAACCTCGCATAACCGGACCTCGCACGGGATCAGGGAGAGCCTCATCAGCTACAGGGACGTTATTCTCAATCCCTCCCGCCCCGGCACTTTCATCTGACTCGGCTTTGGCGCCCAATTTACTTGCAATGTATTTGTGCGTCCCCGTATATATGTTGTAAACTTCGTGACCAGTTAAAGGAGTATTCATAATCTCCTGCATTCCAGCTCTTTGTGCCTGGCTGGCCCCTAGTGTATCAAAGAAGCTCTCTCGCAAAGCATCCCGTGCCTTTTCCTCTAACACACCCCTTTTCGCCTGTAAATCCTGGTATACATTTCTTCGAGAATCAGCCAGCCTCTGACGCACTCTGGACGACCTAGTATCTACCTGCCCTAGTAAATTATTGATTTCGTCATTTGTAGTCTGAGCGGCCTCTCGTGATCGTGATCCCATATACATAATGTGTTCTCGTTTACTAAGGCAACATAATATTTAATACAATTTAGTCTCAAAATTCAAGTACGCTTCGACGGGGGTTCGATCTAAATACAGGTGCAGCCAGCTGTACGGCCCGTTATTCTGTACTGTTTGCCACAGACTTAGGAAATTTTTCCTCCCACCAAATGAATCTGCCCAGATATCCATTATTCTCTCTAGTTCCTTGTTAGACTTGATTCCTGAGGAAAGGCATACATTGGTCGCACACGTTCTCACGGCACAATCAAGATCCATTACTCGCTGTGTACTAACTATCACCAGCGCCGGATCTCTACCCCTACGGGCGTAATGCCTGAATCTGGTACAGAAGTTAGGGAAACACCGACGCTTTTGTCCACCGCTATTCTTTGAAAATCCGCCGTGCATATCGTCAACCACGATACAGTAGCTGGTATCTGACTCTGGTACTTTTAACTTTTGCTCCTGAATGTCAATTATCGCGTTCATAACGTCATCGCTGTAAAATGTGTAACAACTGTCTTTCCATTTATTGTAGCTAAATCTACTGGTTTGATCATGTTTGATGGTGTTACTCATGATAACCACCATGTCAAAAAATTCATCGTAGAAGTCATCCGACAATAAGAGATTATTCCACAGGGTCCCCTTTCCTGATTTAACCGGTCCGACCAAGACCATAAGAGACCCGGTATTTACATCAGGAAGGTATGGATGAATTGGTCGCGCATCCCCTTCGGATTCCATGGGAACTACTGCCCGAAGCATTGGACCGTGAGATACCTTTTCTTTTCCTCCATCTGATTCTTTCTCAACTTTCTGCACTATCTCATCGCCCGCACTTGACATTTTCTTTTTAATAATAGAAACTGAAAAAATTATAGTACCAAAACTTTACTTATAGTTAAAACATCCTGACCATGGATTCACCGGCTGTTGGGAGGAAGCTCCGGTCACGATATTACGTACCGAGGAAGGTGCCGTTTTGGCAGGCGCACGAATTGGCGCGCGCCTTTGAGTTTGAGCAGTCGCGCCGGATCTTGAAGATATCGAGGTGGATCTTGGTTGCGTCTGTTTTACTGTGGCTTTTCGTGCTTTTTTACGACGCTGAAAGCTCTTAAAGAGTACATAGTCATCGTAGTCATCGTCGTTAAATTTTGACATTGTTGGCGCGGCAGTGACTTCAGACTTGGCAACAGGTGCCGGTTGTGACACCGGTGCTGGCGCTGACGTTGGAGAAGATTTTAAGCCAGATTTCTCGGATGTTTTCTCCTTCTTCTTCCGTTTCCGTTCAGCTGCTCTCTCTTTTCGAACCTTAAGAGCCTTCTGTCGTGCTATCGCAAGCTTGGCGAGCGATTCCTCACTCATTGTCCTTTTCTTTCTTTTTTGTTTATCTTTACCGCGCTTCCCCGGACCCACTTTGTCCAAATCAACTGCCTCAGATCTTTCTAATTTCGGCGGCTCCGCTGCAACCTCTTCCTTTTTTGGCAAGAATACATCCTCACTGGTAACAACCTCAACTTTTGGTTCTTCCTTTGCTGACAGTTTAGGAAGGGTGTCAGATACTTTTTGAAACGTTTGCATGTTAATGAGTTATTATAGTCACAAATAAAGTTTATTATAGTCAGATAAAATTATTATAAATCAAGTTCTTCTGTTTTAGACTTCTGCCTGAAACGCAGTACCATGTTGAATTCTGCGAGTTGCTGATACGCGCGATTGGTCTCGGTAACCAGTCTCGTATTGATACGGTTAATTACCATCGGCGCGGCATTATTTAGATCCACCCAGTTCGAAGTAGGGATCCTCGCGCTGAACCTTCTACCAGTATAATTGTCGTTTGGCAGACCCATTCCAAGTAGCTGAACGGGATGACTCACCACGTCAGTCGTAAGATGTCCAGTGGACCTATTTCCTATGTTCGTAGTAATGTAGAAGGGTTCAATCTGTGAAACGCTCGGAGTAAATGTAAGACCCAAGCCAGCAATTTGCTGCTCTGCAAGGCATGAAATTCCTCCAGTGGTCGACTCCCCTGTTTCATACTTAACTAAGTCACTGTTTATCGGCAAGGGACTGACATATGTTCCGATTGATTGCAAGAACGATCGGCTCTGAACCGACTGCGATTCTATCATATCAAACCAACCAGCATTGGTCATATAATTATACTGTTGAGGTGAGACAGTACCTAATTGTTGCACGTTTGCGGCTGTAAAGTTCGGTGGTAAGATTTGAAACCCACTACCAATTCTCCTCCCTCCGCTCAAAAGGTTTGTACCGCCTACAGTGGATGTGTTACAAATACTATTTGATAACGCGCCTGTAAGATTCCCTATGTTTTGTGCATCTTTAAACATATGATTAACTTGAACTCCAAGTCCATTAATACCGTACCCCCACGGCGGCTCTGTAATACCCCCTGGTAAACCCCATCCAGAAGGATTATGGATTTTCATCACAGGGAACCAGTCTTCACCTCTGCTAAGGGTAAGGGGGGCGATTGCAATAGTGTCATTATACCAGGGAAAACCAGGGAATTGACCCGCACCACCAATAGAAAACTCTTTCCATGTTACGGGACCACCTGTAGTCTGACTAATGAACGCTCGAAATACTAGCGCGTTTTTAGTCGGAAGATTCCATTCCATGTCGATAACAATCGAAATATTGATACTATTCGCGGTTGGGTCATACTTAATAGGGTCGGATTCTTGGTAGACTAGTTCGCCATCTAAACCGTAAGCCAGAAATTGCCAATACGAAGCACCCCCTCCAGCCCCCGGTTTAACTAGTTGTACTGAAACAGGCAACGTACACCTACCTGACGAATCATTTGCCCAGTCGAATGAAGCAACGTTTCCATTAAACCCACCCCAGGAATCCGGACACAGACCGACTGTCACACCATTATATGTCCCCATGTAGGTAGTACTCTTGAAATCCCAATCAGGGGTTGGAGTTATTGGTGATGCCAAAGGAGTAAAAGCTGTACGTACAGCTCTTGTACCACCCGGGAAAATACCCCCATTTGCGACCTCAGTACCACCATACTGAGGATCTGCCATTCGTGTATTAAGTGTTCCAAATTGCCATTCAAATCCGTATCGGTTTAGACCCCCATTGCGAGTTGGTAAATTTCCAGGATTATTTCTGTTGAACGTCGGTGAAAGATATATCGGTTTTTCCCAAGACATCGCAAAACATTCATTCCATGGGAAACCGTTCTGTACTCTATATACAGGATCTTCTCCCCATGCAGGTGGAGAAAGACCTTGATAGTCGTAATTTCTTAGATTGTACATCTTATTGGGTTCAAGATTAAGCCACGGACCAGGCTGTCCAGACGGCCAGTTTGGTGCTACCGAAGAACCTGGCAATATTGAATTAGCGTAGTAATCCTTTTGAATCCCGGCGCCAACCGTATTGTAAGTCGGACCCGCACCTGTACCACCTCCCTGCGTGCCTGCAATACCAGGTGGACAAACATAATTAGACGACCCGACATCCAACCACTCAGTCCGCCTTCTCTGTCGTATCTGTAACTTCGGAACAGTTCCAATTTTTCCAATATCGACATACCACCCGTCGCCTGGCATTGCGTAAGAAACAACAGGAGTTCCCGTACCGATGTCCCTTCCGAATTTAGTTCCACTACCTGTAAATGAGCTATCGGTATCCGCCTCATTCAATGCTCGAGCGAGTTCGTCTGCCAAGTCGCGCAAGGTAACGTACACGCCTGGATTGAGGGTCGCTACGAACGGTTCATGACCTAGCATACCCCACTCACCCTTCGTGTCGGTCAAAAGGTAATTTGAACGTGTGATTGCAATCATGTCGTTCACTTCCTCGGCTACCAGAAAATTGATAATATCGGTGTCTGCAGTCACGGTCACAGCAGTTGGAAGGTTATTCGTCTCAGTTGTCCCATTATATGACACTAAACAAACCTGTGTATTTTTCGGAACAGTGAATCCATCTGGAATCGTAATCGTAAAATCATCAGGACTCTGACCGACCGCGGAAATGTTAATCAACGACATCGTAATGCTTAGGTAACTTTTTTTTCTTTTCTTATATATAAAGAAAATAACGTCACGCACTTTTCACACGTGTACCATTTAAGTAAATGGCGACAATTAACACTTACAGCAAGCGCTTTTTCCCAGATCGCAATACCGACTACGCTCCTCAAGAAGTCATTCACATCAATATTCCTCCTGACCAGTGCGTACTGCTGAATGGCAAGGATAGTTACCTTAGATGTACCGTCAGGCTAAATTGCGCGCTTTTGGCGAAACTTGATCCCTTTGCCGGTGGCCATGCACTCTTCGATTACATTCAAATTTATAGTGGCGACGGATCTGCCTTGTTGGAAGAATTGCGCCAAAATGCCTCATGGCATGGTATCCGCATGTACTACGACGACTGTGAAGGTTTGCGCAATAAACGCCAATTGTTGGAAGGAAAAGACGGCGACACTGTCCGACAGTCTATCCGAAACGGGTACTCCATGTACTACGACAATCCGGTAGGCACCGCCTTAGTAACCCCACAGTCGTTCAGAGACGTGGAGCTGTGTATTCCACTATACAATTCAGGTGTTTTGTATGGTGACAGGGCATTTCCTGTGATTGCTACACAAGGAATTCAGCTTCGTTTGTACCTTAGCAGTGCCGAGCAAGCTATCACTTTTCCAAATGTACCCGGTTTGGTTACTAAGCGCGACAGGACACCAGGTCTCCCTGCTTTAACGGACCTCGCCAATGATCTTTCAACTGCTGTCTTGGGACCCGCCCCACAGGATAATCTAAACGGTCCGATCGGGCGCTGTTTCGCGCTTAGAACCGCTCTCGCTGCTGGAGCTACTACGCAAGTCGACGTGATGCTAGAGACTACTGCTTCAATAGTACCTGCACAACCGACAGCTGGTCTAGCTGTGAATGTAAAGGCCACAGCGAGTTCAACAACTGCGCCTTTGTACTGTGGTATTACTCCAGGCATGCATTTAGCTTATGTTAACGGGGCTGGTGCTGTACAAGATTGTGGTTTAATTACTGGAGTCGCGTTTTCCGCGCCAGATATTCTTCGTTTTACTGTTAGCAGTTTTGCCGCTACTGTAGCAGCGGCGGGAGTATCTGTTTTCGCCTACATCCCACAAGCAAATTCTGCTGTCGATTTTAAAGTATCGAATGTGGAATTCTTCGCGAGTTGTGTAGAGCCCGATGAGGGCTTTTACGCTGAAATGGAAAGAGGTTTGAAAGCCGAAGGTGGAATGAATTTTGACATTATGAGTTTTAATGTTACACGGAACAATCTTCAGGCATCAAATACTGTACAGGATGAGCTAATCGCTCTGACCGCGCGCAGGGCTCGAGCACTTATGCAATTTACATTCGCTCCGATTCCGTCTCCGTTCAGAAGTTACTTCCGACCTGTAGCAGATTACCTGCGCAGCTACCAGCATATCATTCACGATATGAGGGTCCCGCAGTTGGCAGTTGATACCGACAGAGAATTTCAACTGGGCGAGACAGGCTTTAATCCACTCTGTGACGACGAAAGGCATAAACTTCTTACCTCTAGTAAGATAGATGTGAAAAACGAGACTGAACCAGCGAATTGTTTCGTGATGGGACGCCGATTAGCTATGAGAGGACATTCCTTTGATGCCAATGCAGACTCTTTACGTACAACTGTTACGTACGGAATTCAGGATGGCGCAAATTTAGTCACCGCCCAGGAGAATAAGCTTTTGGTGACGTACTGCCGGCATTTTAGGCGCATTGTTTGTACGCCCACTGTTGTTCGGGTTGAATATTAGGCAACCTATAAATAAACAGATAAATAGTAAAATTTGAATACCATGAAATTTTTTATATTCTATAAGTAAAGAACAAAGAACCAGTCCGTTTAAGCATTTTGTATTTTCACAATGATTCCTCGCGCTCTCAATTTATCTAACCCAGAAGATGGTGGTGATACCGATTCCTCTCAGTGGATTGAGACGAGACAGGTCAGACCCTCCTCGTTTTCTCAACAATCGGTAAGGTTTTTACTCCCTACATCAGGTGTGATGTTGGCGGACGGCTTTGTACAGTTGCAAGTAGTCACTACCAATGCAGATGGAACGCCTAATAACGATATGTTCCAGCCGATTTCCACAGGAATATTCTCGTGTATTGACAGCGCCACTTTCTCTATTGGAGGTGTTCAAATTGCCCAGACACGCGGTTTAGGTCATCGATTCACTATGACAAACAAATTCAGAAGTCAAAGAGAGAGAGCACAACTGCAACAAGTTCGATCGGGAGTATGTGACACCATGATGGTGGGTGAAATGGTGGGGGGTGGTGGTGTAAACTTCGCCGGTGGTGTATGGGAACCAGATATCCAGACGGGCGCAATTGATCCGGAAGGCATCAATGGAGGAGAAAGTAAAGTAGATCGCAGAATCAGTGGTTCGTACAAGTTCAATGGAACTGCTCAAAGTCCAATTTTCAGAGTGTATATCGCAGACCTGTTCCCGGGTTTGACGTATTTCAATCTTCCACTTGAACTTCTTCCACGTGGCCAAATTGTTATTAACTTCACGCCTGACATTGGAAACGGCTATCGTGCCCTCGGTGACAAATCCGCTGCTTCTGGTAACCCCCTATGGATAGCAGGATCTCGCATCCAGGAGAATACAGCAATTCTCCACTGTTCTCTTGCCCATTGGGACGATCCAGTGAATACTGTGTCGACGATGGAGAAACTGGCAATTGAGTTTGAAAAGGGTTTAAAGTTGACTTTCACTGATGATTCATACCAGAGAGTCAATAAACCGGCGATTGCGCCAAATGGAGCGGACGATTTTAACACTCTGTTGAGACTAGACAACGAGACTGTCCGGTCTATTCTAGTTGCTACTCCTCATGCCCCCTCTGCCTCTGAATTGGGTAACAACAGACTTCTAGGATTGTATTACTCAGAGAAGTCGAAGGTTAGTTCATCGTTTCAACTATCGATCAACTCGGCACAGGTGTTTCCCACCCCCCTGGATACACCTGCGTTGCAATACTCTGAATTCTCCCAATGTTTTGCTGCACCGTGCAGTATCAACTCCGCATTGTGGTCTTATTTGGGACAGACGAGCAATGCGACTTCAGGTGTAACCGACCCAAATAGGTCAAGGGTTACCAATAAAGAGTATCAGTCATGGATATTTAATGATGAGGTCGTTGGTAGATT
>VMHT01220942.1_pt1 | contig 28096 bp, 29 predicted proteins | sample 4693611 | NCBI WGS metagenome assembly VMHT01 (sample SAMN12280063, study PRJNA550983) | marine metagenome | isolation source: seawater sampled from same location over 5 years 0.02-0.2 micron viral filtrate | place: USA: collected off the coast of southern California halfway between the port... ... | reverse complement strand
TTAATCCAAAAAAACTACCAAATTCCTCCAAAATAATTGAAAAAACAAAGTCAGTTTGAGCGTCTGGCAGTAAATTTAATTTCAACCAACTTTCTCCATAGCCAGTGCCGAACCAGTCACCTCTGCCAATAGCAGAAAAGGATCTTGTCAGTTGATAACCTCCCTCTTGAGCATTTTCCCATGGATTCATAAATGTAAGTATTCTTTGAAATCTCCAAGGAACCAAAAAAATCATCAAAATAAATGTAAAAAGACCCATCATAGAAATTGCAATAAAGTGAACAATAGGCGCACCAGCGATAAACATAATTGTGAGAGTGACCAAAAAGATGATTGCTGAAGAACCTAGATCTGGTTGCAATAAAATTAAACAAATAAGTGAAACCATTATGAAAATGGGCTTCCAAAAACCCGTCCAATTTGACTTAAATTCTTCTTTCTTCCTGATACAAAAAGATGATACGTAAATCAATAATGATAACTTGGCTAATTCAGCAGGCTGGAAACTAAAACCAAGAAACCTTATCCATCTCTTTGCTCCGTTTATTTCTGGCGCAAGGTTCGGTACTAAGAGTATCAACAAAAGAAAGAGTGATAAAAAAATAAGGTATAAATCAATATTTCTCCATGTATTCATCTCAAACCTGAATATAAAGAAGAAAAGAACGAAACCCACCATTAAATTAAATATATGCCTGCTGGTTAACTCGTTAAATGAAATACTCGAAACCATCAAGATTCCAAAGAAAGCTAAGAAAATAGATATTGTTATTGTCGTGAAGTCAAAATTATCAAAATCGATGTTCCGATCGTGACTTCCAAATAAAATTCTATTTACAAAGTTTTGCTTTCTAGCCAACATATTTTTTGATTAATTCTTTAAACTTAGCTCCTCTTTCTTGATAATTTTGAAATTCATCAAAACTCGAACAACCGGGAGAAAATAAAATCAAATCATTTTTAGTTGAATAATTAATAGCCTCTTTCACAGCTTGAGCCATACTCTCAAGCACGGTTGGATTTAACTCTTCAATTTCATTTGAAATCTTTTCTCTGTCTGCACCATAAACAAAAACTTTCTTAGTATTTCTCTTTAGAGCCTTTGTAAGCGGTCTAAAACTTAGATCCTTTTTTAAACCTCCGATAATTAAAATAATTTTTTTATCTTTATATTTATTTATTGCAGCATTAAGTGAATGTGGATTGGTAGATTTTGAGTCATTTATGACGGTGAGATGTTTGTTTAAAGAAATATCTTCAAGGCGATGAGGAAGAGGGTTAAAGGAAAGTATTTTCTCCTCAATGAATTTTTTTTTGAGACCTATGTATAAAAGAATGCTTTTTACAGCTTCTTGATTATAGATTTCATGATCTGTTATTTCAGGCATAATGAAATCTAAATCCAATCCTGTGCCTTCAGGTCCAATTTTAAAGTTTGAGTTTTCAAATATCCTTTTTTTTATTTTTGTGTATTGTTCAAAAGAATCGTGAACATCTAAATGATCAGGAGATATATTCAATAATGCAGAAACCAAGCTTGATAAAGACTTTGTCCTTTCTATCTGAAAAGAAGATACTTCGATTACAAAATAATCCAGTTGCTCATCAATATGATCAAGCACAGGAAAACCATTATTTCCTATACTTTTAACCTTAAGTCCCAGGGATTTCATGACGTGTTGAAGCAACGATACTACAGATGTTTTTCCATTTGTTCCTGTAACAAGAATTGATTTTTTAGCATGAACTTCCAAAAAGAGATCAAAATCTGAAAGGATTTCAATGTTATGAGAGTTCAACTTTTTTACTATTTCATGATTGATTTCAAAACCAGGACTCATATAACACGATCGAATCTCATCAAAAGCAATTTCCTTGAGATTAGAGATAATTAGAGAATCTTTACTTTTTTTAAGTAAATCTTTTTTGCATGGAGGATCATCTCTGGTATCAAAAATAAGTGGCTCTTGTTCAAATTTTCTTAAGTAATTAAAAAGAGATAAGCCAGTTTGACCAAGTCCTAATATAAGTGATCGAGAAGTTTTATTTGACATCTGGCTACCTAAGTCTGAGGGTAGCAAATCCAATAAGAATTAGAATTAATGTAATTATCCAGAATCTCACAATAATCTTTGGTTCTGCCCATCCTGATAATTCAAAATGATGGTGTAGAGGAGCCATTTTGAACACCCTTTTACCAGTTAATTTGTATGAAGTAACCTGGATTATTACAGATAAAGTCTCGGCAACAAAAACTCCTGCCATTATCGCAAATACTATTTCTTGCCTTACCATGACAGCAATTGCTCCCAGTGCTGCCCCCAATGAAAGAGAGCCTACATCCCCCATAAAGACTTGAGCAGGATAAGTATTGAACCATAGAAATCCAATTCCAGAGCCGACAATAGCTCCACAAAATACAAGCATTTCACCTGATAGCGGTAAATATGGAATATTGAGATAATCTGAAATAATTATGTTCCCAGATGCATATCCAAGAAGTCCCAAGGCAGCTGCAATCATTACTGCAGGCATTATTGCAAGACCATCTAAGCCATCTGTAAGATTCACCGCGCTACTTGAGCCAACAATTACAAAATAAGAAAAGAAAATAAAAAATAAACCTAACGACACAGAAAAATCTTTGAAAAAAGGAATTATTAAGCTCGTCTCAAGGGGATTAGTGGAAAATGTATAAAAGATTATTATGCCTATAAAAGCTGATAGAGACTGCCAAAAAAACTTCTGCCTACTTGTAAGTCCATTGCTTGACTGAGTTTTTAATTTAGTTAAATCATCTATCCAGCCAATTACCCCAAATGAAACTGTCATAAATAATACCAACCAAAGGTATTTATTTGATAAGTCCCCCCAACAAAAAACTGAAAATACTACAGCTGCTAAAATCAAAAGCCCCCCCATTGTTGGAGTTCCTTCTTTAACAAGATGTCTTTCGGGTCCTTCTTTTCTAATATATTGATTAAACCTTTCCATTTTCAAAAAATTAATAAACCAATTTCCAAAGGATAGGCAAAAAATCAATGAAGTTAGAGTGGCTAAAATTGCTCTAAAAGTAAGATAGTTGAAAATCCTTAAGGGACCATAGCTTTCAGCTAAAATTTCTAAAATAGGTAAAAACATTATTTAAAAATATTCATGCAGTCTTCTATTTTAACTGATCTAGATGCCTTAAATAATATGGCGGTCTTATTACTCAATAAAGATCCGATCTTTTCTTCTGCATTAGCAATATTTATTTTGACTACATTCTCCTTCGAGAGTTCAAATTTGGAGTTAAATAAAAAAACTTTATCAAATCTCTCACAAGCTTCATCGATTATTTTTTTCATTTCTTGCTGATAGTCTTTACCTAGCTCTTTCATATCACCTATAACACAAATTTTATTTTCTTTATCAGTCGACTCTAAGACTCTAAATGCCTCTTTAAATGAATCAGGATTTGCATTGTAAGTATCATCAATTATCAAAACACCCTTGGAATTATAGCTTTGCTCTGTCCTTGATGGGACGACAATATCTTTTGATAAGTTATATATTTGATCAAAAGAGATATTTTCTATGCCTAGACTTACTAAAATAGCTTCTACACAGTTACTGTTTGATTTTTTTCCATTTAATCCATTACTAGAAAAGGATCTAATCTTTTTGTTATGAGACTTAGCATGAAACTCACTGAGATGTGCATTAATATCTGGGAAGATACAAGTTCCTTGAAGTAAAACATTTTTAAAAATATCTGATTTCTCTTGTGCAACTCCCTCAAGATTTATTAATTTTTCTAAGTGAGCTTTTCCAATTGATGTGATGACTCCTACTTCGGGATGCAATATTGACGATAATTCATTTATTTCGCCAAAATCATTCGTTCCTATCTCAAAAATTCCAAATTTATGATGTTTTTTTAATTCTAAGAGGCTAAAGCATAATCCATAAAAATTATTCCAGTTTCCTGGTGATGCATAAATTTGTGATGGATCAAATTTGTAAGATAAAAGAGAGCTCAATAGCAATTTAGTCGAAGTTTTACCATTACTTCCAGTGATGCCTACAACTTTACCTTCAAATTTTTTTCTTTGATATTTGGCTAAAAAAGATAAACATTCATCAGTGGAATTAACGCCTAAAATTTTTTTATCTTGAGGATGATTTTTTTCAGAAATAACAAAAGAAGCCCCTCTATCTAAAGCTTCATCAATAAAATCATGTCCGTTGAAATTAGTCCCCTTTAAAGCAAGAAAACAATCGCCTTTTGAAATTTTTCTAGAGTCTGTAATTATTTTTGAGGATATAAATTCTTTCTTAGGTTTCTCAAGATTTAATTTAGCGGCTAATATTTGGTTTGAAAATTCAAATAGCATTCTTAAAACTCATCACTACTTCAAAATCACTAAAATCTTTTCTTAATCCATTATCAAATTCTTGGTAATTTTCATTTCCCTTGCCTGCAATTAATAATGCGGAACCAGGTTCACTATTAACAAGTAATTCAAGCGATTTAAGAATAGCTTCTTTTCTATCAAAAATTACATTTATATTCTTTGATGAACACTCTGATAATATATCTTCAACAATTGTTGCAGGGTCTTCACTCCTAGGATTATCATTGGTAACGAAGACCTGATCAGATAAATTTTCTACTATTTTTCCCATCTTTGATCTTTTAGATCTATCTCTATCACCACCACATCCAAATAGACAAATCAAATTTCCAGAATGTGTACTTCTTAAAGATTTTAAACTTGCATTCAATGCATCAGGAGTATGTGCAAAATCAATAAAAACATGTCTTCCATCAAAATCTATTTTTTGGTTTCTGCCTTCAGGTAGGCTAAGATCAAATATATCTAAACTTGATAAATCTACGTCACGGTTTGCAATCCTAAACAAAAGAAGAGCACAAATAAGATTTGAGAAAAAGTGATCTCCTTGGAATTTAACTTTAATTTTTTTCGGCAAGATATCCTCAGAATCCAGTATAAATTGATTAGATGAGCTCTTTTGTATGAATACATCAGCATCTTTGTTATGGAATGAATATGAAAAACAATTTTTGTATTTCTTTTTTAGTCTCGCACCTAAATAGTTATCTTCATTAAAAACATATCCTTCTAACGAAAAGTCATCAGAATCAAAAAAAGATTCTTTTATGTCTGAATACTTCATCATATTGCCGTGGTAATCAAGATGATCTTCAGAAAAACTTGTTAATCCTTTAAATTTGATTTCGATATCTCCAATTCTTTTTTGATGTATTGCATGAGATGAAACCTCTAGCAAAGAATTCTCAATATTATGTTCACTTGAAATTTCTAAAAACCTATACAGTTTAAAGATATCAGGGGTTGTCATGTTTGAAGATCGTGTCTCGAGGCCTGAACCTCCATTCTCGATAGAATTAAAAAAAGATACCCTCATATTTAGCTGTTCATGTAATTGTTTAAGAAAATGAATTGTGCTGGTCTTACCATTTGTACCTGTAATACCAAATATCTTTTTAACTTGATTAAACTCATAGGCCTTATTTGCCAGATCTGCTAGTTTTTCTTCTAACCCGGATACATGAATTATGTTTCTATTATCATTGGCATGATGAATGCCAGAAAGAACAGCTACTGCTCCGTTATCAAAGGCATGATCTATATATTTATTTCCATCTTTTTTGGAAGAATTTTTCAACGCAACAAAAATATCTCCTGGATCTATATCATTTGAATTGATGCATAATTTTTTAAAATGAATATCACTTTTTAATTTATTGCCGTCTAATAAATTCTTTAGATTTTTCATGACGAAGCAAAAATTGATTTAAAAACATTGGAAAAGATTGGAGCTGCAACATCGGAGCCTCCTGAAACATCATTTTTTGGTTCTTGGACCATTATTGCCAGTAAATATCTCTCACTATTTTTTTCTATGAATCCTACAAATAGAGCATTTATAGAGTCTTCATCATATCCTTGCTCTTTAGATATGAAGCTTGTCCCTGTTTTTCCACCAACAACTCCACCTTTTACTTTAGCTAGTTTTCCAGTCCCATTATTCACAGTATGGATTAAAATATTTTTAATCTTATTAGTGGTTTCCTTTTTGAGAATTCTTCTTCTTATTTCATTGCTTTCTGTTGAAATAATCTTTAGGTTTGCTTCAATACCATCGTTTAAAATTCCGGTATATGCTTTTGCAATATGAAGCAAAGTTGTCTGGAGACCATACCCGTAACATAAACTAACTAAATCTCTTAAGGAAATATTCTGTTCCCCAGGCAAAAATCCCTCTCTATGATTTAAAAACATCTCACTAAAGTATTCTCCGATTCCAAAAGAACGCATTCCTGATATTACTCTTGATTTGTTCATTTGAGAGCATATTTTTACAGTGCCTACATTACTTGATTTAGCTATAACTTCGCTTACTGAAAGAATTCCATAATTTCTAAAATCCTCTGTTCTATAATTCTCAAATTCAACCCATCCAGGATTAGTATCGATCAATGTATCTTCGTTAATTAAATCGTCGTCTAGAGCTAAAGAAATACTAAGTGGCTTTAAAACAGAACCAGGTTCCAAAAGAGAAATCGATGCCTTATTTGTCACTAAAGAAATATCTGATAAAGATTTTCTATCGTTGGGATTAAAGCTAGGATAATTAGTTATTGCTAAAATCTCTTCAGAATCTAGATCAATCATTATTGCTGAAGCATTGCTCGCATTGTTTGCAGATACCGCTCTTTTCAATTCATCAAAAACAATAAATTGATAATCTGAATCAATAGATAACTTAATTAAAGCGCCATCCTTCTCAGGGACAATAACTTCTTCAATAACTTTTCCGTTACCATCTCTTTTTAAATCTATTCTTCCATCTGAACTATCAAGACTTTTCTGAAAGCTAAGCTCTATTCCTTGAAGACCATCATTATTTATATCAGTGATCCCAATTAGTTGAGAAAAAGCTTCTCCTTCGGGATAATTTCTGTAGTACCTTTCATCAAAAACTAGTCCTTGAATTTTTTCTTTTTTAAGCGCCTCTACCTTTTCCCTATTTACTTTTTTAGAAATTTGAATGAATTTAAGTCTTTGATTAGATGATCTTTCTCTTAAATTTTGCTCCTCAATATTTAATAATTTAGAAATAAATTTTATCTCGCCTGGTTTGTATGAAAAATAATTAAGGTCTATTCCGATATCATAAAAAATAATATCCTCAGCTAATACTCGATCATTTCTATCGACTATCTTTCCTCGTGAAGACTTTATGACTTTACTTTGCGAAATTCGATTATCAATTTTATGAAATGAAAAATCTGCCTCAGTTATTTGGAAATATATTAATCTTACAAAGAGAAGTGAAAAAAGTATGGGAAGAAAAAACCAGAGAACAAGTTCTCTGGTTTTTTCCGTTTGATGGCTCAAAGAAATCTAATCTATTTGTTTTTTAACGAATGATGGAATATCTAGATATTCTGAATCCATTAAATCACTAGACGAAACTTTTTTAACTTCCCTAGAAGAATGAGAAATATCTGGCTTCGGAAGGATGGGTTCAACCGATTCAAATTCAAAGGTATTTTTAGGCATCTTTTTAGATGCACTTCCACCAAGGCCAGTTGCAACAATTGTTACTTTTATATCTGCTCCCATAGAGTCATCAAATGCCACACCATGTATGATTGTTGCATCTTGAGCAGCAAATTCTCTTACCAAGGCAAGAACTTCCTCAATTTCACCCGTTTTCATATCTGACCCAGCAGTGATATTGACAAGAACTCCTTTAGCGTTTTCTAGATTAATATCTTCTAATAGTGGACTTCCAACAGCTGCAGAAGCTGCATCTTTTGCCCTGCTTGGCCCATTTGCAATTCCTGTTCCCATCATAGCTGTTCCTTTTTCTGACATTACTGTTTTAACATCTTGAAAATCAACATTAACGAGTCCGGTTTGTGTGATGATATCTGATATACCTCTAACAGCTCCTAATAGAACATCATTTGCTTGCTTGAAGGCATCAAGAAGACTATGTTCTCTCCCAAGAACTTCCAATAATTTTTGGTTAGGGATTGCGATTAGCGAATCAACTTCATCAGTAAGTTCCTTTAAGCCGACATCTGCAATTTGATCTCGCATTTCAAGCTCTAATGGCTTGGTGACTACCGCAACTGTCAAAGCACCTATTTCTTTAGCAGCTCTAGCAACAATTGGGGCTGCACCAGTTCCAGTTCCACCACCCATTCCTGCTGCAACAAAAACCATATCTGAACCCTCAAGCAAGGTTTTAATTCTTTCAAGATCATCAAGAGCAGCATCTCTTCCAACCTCAGGTTTCCCTCCTGCTCCAAGACCATTCGAAATACCGGTTCCAAGAGTAATTTTTAATTCTGCTAAATTGGTATCAAGCGCTTGCTCATCTGTATTAGCACAAATCATTTGCACGCCTTCGATACCGCTTTCAACCATATGGTTAACTGCGTTTCCTCCAGCTCCACCTACTCCAACTACTCTTATAAGAGCAGATGATTTAGTTTCATTTTCTACAACGGTCCAGTTCATAGTCCCTCCTTATTTAAATTAGAAATTGTTTTGGATCCATCTAAAAGCTTTGTTAAAAATGTTCTTATCTTTCATGAACAGATAGTTCATATGATCTTCTTCTTGTGATTTCTGGCTATATAAAACCAATCCCACAGCAGTGGCATATATTGGATTCCTTAAAATATCGCTCAATCCTATCAATCCTGATGGCGAACCAATACGAACAGGAGCATTAAAAACTTCCTCTGCTAATTGAGCTACTCCTTCCATTCTGGATGTTCCGCCTGTGATTACAATCCCAGCAGGAATATTATTTTCTAAAAAAGATAAGTTAAGTTTTTGTTTTATTAAACCAAAAATATCCAAATACCTTTGCTCTATTACACTGGCTAGAGCCATTCTTGAGAAAATTTTATTTTTTCTTCCTGCCATGCCTGGAACCTCAATTGTTTCATTTTCATGAATTATTGAGCTTGAAGCACAGCCATACTTCTTCTTAAGTTCTTCTGCTTGCATACTTGGGGTTTGAAGTGCTCTAGCAATATCTTTAGTAATATGATCGCCTGAAGTTGGAATATTAGCAGTATGACTTATTGCTCCATTTTGAAAAACTGCAACGTCTGAAGTCCCGCCTCCCATATCAATTAAACACGTTCCTAGCTCTTTTTCATCTTCTGATAGGACGGAGTAACTCGACGCTAGTTGCTCCAAAACAAATCCTTCAACAGTTATACCGCAAGCTTTCATGCAGGAGGATATGTTTTGAGCAGAGTTCCTGTTACAGGTGACTAGATGAACTTTGGTCTCTAGTCTGACGCCAGCCATTCCAAGAGGTTCTTTTATGCCATTTTGTTGATCAATGATATAGTCCCTTGGCAGAACATGAAGCAGTTGAGAGTCATCTGGAATAGCATATGCTTGTGCGGCAGTGATGACTCTATCAACATCACTAATTCTGACCTTTTTATCTTTAATTCCTACGACACCTTCAGAATTTAGACCATTGATATGACCTCCACTTATGCCTACAAAAGCTGATGCAACTTGTTTACCGGACATCAATTCTGCATCATTTACCGCGGATTCTATTGCGGATACAGTTGATTCAATATCAACTATCACACCGTTTTTTAAACCTTGAGATGTTTGACTTCCTAAGCCTATAACTCGCAGTTCGTAATCAACATATTCAGCTATTAGACACACGACTTTCGAGGTGCCTATGTCAATACCTACTCTGATGTTATTAGATCCGTTGCTAGCCATGTTAATCCCTAAACCCAACTGCTCCTTTGTTCTGATACCTTAAATCTAAATATGAAAAGGTACCTTTTATGTTATTAAAGTATTCGCTTTTCAGAAATGTTTTAAGGTTTTCTAATTGATTTTCTATTTTTGATTTATTCATATGAAACCTAATGCCGGAATTATCCTCTAAAGTCATTAAATCAAACTCTTCAATTAATATTCTATTAAGAGCCAAGTTAGATCCTTTCAAAATTTGATTGAGTTCAAAAAAATACTTTAAGACAAAGTCAATATTATTTCTGTTTGCATCAATATTGACTAACTTCAAATTTTCTTTTGTTTTAAATTTGAGGAGGCGACCAGATTGGGTCAGTATCTGGTCTTTTCCCCAAAAAACAAGCGGTTGAAATTCTTTCACGTGCAATCTTTTCATTGGCCAAGAATTGACTTCCTTAGAGGATTCAACAAAGTTAGGATTATCTTTTGAAAATAAAGGTTTAGGATCTTCAAAAGCCTCGGATAAAACAAATGTTGAAGAAAATATCATTACGATGAAAGTAAAGAATTTCACTTCTCTGCTCCTTGAATCAAAACAACGGATTCTGGCAAAATCATTCCATATTCATCAACCGTTTTTTCTTTTACTGAATTGTGAGAAGTAAGATTTAATATCTTATTCTTGAGATAAACTGATTCCTCATTTAGTTTTGATTTATAGTTGTTTAACAGATACTTTTCTGAGACTAATTGCTTGTAACTAGCATTCTTATTCAAAACTAAGTAGGAACTAAAAAAAGCAGCAATCAAAGATCCTAAAATAAATATCCATATCATTTGATTAAACATTTTTAATCGCAACTCTCATTATTGCGCTCCTTGATCTCGGATTAGACTTAATTTCATTAATTGTTGGCTTAATAGGCTTTCCTTGCTTTTTTATATTAAGATTTTTTGCTTCTGCTGATCTAAGAAAGTTTTTAGCTATTCTGTCTTCTATGGAATGAAAGCTTATGATGATTAATTTTCCATTTTGCTTGAGCAAGCAAGCTGCTGATTTAAATCCATTAATCATCTCTTCAATTTCATTATTTATATGCATTCTTATTGCTCTGAATACATTAGTTGCTGGATGACGCTTTTGCGAACTGCTATATTTTTCAATAAATAAAGAAAGCTGTGCTGTGCTTTTGAACTTGGTCTTTTTTCTTGATTCAACAATTTTCCTGGCATAAAACTTAGATTTTCGCTCCTCACCTAAATGAAATAAGACATCACTTATTTCTTTCTCTGTTGCAGTATTTATCCATTGTTCTGCTGTGATTTCCTCTTCTTTATTCATTCTCATATCAAGAGGGCCATCGTTTTGAAAGCTAAATCCTCTTTCTGGATCATCTAGCTGCATGGAAGAATTCCCTAGATCAAAAAAGATACCGTCTAGTCTTATATCTAAACTTTCAATTGTTGAAAAATTTAGATTTTTAAAATGAAATCTTTTGTCTTTTATTTTTTGTGAATACTGGGCAGTTTCTTTATCTCTATCTATTGCGATTAATCGGCCATCATCGTTGAGGTTTTCTAAAATTTTTTTTGAATGTCCCCCTAAGCCAAAAGTACAATCTAGATAAGTGCCGGCAGGATCATGAACTAAATTTTTAATAGTTTCGTTGATCATTACTGGCTGATGGGTGAACATTATACTAAAAAGGGATCTCCTGGACGTTAGAAGGCAAGTCGATATCTAATTTTTCGCCTTGAATTTGTTGCCCTTTCTCTTTTGCAAGCCAATTTTTTTCATTCCATACTTCAAATTTCTGACCCATACCAATCAAAGATACTTTTTCCTTAACTTTTAATTGAGCGTAATCTCTTAAGCTTTGAGGAATAAGTATTTGCATTCGATCATTGACTTCAAAATCAATTAAATTTGCATATCCAAGAAAATTCCACTGAATAGATCTAATTTTTGAATCTAGGCCTGATAAGTTTTCAAAAGCTTTCGATATGGTTTTCCATAAACTGCCTGGATAAATTCTTAAGGAAGGATATTGTGGATCCCTTGTGATAACCAAAGAACCCTCTGAAACTTCTTTTAAAGCTTCTTTATACTTTGCTGGCATTGCAATTCGTCCTTTAGAATCCAATGCCAAACTACTGTAACCATAAAGTCCTATAGCCATCAAACAAGACCCCTTTTACACACATAGATACACTAATGTGCACTTCAGAACACTTTAGCCACTTGTATAATCACTGTCAAGAGGTTTGGTCCCAAAATATAAGGGTTTTAAGGATATTATTATGTGAGCTGACCTATAAGCCGGGTTCTGTAATTGGTAATCATTCATCTGGGATTTATGTTGCCATAAACCTCTAGCAACCTACCCTGACCTAATGCGAGAAACATTAACAGGTCTCTATTTGGTTTTGCTCCTGATGGGGTTTGCCAACAACTTTTGTTACCAAAAGTCTGGTGCGCTCTTACCGCACCTTTTCACCCTTACCTCTTAACACAAGGCGGTTTATTTTCTGTTGCACTATCCGTTACTTCACAGCACCCAGACGTTATCTGGCATCATTCTCTATGGAGCCCGGACTTTCCTCTATCAATTTGATAGCGATTACCCGGTCAGCTCGGTCATCATTATAAGTATTTGGATTTATTTGTCATTCTTTGATTCAGCAAAAATTGAGTAAATCTCTTTTGAGGATTTTGTAGAAATCTTTGAAACAATTTTGGATGCTGCCTTGGTTCCATTTAACTTTTGGATCTCCTCAAAGAGAACTTTTTCGTGTTCAACTAAGATACTTTGTTTCTCTTTAGAGCCTTCAATCACGATAACCATCTCACCTTTTTTTAAAGTTTCATCTTTTTTTATTAATTCATGAATTTCTTTGGCTTCATCTGTAATTATCCTTTCAAATTTCTTTGTTAGCTCTTTTGCTAAGGATATTTTCCTTTTAGGACCTAAAATTTTTACTATCATCTGCACTAATCTTTCTATCCTCTTTGGAGATTCAAAGAGAATGATAGTTTTCATCTCATATTCTAGATTTTTTAAAAATGTTTCTAGCTGACCCTTTTTTTTTGGAGCATAACCTTCAAATACAAAAGAACTTGCTGGTAAACCTGATGATATTAATGCCGAAATAACAGCAGAAGGCCCAGGTATTGAAGTAACTTTTATTTTCTCATCAATGGCTTTAGCAACTAATTCGTATCCGGGATCAGATATTAAAGGTGTCCCTGCGTCTGATATTATGGCTAAAGAAGCACCTTCTTTTATTAATTTCAGGAAATAATTAATTTTCGAAATATTCGAATGATCATGATAAGAGAGTAATTTATTTTTTATACCTAAATCTTTTAAAAAAATACCTGATTTCTTTGTGTCCTCGCATAGAATGATATCAACCGAAGAAAGCACATTCTGTGCTCTTGATGAAATATCTAATTTATTTCCTATCGGTATACTGACTAAATATAATGTAGACAATTTATGAAAGACCTTTTGAAAAAAGTTTATTTTTTAACAATCAGTGTATTCCTGTTTCACTGTTCTATGAATATGGAAGATAAAGTTTTATTAGATAAAGAGCAAATCATAGATAGTAACTTTTCTCAGTCTTTTGTTGAAAATTTCAATAAGAATAAAAATTTCTCTTCTTCATATAATATTTTTTTCTCTGAAGAGGTGGATGAAAAACTCATTTTTTCTTTTATCAAAGGTATGGAATTTGGGTTTTTTTCAAATCAAGATTCTATAAAGTCGAAACTCTCATTCATTGCCTTCAATGAAGAAAGTGATTGTAGCTTAATTAAAACGAGAGGTTTCAATTTAGTTTTAGTGAATGATTCTAATTCAGAATTCTATAGAAAATGTAAAAGGAAATTATCAAGAAATTCTCTCTTCACGTCGATCAATGTTAGTAGTGATAGAGAATTTACCCAGATCGATAAAAAATCTCTTCTCATTATTGGAAAGAATCGTATTTCAAAAAAAAATGAAGGTGTCTTGTCTTTAAAGAGTAGTTCGGACTACGAACAAAAAATTGCTGATTACTTTGAAATCAACTTAAGCAACGAAAGAGTAAGATCCTTGAAAAATGTTTTAAAAGAAAAAGTAATCTTCTCTCCTCGAAAAAGAAAAGATATTGATAAAATATATATTGATGCCTCGCCGGACGAAACTAAAAGGATTATTCCTGCTATTCGCTACAATCTAATTTTTAATGCTGAGATTTTAACTTATCCTAAATCAATAGATGTTTGGAATTCAGAATTAAGTCTTAGCGAATTGAATAAAGTTAAGGGCTTTGAATATCCGGTCTTGTTAAATAGGATTAATATCTTTGAAAAAATAATTCCTCAGTTAAATGTTAACGAAATAATTGCTTTTTCAGCTGGGTTTGACATTTTCTTTTTTGGAACAAGAATAAAAAGTAGATCTTCTAATTTTTCTGGATTACTTGGCAGGTATGAAATCAAAGAAAATTTTCTTTATTCCAAACCTTTAAAATTCTCAATAAATCCTAGCGGAGTGAAGCAAGGTTAACTTAATCGGTAAAAAAAGATTCTCTCTCCCGCAATGTTAAGCTATCTTTTATTAGCTCATTTTCAATCATTCTTTCTAAATATTCATGCATATTTTTGGTTGATTTATTATTCGGTATGTCCACGCCAAGAAATTTTAATCTAATCAATATAGGAATAATTGTTGCATCTAATACAGAAAATTCTTCGCTCCTGAAGTATTCAGAGCCGTCAAAAAGCATCATTGAATTTGTGATATTCTTTTTGAGCTCCTTTCTTGAAGAATTCTTTTTTGCTGTAGTAGCAGATGGATCTTCCAAAATATCTACATGATGAGTCCACTCTTCCTCAATTCTATGAAGAATTAACCTTGTTTGAGCTCTTGCCACAGGATAAACAGGAAGCAAAGGAGGATGAGGAAATCTTTCATCCAAGTACTCAACAATCAATTGAGACTTATACAAGGCTAATTCTCTATCAATGAGTAAAGGGAGAAAACCTTTTGGATTAACCTCCAGAATTTCTTTAGGAAGATTTTCAGGATCTAGAGGTTCAAGATCAGCGGTAATACCCTTTTCAGATAATACTATTCTTACTTTGTGACTTTGATGTCCGATTTCATCATGAAATAAGACCATTGACGATCTTTTACCTAATAAACTTGTCATATTATTACTTTATTTTAAGTCTTTTTTGAACTCTCTATAAACGAGATAAGCAAAAGCCGTGAAGATTAAAAGAAAAAGAATAACATATATACCAAGTTGTTTTCTGGTTTCAGCTGATGGGTCTGAAACATAAGTAAGAAAATTAGTTATGTCCGCAATGTATCTATCGTATTCCTCTTCTGATAGTTCTAATTGAATATCTTCCAAAACATGCGGCATAGAAACATTTGCATAAACTTTATTATTGACTCCATAAGGCCTAGAAGAGTCTTCATAGAAAGTATCTAGGTAAGTGTATACCCACTCGGGCGATCTTAATCTCGCTTCTAAAGTCAAATCAGGGGGTTTGGCCCCTAATAGCTCTATAGCTTTAGATTCCTTAAGACTTATATGCATCAGGTCACCTATTTTGGAGTCATCGAAAATCAAATTTTGCTCATAAATATCAAGAGGTATTGAGAGATCTTCAGCAACTCTTTTGTAACGTGAATATTTCAAAGAGTGACATCCATAACAGTAATTCATATATGCTGAGAGGCCTCTTTGCAGTGATTCTTTATCTTTTGTATCAGGGCTGAATTCGTAACACTCAATTGACCCGCATTTGTATTCTCCTGCTGAAATGGTAAGCCCTGAAAAAAATGCAAATGTTAAAAGAACTAGTAGCTTCATGCCTCTGCTACTCTCTCCGGAACAGGTTTGCATTTCTCTATCCTTGTATAAATAGGCATTAAAAGAAAATATGAGAAATAACCTAACGTGAAAATTTTTGATAGTAGTGTTTTTGTTTCTGTCGGCGGAACCATGCCTAGATAACAAAGAGCAAAGAAACTCACAACAAAGATTCCTAAGAAAGTCTTACTTAAGGTTCCTTTGTACTTAATCGATTTCACAGGGCTTCTATCAAGCCAAGGAAGAACAGCAAAAATGGCAACTGCTGCCATCATAGTAGCAAATCCAAGAAATTTTGCAGTTAGCCCAAACAAAGGAAAATCTACAGCTCTCAACATTGCATAGAATGGTGTGTAATACCATGATGGAACAATGTGAGCAGGAGTAGAAAGAGGATTAGCCGGCTCATAATTTACATATTCAATAATGTACCCGCCACCTGTTGGAAAAAAGAAAACTACTGAGCAGAAAATAATCAGGAATACGCCGAGTGCAAAAATATCATGACTAATATCGTAAGGAAAAAATGGTTTTGTATCTAAAGGAACTCCATCTTCATCAAGGTGTTTTTTAACGTCTATACCATCTGGGTTATTAGAACCAATTTCATGAAGTGCGAGAATATGAAAGAAAACAATTGCAATCAATAATATTGGAAGAAGGACTACATGAAATGCAAATAGCCTTGATAGGGTGATTCCTGATACCAAATAATCGCCTCTTATCCATGTTGCCAAGTCATCTCCTACAACAGGTATTGAACTGAACAACGAAATGATAACTTGAGCAGCCCAAAACGACATTTGACCCCAGGGAAGAACATAGCCGGTAAACCCTTCTGCCATAAGAATAAGATAAGTAAACCAACCTCCGAGCCATATAAGCTCTCTAGGTTTTTGATAGGACCCGTACATCATTCCTCTAAACATGTGCAAATAGATAAGAGCGAAAAATGCTGAGGCTCCTGCAGCATGCATGTATCGAATAAGCCATCCATACTCAACATCTCTCATAATATATTCAACAGAGGAAAAAGCTTCTTCTGCTGAATTTGTATAATTCATCATAAGCCATAAACCTGTGACAATTTGCATAGCCAGCACAATAATAAGTAGAAATCCAAATAGATACCAAATGTTGAGGTTAGTGGGTGCTGGATATTTAGATAAATGCCTTTCGAAAACTTCAGTTAAAGGAAATCTAAAATCTATCCAATTAAGGAATCGTTTCGTTCTAGTGTCAGTTGTCATTAACTTGCTCCATCGGAACCGATTACCAACGTAGAATCGGTCTCAAAATAATGAGGTGGGACTTCGAGGTTGGTTGGGGCAGGTACATTGGCATAAACTCTTCCAGCAAGATCAAATTTTGATCCATGACATGGACAGAAGAAACCACCCTGCCAATTAGGATCAAAATCCTGTGAGGTGGCTTCTGGATAAAATTTTGGGGCACAGCCTAAATGAGTACAAACCCCTTTTATAACGGCGATACCCCTTTTTCTAGATCTTGTATCGTTTTGTGCGTATTCAGGTTGTTGTTGTTGATCTGAATTAGGGTCAGCTAATTTGGATTTATCTGCAGATAGAGCGTTTTGAGCTTCGCTTGAGACCTTGTAGACAAATACAGGCAACCCTCTCCATTCCACAGTCATTAATTCTCCCGGAGTCAGCTTACTTATATTAACTTTTACAGGAGCTCCAGCAGCTTCAGCTCTAGCACTTGGCTTGAATGCACTTAAAAAAGGAATAGCTGCAAAAATAACTCCTACGAATCCTAGCAATGATGTAATTGAAGTTAGTAATTGTCGTCTTATTGGGTTCGGAGGAGATTTTGGCTGCATAGAGTTTATCTTTTGCTGAACTGAGGAGCTTTTCTAGCTTTTCTTAAACCTACCTTTTTCCTTTCTACTTTCCTTGAATCTCTTGTAAGAAAACCGGCCTCTTTAAGAACTGGCTTTAAGGATTCATCATATTTAACAAGAGCTCTTGAAAGTCCATGTCTTATTGCTCCTGCTTGACCAAAATATCCGCCACCGGATACATAAATTTTTAAATCAAATTTATCAATCATCTCAACTAGTTCAATTGGTTGTTTGACCAATATTCTAGCTACTTCTCTACCGAAATATTCTTCTAATGGTAGATCGTTAACTAATATGGTGCCCCCTCCAGAACTAAGATAAACCCTAGCTGTGGATGTTTTTCTTCTACCGGTTGAATAATACTGATTATCGCTCATATTCTAGATTTCGAGTTTTAGAGGGTTTTGGGCGCTATGAGGATGAGATTCACCCTTATAAACTTTAAGTTTTTTTATGACTGAATTTGAGAGTTTATTCTTAGGCAACATACCTTTAACTGCAGAGGTAATTATTCTATCGGGATATGAAGAAATTAGGTCATTGAAATTTTGAGATTTTATTCCACCAGGATAACCAGTATGTCGGTAATACATCTTTTGTTCATTTTTATTGCCCGTTACTTTTATTTTCTCAGCATTTATTACAACTACGTAGTCTCCAACATCATTGTGGGGGGTGTACTCAGGTTTATTTTTTCCCATTAAAATCTTAGCAATATGTGCACTCAATCGGCCTAAAGTTTTGTCAGAAGCGTCTACTAACAACCAACTTTTATCCAATGAATCTAGTTTGTAAGATTTTGTATCCATAATTAACGTATAAGGCGCGTGAATGATACATTAGAGAGGTTATAATTTACAACTCTGAATAATAAAAAATGCGCTCTTTTTACACACTATCTATATGGATATTACTGGGGACCTTGGCGGGGTATGGTTTTCTAACTTTAATAGGTTTAGGGGATGAAAATGAATATTCATCGAGAGTATTTAACTTCGAAAAATCTGCATCATCTGTTGTAAATATTTGGAGTCTTCGTCGGTGGAGAGAATGGCAAGAAAAAACTCCTTCATTAGGTTTAAGAAGATGGAAACAGGTCATCAAAACAGGTTTTTTCCCTGATGGTTCTGGAGTAATTTTTGATGATGATGGTCATGTAATCACTAATCTGCATGTTTTAAATAATTCAATTAAATTGAAGCAAAAACTTCTTGTTGAATTTTATGACGGTTCAAATCACGAAGTTGAAATTATAGGTTTAGATAGAGACAATGATTTGGCAGTATTGAAATTAGTAGAAGAAACTCCTGATATTTCACCAATTCAAAGAAAAAGAAAAATAGAAGATATAAATATTGGTGAAACTGTTTATGCTATTGGCAACCCTCAAGGGCTTGGTCAATCAGTCAGCATGGGAATAATTTCTGCAATTGGGAGAAAGTTCATCAATAAAGAAGGTTCGTTTATACAAACTGATGCTTCTATCAATCCTGGCAATTCTGGTGGAGCGTTGGTTGATTCAAATGGAAATTTATTAGGCATCATCAATTTCATTGAATCGACAACCGGTGGGAATCAAGGTTTAAATTTTGCCATTCCAATTGATATTGTTTCAGAGAGTTTTTCTAAAATCCTTAGAGAAACAAAAAGATAGTTAATTATTTCTTTCTTTTAATGCGTTAGCATGCTCCCAGAGACCCTCGCTCTCAGCAATATTAATTGACTCATTGAGAAGCGCTTTATACCCATTTTGTTTATATGAGTTTTTTGAGGTAACAATGAAGGAAGTTTTTATGTAGAAGTCATTCAATGAAACTTGTGAACTAAATCTTCCTTGACCCCCTGTAGGGATAACATGTGATGGTCCTGCACAATAATCTCCCATTACTGCAGACGCCTCTGTTCCGATGAAAATAGCGCCTGCTCTGATTCCTGGCAACTGATTTAGATCAATATCATCAATCAAAATTTCTAAGTGTTCAGGGACAATTAAATTCGATAACGAAATAGCATTTTTCAATGATGAGGCTTCAATTGAGCAACAATTTTTTAAGGCTTCATTAATAATTTTTTTTCTTTTTGATTTTGATAAATTCTTTTTTAGTGATTCTTTGAACTCATTTAAGTCAAAGCCTGGAAGATGTACCAAAAAGCATCTTGAGTCCTCGCCATGTTCGGCTTGGGCTAAAAAATCCTTAGCTGCATATTCAATTGAAGAATTTTGATCAACAATAATTGCAACTTCTGATGGTCCGTTTAGAGAGTCAACGCCTACCTCACCATAAAGTTGCCTTTTTGCCTCAGAAACATAGCTATTTCCTGGTCCAAATATTTTATCAACTGTTTCTATGGTCTCAGTCCCAAATGAAACAGCAGCTAATGTGTGCGCCCCACCAGAATTTATAACACTTTTTGCTCCAATTAAGTGAGAAGCCGCAAACATAAGATTCAAGTCATCTATTTTTCCAGGGAACATAACGGTTATCTCATTTACTCCTGCTAACTTAGCTAAAACACCTGTCATAAGAACAGAGGAAGGATACTGTGCTTTACCTCCCGGAGCATACAAGCCTACTTTATCTATAGGCCTCAAAAAAAATCCATACTTTTCTACCGTGTCATCTTCAAACTCTTCAAATAATCTAATATCGTTACTGTGAAATTTTTCTATTCTGTCAGCCATATAGATCAACATATTTCTATCCTTATCATTTAAGCAATTGAACTTATCTTCTAAAAAATTTTGATCAAATAAAACTTCATCGATAGATCTAGGTTTTTTTTCTTCATACTTATTTATAAATTTAAGTAATGCTTCGTTTCCAGAATCTTTGACTTCTTGAATTATCTCTCTTACAGCATCTGTGATGCCATTTTCATTTCGAAGATTTTTTTCTTTTACTAAATAATCTTCTAAATAATGGCTCTCGATCTTTTTAATCATTCTGAATCCTTTGAATAAATTTTTTAATTTCTTTATTTTTCGTTCTAAATTTCGATTTATTAACAATTAGCCTAGTTGATATCTCTTTTATGACTTTAAGTTCTTTTAATCCGTTTTCTTTAAGAGTATTGCCTGTATTAACTAGGTCAACAATGTAATCCGATATTCCCAAGATGGGAGCAATCTCAATTGATCCTTTTAGCTCAATTATTTCAGCATCTATGAAATTTTCTGATAAAAAATTATTTGTTTCTTTAGGAAACTTTGAGGCTATTGTAGAGCCAGCTAATTCGCTAACTTTTTTTTCTTTAGCTGCCAAGGATAATCTACATTTTCCAATCTTTAGATCTAGAACTTCAAAAAAATTTTTTTCTTCTGTCTCCAAGAGAACATCTTTTCCAACAATTCCAATATCAACTGCTCCATAACTTACAAACTTTGGAATGTCCCAACCTCGAAGAATAGAAAATTGGATATTTCTTTCTGATGAGCCAAAAATTAATTTTCTTTTATCTTCTTTTAAGTCAATTCCTGAGCTTTCGAGCAACTGCCTTATTTCCTTATAAATTCTTCCTTTTGGCAACCCAATTAATATCATGTTGAAATCCTTTCTATTTTTGCACCCAAAAGCTTAAGTTTTTCCTCGATTCTTTCGTATCCTCTATCAATGTGATAGATCCTATCAACTAAAGTTTCTCCTTTGGCAACAAGGCCTGCTAACACCAAACTAGCTGATGCTCTTAAATCTGTAGCCATTACCGGAGCAGCGATTAATTTTCTACCTTTGCCCTTTATAAAAGCAGTATTTCCTCTCAGCTCTATATCTCCTCCCATTCTTATGAGTTCATTTACATGCATAAACCTATTTTCAAATACAGTTTCTGTCACCGTTGCAGAACCATTAGAAATGGAATTAAGAGCTATAAATTGTGCTTGCATGTCTGTTGGAAATGAAGGAAATGGCGCTGTGCTTAGAGAGGTTGATTTTGGTAATTCCTCAATCATTTTTAAGTTTATTTCATTCTCTTTACAAACTATATTTGCACCAGCCTCTTCTAATTTAGTAATTACTGCACCCAATGAGTTTGGTTGACAGTTCTTAATAGTAATTTCACCGCCTGTCATAGTGGTTGCAACTAAATAAGTTGCGGTTTCAATTCTGTCAGGCATTATTGAGAAGGATGTTCCGTGAAGTTCTTTTACTCCTTCGATGACCAGTTCATCAGATCCAATCCCAGATATTTTTGCACCGCAATCATTCAAACAATTTGCAAGATCAGATACCTCAGGTTCCCTTGCGCAGTTCTTTAGGATTGAAGTTCCTTCAGCCAAACATGCAGCCATAAGAGCATTTTCAGTTGCAGTAACACTTACTAGATCAAAGTGAAACTCACAACCTTTTAGCCTACCATCAGACTTTGCCTCAATGTATCCATCTTTTATATAAATTTCTGATCCCATTTTCTTCATAATGTCTATATGAAGATTGACTGGACGACTCCCGATTGCGCATCCACCTGGAAGAGCTACTTTTGCGTAGCCAGTTTTTGCTAAAAGTGGCCCCAAGACTAGCACGGAGGCTCTCATTGTTTTTACCAATTCATATCTTGCTCCAACTTCATTCAAACCGGATGGATCTAATTCCACTTCCATGTCTTCAGACAAAGTCATATCAACACCCATAGAACCAAGCAATTCAAGCATGGTTGTGACATCATTAAGATGAGGAATATTTCTTATAATTATTGGATCATCAAGGAGTATTGATGCAGCTAGGATAGGCAAGGCAGAATTTTTTGCTCCGGATGATGTAATAGAACCGTTAAGCTGAAAACCGCCCTCGACTACCAATTTATCCATTTAAGAATTCTGCCTAATATCTGAAATTTCCCAGCCATCAATTACTTTATCAAGATCATCTTGATATTCAGAAGCAAGAGATGAGAATTGAGTTTTAAAAATAGAAACGATATTTACTCCGCTGAAAATTATATTGATAACTCCCCATCTATTTTTCTTTTTTATCATTTGATAGTTGAGAACATATGAATCCTCTCCTGATGTTATTCTCACTCTTACAATTGCTGCATTGGGCTTATCCTTTGGATGAGCATGACCTATGACTTCAATTTTTTGGTCCTCTAAATTACTTAAGGCGCTTGAATAAGTGTTAAAAAAAGTTTCCTTGAATTTGTTATTAAATCTTTTTCTTTGTTCCTCTGTAGCACTCATGAAATATTTCTTACCCATAACCCGTTTGGATATTTCGCTTATAGAAATAAGCCCTGAAAATTCTTTCTCTATGAGATCGATTCGATTGTTTTCACTTAACATTTGTGCATTTTCCTTTAAGAATGAAAATATTTTTTCATGTTGATTATTGACATAATCATCTAATTCATCGTCTGCGGAGACAGGATGAATCAATAAAATCAAAGCAATTAATATAAAATTAATCTGTGAAGCAAATTTCCTTATCATGATTAGTAAGTTTACTATATGTTCTTAATTGAAATTTAAAAATAATGACTGCAGATAACTTTTTCATTCATGCAAAAAAAACTTTTAGAGATGAAATTTCATCAATAAATCACTCTTTAAATAATTTATCTAAAAAAGATTTTAATTTAATCTGCAACCATATAAAAAAACTTAAAGGTAAATTAGTTTTAATGGGTGTAGGAAAATCAGGTCATATTGCTGCAAAAATTTCATCTACTTTATCAAGCACTGGCACACCCTCTTTTTTTATCAATCCATCAGAAGCAAGCCATGGTGATCTTGGGGCTATTTCTAAGAATGATGGAATTTTAATAATTTCAAATTCTGGTGAAACCGATGAAATTGTTCTGATACTTAGCGGTCTTATAAAAAAGACAAAGAATATTCTTTCAATTACTGGAAATAAAGAGTCCTCTATTGCCAAAAAGTCCCTGGTGCATCTTGAGGCAAAAGTAGATAAAGAGGCTTGTCCAAATAATTTAGCGCCAACAACGAGTACTTCATTTATGCTCATGTTAGGAGATGCAATATCTATTGCATTGTTGAAAAATAATAGATTCAGTCCAAAAGAATTTGCTGAAAATCATCCTGGAGGGAAATTAGGAAAAAGATTTCTCCTTGCGAAAGATTTAATGATTGATATTAAAGAAATACCTATAGTAAAAGAAAATACCTCGATATTAGAAGCAATTAAAGTCATTACACAATTTGGCTTAGGGTTTTGTTTAGTGAAAAATTCAAAACAATCCATTAATGCAATTTTCACTGACGGTGATTTGAGAAGAACTTTAAATAAAAAAATCGATATAAGAAATTTATCAATATCAAAAGTAATGACAAAATCTTTTAAAAGTATTGAGCATAATAAAAATGCCTACTTAGCCAGAGAGATTATGTCCAAAAATAAGATCTATAGCTTAGTTGTAAAAAAACAAAAAAAGGTTATAGGCGTCATAAGAATGCATGAGTTGAATGAATCACGAGTATTTTGATGGGATGGCGATTAATTGTTTATTGTGTCCTAGCATTAGCGCTTACAGGCTCTTTTCTTTTTATAACAATTGAAAATGAGTCTCTTTCCTCAAAAGAAAATAATTCTTCAATATTTAATGCAAAAGAAATTGAAATTAGATCTTATTCAAAAAACAAAGAAATTTTTTACACCATCGAAAGCGAGATGATTAATGCCCTTTCTAATTCCAATAACTTATCAATCTTCAAACCTAAAATTGAGATAAATAATAAGGATAGCTACCTAGTGAAGTTGTCAGCAAATAAGGGTGTTTTTTTCTTTGAGAGAAATCAGTTTGATCTATCAGAAAAAATAAATGTGAACCTTATCAAAGATAAAGAAAAGATAGACCTTTTTGCAGAAAAAGTTTTTGTAGACATTGATAAAGAATATTTAAGTTCAAAAAATCTGAATTTGAACCACAATGATATTTCCTTTTCAGGGAAAGAAGTTTCTCTGTCTGATGAATTAATTTCTGTGTCAGGAAATCCTATAAGTTTTGCTAAAAAGAATATTTTTAAAGGGCTTTCTAATGAAATTAAGATAGATTTAAAAAGAAAGCTTTTATATCTTTCTGGAACATCAAATATTTTTATTGATGGCAAAAATATTTCTGGTGAAGATATCGTCTTTGACTATAAAAATAACAGCATTATAAATTCGGAAAATTTGAGGATCAAAAGTGAAAACTCTTGAACTCAAAAATATTAAAAAAAGCTTTAAGAAAAAAGAAATCTTACACGGGATCGATCTTCAAATAAGAAGCTCTGAAGTATTTGGGCTACTGGGACCTAACGGTGCAGGGAAAACTACTTTATTTTCTTTAATCTCTGGTTTGGAGATGACTACCTCAGGAAAAATTTTTCTTGATGAATACGATATTACTTTCAAGGATATTTCTTTTAGAGCCTCAAAAGGAATAATTTATTTGCCACAAGAACCATCTGTATTTAGAAAACTATCAGTTGCAGATAATATTAAAGCTGCCCTGCAAACTAAGTTCAAAAATATTCAAATAGAAGATAAATATAGAAGCATAATGAAAGAATTTGATCTTTTTAGTTTAGAGAAACAAATCTCCGAAAATCTTTCGGGCGGCCAAAGAAGAAAACTAGAGATAGCCAGAGCATTTGCGCTTGAACCTAAATTTATTTTATTAGACGAACCTTTTGCAGGGATTGATCCATTAACAATAAATGAAATAAAAAATATTATTTTAAAACTGCGTGCCAAAAATGTCGGTGTCGTTATAAGCGATCACAATGCTCAAGCAACAATGGATATTTGTGACAATATTTCGGTGATTAATAATGGAGAAATAATTGCATCGGGTAATCCTTCCAGCATTAAAGAGAATAATACCGTGCAACAAATATATTTAGGCAAAAATTTAACTTAAAATTTCTTGAGATGACCCAAGGAAGCGACATTTCTCTCTCTGAAGAAATCCAAAAACAACTCACAAAAAAAAGATTTGAACTTATCAGAGGCATGTTTAATAGCATGTCGCCCTTTGATATTGCATCAGCTTTGGAATCAAGTAGCCCCAATGACAGAAGGATTTTATGGGAGCTTGTAGATTTTAATGTCGAAGGAGAAGTATTAAATGAGTTATCAATAGAGGTAAGAGAATTCTTCCTATCTAGTATGGATGCAACCGAGGTTGCTCAAGTAACAGAAAAGCTTGAAGCGGATGAAATAGTTGAAATTATTCAGGAATTACCTGAAAAGGTAATTGGTGATGTTTTGAAAGCAATGTCAAGCCAAAACAGAAGGCTTGTCAGTAAAGATCTCTCTTTTGCCAAAGGTACTGCAGGAAGAATGATGAATCCTGACGTTGTGGTGGTCAGACCCTCTCATACTATTGAAGTGATAAGACGTTATCTTAGGATCAGAGATGAGCTCCCCCAGGATATGGATAAAGTTTTTGTTGTGAATAGAAATAATATTTTAAGAGGAAATTTGCCTCTTACTAAAATCTTATCCTCTAAAAGTTCAGAGAAAGCCGAAGACTTAATGATCAGAAAATTTCATTCTTTGCTTGCCACGAACTCAGAGAAAGAAGTAGATAGATTATTTGAACGTAATCATCTAATTTCTGCTCCAGTCACAAACGATGATGGTGAACTTTTAGGAAGAATTACCATTGATGATGTCATTGATTCCATCAAAGAAGAAGTTGATCAGCCCTTCAGACAAATTTCAGGTTTAAGTAGGGATACTTTTCAAGAAACATTCTTAGCTTTAAGATCTCGTGGATTGTGGTTGGGTGCAAACCTCGTAACAGCTCTTCTTGCCTCTTCAGTTATTAACCTCTTCCAAGACACTATTGAAAAAGTCATATTTTTAGCAGTTTTAATGCCAATAATTGCGAGTATGGGCGGTGTTGCTGCAACTCAAACTCTTGCCATTACTGTAAGGGGCTTGGCATTAGGTCAAATAGTTTCAGGCAACTTAAGATGGATATTATCAAGAGAATTAATTGTTTCTTTTTGGAATGGTCTTTTTTGGTCAATAATTTTAGGTTTGATAGCTTCATTTTGGTTTAAAGATTTTGATATTTTCTTAATTATTATCTTCTCTATGACCATCAATTTAATTGCAGCAGCCTTGTCAGGTATCTCCATACCTCTGGTATTGAGAAAATTAAAATTTGATCCAGCCATTGGCGGTGGAGTAATAGTTACAACAGTAACAGATATCGTTGGTTTTTTTACTTTCCTTGGAGTCGCATCTATCGTTTACGCATAGGTATATTTTCTTCTGATGATCCTCAATAATCCAAATAAAATAGGCCATACAAAAGCTGAGATCAAACTATTTAATATAATTGCAAGGATGACAAAAAAACTGAATTCCTGAAAGAAAACATAAAGACTTAGAAGATAAAGAAACACGATACTTGCTATCAAGAGAGATTGTTGAATTTGAAACATAGCTCTAATCCGATGAAAATATCTCTGAGTTAAATAAGAAATAAATAAAAATAAAATTACATGAGTTCCTAAAAAATATCCCAGATTCAAATCTAATAGAATCCCTGAAATAAATGACCAAGCCAGACCAATATTTTTTGGTAAAGCAATATTCCAATAAATTAGAATCATTAAAGTAATTGGAATAGAAGATCCATAAATTTCGAATGAAAAGAAATTTAAGAGCGATTGAAAAAAAACTCCAAATATTAATGAAATGCCAATTGCTAATTGAGTCGAAAAAGTCTTATTAGGATTTCTTGAAGAAAAATAAGCCATTACGGTAAGGTTAACAAAATTTGATCTCCAGAACTAAATTCTGAAGTTCCTAGTACCTCAATTTCTAAAAATTCATTATTTGATGTTGCTGAAATTTTATTAACTATTCCAACATCAATTCCCTTGGGATATTTCTTGCCAAGACCGGATGTTACAAGTTTATCGCCTGGAACAATATCTTCGTTTTTCTTTAATCCTTTAATTAAAAAATTCTGAGGCATATCAGTTCCAACCAAAATCATGTTTGAATTTGTCCTTCTATTCCTTATAGGAATTTGAGAATCTTCAGCAAAGATTGGTTTGATTTCAACTTTGGAACCTGCTGATAACTCTACCAATCCTATCAAGCCCGTCCAATTAAATGCTACCATTTGATCAGCTTTTTGACTCCTATCAATCCCCACAGTTAGTGAAGGTTTAGGAGCATAATTTATCTCTTCTATTTCGCCATAGATGAACTCTTTTTTGCTAGTCTTTTCTAGATGTCCCAGTAATTTCTTCAGTTCTATATTTTCCTGAAGGACCCTTTCATAATTTATAAGATTGAATCTTTGATCGTCGACGTCTTTTTCTAAGCGTAGTATTTCATTTTGTAATATTTCCCTATCCTCGAAATAATCGGAAAAAGAAATCCATCCTCCTCTTACAAATTGAGGTATATAAATGATAGGCTCAGTAGCAAAGCCAACATAAATCTTTACTTTTTCACCTACATTAAATCGAACATCAGCTGCGAGAATTAAAATGGCAAAGAGTATAGATGGAACCACTCTGGAAAGCCTCATGGAGCCAGTTGTAAAAATGGCTTTTTGAGCAATTACAGCTTGTTTATGCTCCTTGGCCATAAGGGAT